>ERZ773021.790-NODE-790-length-11507-cov-366.878_pt1 | contig 11507 bp, 7 predicted proteins | sample MGYA00511668_ERZ773021 | MGnify/ENA primary metagenome ERZ773021 (study PRJEB29015, sample SAMEA2737961) | human oral metagenome | biome: human oral; feature: human-associated habitat; material: dental | place: China | collected 2032 ... | reverse complement strand
TCACCTACCTCACCGACGACGCAGAAGAAGCCCAAGGCCACTAATAACCCCCACACCCAGACACCAACACACACAGCCAGAGGGCAGGCCGTCCACGTTCGCACCCCTGCTCCACTCACAAGGTACGAACGCAACAGTCAGGGTGCAGGCGATCGGAGAACGGCATCTCGCCGAACCTCGAATGACACCCTGAACCTTCCAGTCCTAACGACGCACCTTCATTCATTCGCCTTACCCGCAGCCTGCAAAGGCTCTGAGGCGAGTACCGAGGCGAGGTCCGCGAAGTACGGATACTGCGCCCACGCAGCGCGGTCACCGATGACGTACAGACGGCGCTTCGCTCGGCTTGCAGCGACATTGACAAGGTTGACGGTCGACGAGGCCCAGGCCTTTGCTCCGGGAGCACCCGGATCGCCGCCCAGAACGAGGAAGACCACATCCGCCTCCCGGCCCTGGGCGGTATGGATTGTGCCGCCGCGCAACCCGGGATATCTCCCCCTAAGGGACCCCAGCGCGTTGGCCACCACCCGGAACGGCGAAATAGCTATGATCTGCGACATGGCGACGCCTTGATCCTGGAGTTGCTCAATCTGATTGCGCAGCTCCTCGATCTGGTTATCTTGAAGATGCGTGCCAGGGGTTCTCGCAGGAACGTCGATCCACTGGCTCGGTAAAATCTTCTGCTCATGAGGCCCGTCAAAGAGATCGGGGTGCTCGGGATCATCCAGGCGACGCTGGACGCCGCTCACCATCATGCTCCCGTAGGCAATCTCATTGCACAGTCTGAACATCGGATCATCGCATCGGCGATGCACTGTCAGTGGTGCGCTCACCCACATGGGCTTCTCTCCGTGATACAGAGTGGTCCCATAGCGTGAAACGCGGTCAGCGAGAGTCTGGACCGAGGCGAGCGGCGGAATCCAAACCGATGAGACACCGAACGCAGCAGCGATGTCGTATTGGGCTTTGCGCGGCATCGTCACTACCGGCTGCAACTGCAACGGGTCACCAACGGCAACAACCCTCCGGGAGCGCCAGATCCCTCCGACGGCGTACTGCGGGCAGGCCTGTCCGGCCTCGTCAATGAGCAGCCATCCGAGAGACTCGGCACCAAGACCGGCGAACATGCGCCCAAAGGAGGCGAAGGTCGTCGAAACCATCGGCACAACCAGGAAGAAGGTCTGCCACGCTGCACGTATCTTTTCCGGCTCCAGGTTACGCGGGTAGGCACCGGCAACTACCTCAATGGCCGCACGTAACCCCTTCACCATATCCCCAGCCGCATTGGCCAGAAAATCCTCATGCAGGCGCAACGCTGCCAGGAACAGGTCGGACCGAGCTGCATCGAGCTCGGCGTCGAGCCACGGGGCATACTTCTCGCGGTATTCTCTTTCCCGATCCTCCTCTGGGTAGCCACGCCCGTAGCGCTTGCGGTCCTCAGCGACTTGCCGGTGTAGATCAGCTACTTCCTGTGAGAGGCGCTTACGTCGATTCTCGACGCTTACCAGCTCGCCAGAGATGTACCGCGCTCGCTCGTCGAGGGACTGTGCATGCTGACGCACCTGCTGCCAGTTCTGCTCCGCTGTCCGCAGCTGCTCCTCGAGTGGCTCCAACCGTTCCCTCCACTCGCGAACAGCTCGCCCCATGGTGAAGAACGTCTCGAGCACCCCGGGCCTGGCCTCCGCGTGCCGATTCCGTATGCTGCTGGCCTCGGAGTACTCCGTCTGTGCATGCTCGACGACATTCGCATACCTCTGCCTGTCATCCGCAACCTCGGTGGCCTCCATCGTGAGGCGCTGAGCCTGCGCAGCAAGCTCCGGTTCCTCCCTAAGGGCATCCTTGAGACGTTCTCTTCGACACTGAGCCGCCTCCCGCTGAGCGAGGAGCTCGTCGACACGCCGCTCGGCCCGACGGAAGTCCTCTCGCGCCTGAGACCAGCTCTTATATGGCATCTTTCCGTCGCGCCACTGATTCAGACGCGTCTGCATGCGCGGAGCCGTTCCCGGAATGGGTTTTTTGTCCCGCCCTGTGACGTCAAACCAGAAGGCCGAACGGAAGGCCCCCCGATTTCGCTTGTTGCCCAGTCGGGCCGCTACCAGACCCCAGGCCCTGTGCTCCCTGCCACCCACATCTGAATCCATCAGAGTCGCGGAGGCGATGTCAGCAAAATAGTCGGCATCTTCCCGCCATTTGCCATCGATTGCACCAAGAGCGGGAATCTCAACACTGATGTTCTCAACGGCGGCGTTGTTCGCTGAAGCGACGACCATCTCGAATCCGGTGAGTTTCGATTGAAGCTGACGAACCTCACGTCGATAGCCATCACCTGACTGCCAGCAGTGCGTGGTCGCGGTGAAGGCGTCGTCAGGGCATTCCAATTCGGCGAGGCACTGCGCACGTTTGACGACATTACCGGCGAGGATGTCGCGCAACATCGTCGTCTTGCCGGTGCCGGGCGGCCCGTTGACCCCCATCAGACCACCCGCATCAGCCAGATCTTCCAAGGCCTGGTTGACGGCGAATTGCTGACGCAGTGCCAGGCTGTGTTCAGGGTTGGAGGGCCAGCGACCTTTCGGCAGCCTATCGACTCGAACTCCTGCATCGGCAACGGTGTTGTCCCGAATAATGTCCGCCCGCTGCCCCGCAGGAAGATCAGCGTCGGCGGTCAGGTACTCAGACAATGCCTGCGGGCACTCCCCATTGGACAGCCCTCTCGTGACGGTTGCGAGATCGTCAAGGAAGAAGCTGTTGAGAAAGTCAATGTCCGCACCCGTATCGTCGGCACGACGGCTGGAGACGGCAACTGACGAGATGATGATGCGTTCACTGGCCAGTTTAGGGACTCCGGCGACCCTAGAGACCTTGTGGGCGATACGCAACAACTCGTGCAGCGAGTCCGCATCCTGAGGAGGAGGTTTTTCCGCATCGGCCGCCTCACGTCGGTCTCCCTCGAAGGAATCCACCTCTTTCGTGAACTCTTCTGCAGCCTGGGAGAATCCACCACCCCAGTGCGGACTTGGCACTTCACGGGTGCTCCGGATCCGGGCGACGGCCCACAGCGCCGAGGAAAGCGTTGCAGAGTCCACCATGAGCGCACCACGTTCGTCGAGCATGACCGCCGCGCAGGCGCTGAGTCCAGCCGTACGTTCATCGTAGGCATCCCGATCCTCTGCGAAGACATCGTGCAGGTCCTGATAGATGTCCTCGAGGTCGTACACACCGAGGTAGACGGTGTGCTGCCATTTCATAGGCGTTCCGTTCACCGGCGCTGGTGGACGCAACGCTTCCCACGACAAGGGCAACTGAGGCTGCCAGTCGATAACCTGGCGGTCCTTCGGACGCGTCGATGGCTTGGTCAGCTCAGGAACCTTTTGTGGACTGAACAGCTCCAGCATCCACCAGTACTGCAGGGTCTGTTGACGAGTCTCAGAGGAAGCATTCAATCCCATGGAAGGATTCTGCCAGGTCGAGGCGGTTCGTGCGGATGATTTACACGGGATACTTCTAGCAAAGAGGGATCGCCGTGCTCGGCCCCGGACACCGCCGAGACCCCACGGACGCCTTCATCCACCGGTGGTGCACACTGTGCCCCATGGCAGACGGGACCGCACGCGACCTCACCGGGCTCCTGGAGTCCATCGGCGGACGCGACGGCCGGCTCGTCCACCTCCAACGCACCCCGGCCCGCCCCGGCCGCCACGCCGACTGGCCCGAGTGGGCGGACCCCGACCTCGTGGCCGCCTACCGCCGCCTGGGCGTTGAGCGCCCCTGGACGCATCAGGTCGCCGCCGCGCAGTCTGCCCACACCGGCCGCCACACGGTCCTGGCCACCGGCACCGGCTCGGGCAAATCCCTGGCGGCCTGGCTGCCGGCGCTCTCCGATGTTCTGGCCGCCCAGTCCCCCGGCGCCGACTCGCGCATCTCCGCCCACACCCGGCGCCCCACCACCCTGTACCTCTCCCCCACCAAGGCGCTCGCCGCCGACCAGGCCGCCGCCCTGGCCCGGCTCGTCGGCGAGCTCGCGGCCGTCCAGCACGAGGCCGGCACGCCCGCAGGCTCCCTGCGCACGGTGCGCACCGGCACCTGCGACGGGGATACACCTTTGCCCGAGCGCGACTGGGTGCGCGCCCACGCCGACGTCGTCCTGACCAACCCCGACTTCCTCCACTTCTCACTGCTGCCGGCCCACGAGCGCTGGAGCCGTCTCCTGCGGGGCCTGCGCTACATCGTCATCGACGAGTGCCACGCCTACCGCGGGATCCTGGGGGCGCACGTCGCCCTCGTGCTGCGCCGGCTCCTGCGGCTCGTGGCGCGCCTGCGCCCGCGCGGCCCGCTGCCGGTGGTCCTATGCGCCTCGGCGACGGCGGCCGAGCCGGCCCTCACCGCGGCCCGGCTTATCGGCGTGGAGCTCGACGACGTCGTGGCCGTCACCGACGACGCCGCACCCGCCGGGGAGCGCACCCTGGCCCTGTGGCAGCCGGCCCTGCGCGACCCCTGGGTGCTGCCGACCCCCGATGAAGGCGGGTCGGCGTCCGCAGGCACCCCGAGCCCTGGCGCACCCATGGACGCCGACTCCTCCTCCAGCGCGCCCCGGCCCGTGCGCACCAACGGCGACGGCCCCTGCGCATCGTCCCCGCAGCGCGCGACGGAAGCCGCACCCCTACCCGGCAGCGTCGAACCGGACTCGGGCGACCCCGGCGAGGACCCCTCGGCGCGACGCAGCGCCGTCGTCGAGGCCGCCGAGCTGCTCGTGGATCTGTTGAGCGTGGGCGCCCGGGCGCTGGTGTTCGTGCGCTCGCGTCGCTCGGCGGAGGTCGTGGCCGAGCGGGCCCGTCACACGCTGGGGCTCTCCCTGCCCGAGCTCGTCGGCACGGTGTCGGCCTACCGCGGCGGCTACCTGCCCGAGGAGCGCCGAGCCCTGGAGGCCGACCTGCGCTCGGGCCGGCTGCGAGCCCTGGCCACCACCAACGCCCTGGAGCTGGGCATCGACGTCACCGGACTGGACGCGGTCCTCATAGCCGGCTGGCCGGGCACGCGCGTCTCGCTGGGGCAGCAGGCGGGCCGGGCCGGACGCGCCGGGACTCGCGGCCTGGCCGTCCTCATCGCCTCCGACAACCCGCTGGACGCCTACCTGGTGCACCACCCCGAGGCGGTCTTCGCCGCCCCGGAGGCCACGGTCTTCGACCCGGCCAACCCCTACGTGCTCGCGCCCCACCTGTGCGCCGCCGCCTCCGAGGCTCCCTTGCGGACCTCGGACCTGGCCCTGTTCGGCCTGTCCGACGACGCCCTGCTGCGCGAGCTGGAGGGTCGGGGCGCGCTGCGGCGTCGACCCACGGGCTGGTTCTGGAACGTCAACCTGCCCGGGCGGCCCCAGGACCTGACCTCCCTGCGCGGCGATGGCCCGCCCGAGGTTCCGGTCGTGGAAGCCGACACGGGCGTCGTCATCGGCACGGTCGATGGCGCGGCCACCGACTCCACCGTCCACGAGGGCGCGGTCTACGTCCACCAGGGGCGCGTCTACGTGGTCGAGGAGCTGGCCGACGACGTCGCACTCGTGCGGCAGAAGGCGGCGGTCGGCTACCGTACGCGGGCCCGGTCGCGCTCGAGCGTGCGCATCATTGCCGAGCGCGAGCAGCAGGTCTGGGGACGGCCGGGTCAGACGACGCCGGAGGACCGCCGTGAGCCGTCGGCGCGCGAGCCGGAAGAGCCGGCCGGTCCCGGCGGCGATCCCAGCGGAAGTTCCATTCCGGCCAGCACCGATCCCAATCCGGCCGGCAGCGGGCGGGCCGGATCATCCCCCGGCGACGCCCCAGAGTCCCCGACCACACCCGCCATCACCTGGTCCTTCGGCTCGGTGGAGGTCACCAGTCAGGTGACCGGCTACCAGCGGATGGCGCTGCCGGGCGGGGAGATCGTCTCCCAGCACGCCCTGGAGATGGACGAGCACGTGCTGCCCACCGCCGCCGTGTGGTGGACGATCCCGCAGGAGGTCTGTGAGGCGGCGGGTCTAGAGCCCGCGAACCTGCCCGGGGCCCTGCACGCGGCTGAGCACGCGAGCATCGGGATGCTGCCGCTGCTGGCCACCTGCGACCGCTGGGACATCGGCGGGCTGTCAACGGCGATGCACCCGCAGACGGGGGCGCCCACGGTCTTCGTCCACGACGGGCACGCCGGCGGGGCGGGCTTCGCCGAGCGCGGCTACCGGGCCGGGCGCGACTGGCTGGAGGCAACGCTGGCCGTCATCGAGGGCTGCAGCTGCGCGAGCGGCTGCCCCTCCTGCGTGCAGTCGCCCAAGTGCGGCAACAACAACGAGCCTCTGGACAAGGCCGGGGCCGCCGTCGTGCTGCGGCTCCTGCTCGAGGCGGCGCCACCCCCTCGCCCTCACGCTAGGTGAGGCTGATATGTTCCCGGCATGCTCCTTCGATTACTGCGCACGCACCTGCGCCCCTACACGGGGTTGCTGGTGTGCGTTCTGGTGCTTCAGTTCGCTGAAGTGATGGCCTCCCTGTACCTGCCCACTCTCAATGCCGACATCATCGACAAGGGTGTGGCCACCGGGGACACCGGTTATATCTGGCGGATGGGCGCGTTCATGCTGGGGGTGAGCCTGGCCCAGGGCGTGTGCACGGTGCTGGCGACCTACCTGGCGGCGCGCGCGGCGATGAGCATGGGCCGGGACCTGCGCAGCGAGGTCTTCGAGCGGGTCAGCGGCTTCTCCGAGCGGGAGATCTCCGCCTTCGGGGCGGGCTCGCTCATCACCCGCAACACCAACGACGTTCAGCAGGTCCAGATGCTGGTGATGATGAGTGCCACGATGCTGGTGACGGCGCCGTTCATGGCGCTGGGCGGAATTTTCATGGCAGTCACGCGCGCCCCGGGCCTGTCGTGGCTGATCGGGGTGTCGGTGCCGATCCTGCTCGTGGCGGTGGGGCTCATCGTGGGCCGGATGCTGCCCCTGTTCCGCTCCTACCAGGACAAGCTCGACGCCATCAACCGGGTGATGCGTGAGCAGCTCACCGGCATCCGGGTCATCCGCGCCTTCGTGCGCGAGGAGGCCGAGACCGAGCGCTTCGAGGCCGCCAACGGCGACATCGCCCGGGTCGGCGAGCACGTGGGGCAGCTCTTCGTCCTGCTGTTCCCACTGGTGATGCTGGTGCTGGACGTGACGATCGTCGGCGTCATCTGGTTCGGTGGCCACCGGGTCGGCGATGGCGACGTGGAGGTCGGCACCCTCATTGCCTTCATGTCCTACCTCATGCAGATCCTCATGGGCATCGTCATGGCGAGCTTCATGACGATCATGATCCCGCGCGCCGCGGTGTGCGCCGAGCGCATCAGCGAGGTGCTGGCAACGTCGCCGACCATCACCTCCTCCCCCGACGCCGTCGACACCTTCCCGGCTCCCGGGACGGTCGAGATGCGGGACGTCACCTTCGTCTACCCCGACGCCGACGCCCGCGTCCTGGCGGAGGTGAGCTTCACCGTCCAGCCCGGGACGACGACGGCGATCGTCGGCTCGACGGCGTCGGGCAAGTCCACGGTGGTGCGGCTGCTGGCGAGGCTGCTGGAGGCCAGCAGCGGGCAGGTGCTCATCGGTGGCACCGACGTGCGCGAGGCTGACCCCGAGGCGCTGTGGGCCCAGATGGGGCTCGTGCCCCAGCAGCCCTTCCTGTTCGCCGGGACCGTGGCCTCGAACCTGCGCCTGGGGCGTGAGGAGGCCACCGACGACGAGCTGTGGGAGGCCCTGGAGGTCGCCCAGGCCAAGGACTTCGTCTCCAAGATGGACGGGGGCCTGGAGGCGCCCATCGCCCAGGGCGGCACGAATGTCTCGGGTGGTCAGCGTCAGCGCCTGGCCATCGCCCGGGCCCTGGTGCGCCGACCCGACATCCTCATCTTCGACGACTCCTTCTCGGCCCTGGACGTGTCCACTGACGCGCGGCTACGCGAGGCCATGGGGCCGGCGACGGTCGGCATCACGAAGGTGATCGTGGCCCAGCGCGTCTCCACGATCGTCGAGGCCGACCAGATCCTCGTCCTGGACGGAGGCCACCTGGTGGGTAGCGGCACGCACACTGAGCTGCTGGCCACCTGCGCCGTCTACCGCGAGATCGTCACCTCCCAGCTCGGAGCGGAGGCCGCAGCATGAGCAGGAACGCAAGCAGCCGCATAGGCAAGAAGGCCGGCGAGAAGGCCGGGAACAGCGCGCGTAGCACCGCGAGCGCCGTCGTCGGCCCCGATGAGCTCAGCGAGGAGGACCTCAAGCTGGCCGCTGAGGCGCAGGCCGCCTCGGGCGACATGCACGCCGGGCCGCCCCCGGGCAAGGCTGAGGCCTTCTGGCCCTCCTTCAAGCGGATGGTCGGGCTGCTGGGCACCTACCGGGTCTCCCTGGTCGTCGTAGCCCTGGCCGCCGTGGGCACGGTCGTGCTGGCGGTGGCGGCCCCCAAAGTGCTGGGCCAGGCCACCAACGTCATCTTCGAGGGCGTGGTCTCCACGATGCTGCCGGCCGGCACCACCAAGGCCCAGGCCATCGAGGCCCTGCGGGCGCGGGGGATGGATGACTTCGCCACGATGCTCTCGGCGATGGACGTCATCCCCGGCGCGGGCATCGACTACACCCGCCTGGGCCGGATCCTGACGGTGGTGCTGGGCCTGTACGTGGGTTCGGGCCTGCTCAACTGGCTTCAGGGCTGGCTCATCAACCGCATCACGATCAAGGCCCTCTACCGGCTGCGCGCCCAGGTCGAGGACAAGGTCCACCGCCTGCCGCTGAGCTACTTCGATACCGTTCAGCGCGGCGAGCTGCTCAGTCGCCTGACCAACGACGTCGACAACGTCACCAACACCCTGCAGCAGTCCCTGTCCGGCGCCCTGACGGCGATCCTCACGGTCGTGGGGGTGCTGGGGATGATGTTCTCCATCTCCTGGAAGCTGGCGCTGGTGGCGCTCATCATGTTCCCGCTCATGGGCGTGGTCTTCGGGGTGATCGGGCCGCGCTCGCAGAAGGCCTTCACCCACCAGTGGGCGCGCACCGGCAAGATCAACACCCGGGTGGAGGAGTCCTTCTCCGGGCACGCCCTGGTGCAGGTCTACGGGCGCACGGCCTCGGTGCGCGAGGCCTTCGCCGCCGAGAACGAGGAGCTCTTCCGGGCCTCGCTGCGCGCCCAGTTCCTCTCCGGGATCATGATGCCGATCATGCTGGTCATCGGGAACATCAACTATGTGGCCATCGCGGTGGTCGGTGGCGCCATGGTCGCCTCCGGGTCGCTGCGCCTGGGCGACGTGCAGGCCTTCATCCAGTACTCCCAGCAGTTCTCCCAGCCCCTGGGCCAGCTCGGCGGCATGGCCACGGCCGTGCAGTCCGGGACCGCGAGCGCCGAGCGGATCTTCGAGCTGCTCGACGCCGAGGAGGAGCGTCCCGACGACGTCGCACCGGGGAGCGCCGGGACCGCGGGGGCTTCGCCGAAGAGCCCGGCGGGCCCGGGCGTCATCGAGATGGAGCACGTGCGCTTCTCCTACAGCCCGGAGGTCGAGCTCATCCGCGACCTGTCGCTGCGGGTCGACCCCGGGCACACGGTCGCGATCGTGGGGCCCACGGGGGCGGGCAAGACCACCCTGGTCAACCTGCTCATGCGCTTCTACGAGCTCGATGGAGGACGCATCCTCATTGACGGGCGCGACATCGCCACCATGACGCGCCATGACGTGCGTCGCCGGACCGGCATGGTTCTGCAGGACCCGTGGCTGTTCGCCGGCACGATCCGCGAGAACATCCGCTACGGGCGGCCCGGGGCCAGTGATGAGGAGGTCGAGGCCGCCGCGAGGGCGTGCTTCGTCGACCACATCATCAAGGCCCTGCCGCAGGGCTACGACACGGTTCTGGAGGAGGACGCCGCGAACATCTCCGCCGGCGAGCGCCAGCTGCTCACGATCGCGCGGGCCTTCGTGGCCAACCCGGCCGTACTCATCCTCGATGAGGCCACCAGCTCGGTGGACACCCGCACGGAGCTGTTGGTCCAGCAGGCGATGAACGCGCTGCGCGAGGGCCGCACGAGCTTCATCATCGCCCACCGCCTGTCCACGATCCGCGACGCCGACACCATCCTGGTGATGGAGCACGGCGACATCGTCGAGCAGGGTAGCCACGACGAGCTCATCGCGGCGGACGGCGCCTACGCGCGCCTCCACGCGGCCCAGTTCGCGGGCGGCGCCACCGTCGCCGTCGAGGACTGAGGCCCGGGAGCCCCGGCACACTGTGTCGGCACCCGGGTTCGGGCCGGGTCACGGCTTGGGCGGGGCGTCGACGGGACCGGCGCGGGCCTGGGCAGTGGCCTGGCGGGGCCGGCCGAGGATCGTCGTCGGGACGACGACGCTGACGGTGACGTCCTCGCCGGCCACGGAGCAGACGCTCACCGAGGCGCCGTTGGCTGCAGCCACGCGCTGCGCCATGGCGCAGGGGTCACTGGGAGCGATGACCGAGGACAGGACCGTGGCACCGGAGATGGCCGCGAGGTCGGCGGCGGCCCGGGCCCGGCCGGTTGCGCTCTGGGCCTGGATGAGGCCCGTGACGCCGAGCGCCGCCGCCAGCAGCACGGCGATGACGCCGAGCGCGTAGACGGTCCCCGAGCCGCGCTCGTCCCTCCGTGGGCGGTTCATGGGCTGCTCGGTTCGGTGTAGGTGCAGGCGCGGGCGCGCGCTGTCAGGCCCAGGCCGCCCAGGGGGCCGGGGACGGGGCGGGCGGCGGTGACGCAGGTGAGCTCTCCCTGCTCGACGCCGAGGCTCACCCCTCCGGCCACGCGCTGAGCGGCGCCGGCGTAGTCCTGCCGGCCGATGGCGGCCTGACGGGCGGCGGTGCGGGCGGCGTCGGCCACCCGCAGCTGAGTGACTCCGGCGCTGACCGCTGCCAGCACCATCAACAGCACGAGGACAACCGCAGGCAGTGACAGTGCCGTCTCAGCCGTCACCATCCCCTCCTCCCCTCCTGCGGTGCACCCGCCCTGGTCGTCGACCCCGCTGCCTCGTCGGGGCCGGCGACCAGGTGAGGGATGCGGTTCCACGCGGCCGGAAGGCCTGCGGGAAGCGGGACCCGGGCGGCGACGTCGGCCACCACCGGGCGACCGGGCCACTCGGGGGCGAGCGCGCCCATCTACTGCGATAACGGCGCACATCACACCGAGAGCGCCGACTCGATGATGGACTGCAACGCTCCGCTCAGGCTGCCCGAGCGCATGAGCGCCAGCAGCAGGCCGGCGAAGGCCGCGGCCGCCAAGGTGCCGATGGCGTACTCGGCGGTGGCCATGCCCTCCTCCTTAGTGACCAGGCGCCGCAGGAGCGCCGGCAGCGTCGAGGCGTCACTCGGGCGGGCCAGCATCACGCTGGTGCGTAGGGCGCGCAGGGTGGTCCTGGTGGGTCTCCTCATGGTGGTTCTCCTCTGATCGGTGGGGACCAGCGCACCGCCGCTCCCCAGCGGGCGCCGTGCCCGCCCCACCAGCATCGGGCCGCCCCGAGCC
>ERZ773021.789-NODE-789-length-11521-cov-2.31659_pt1 | contig 11521 bp, 8 predicted proteins | sample MGYA00511668_ERZ773021 | MGnify/ENA primary metagenome ERZ773021 (study PRJEB29015, sample SAMEA2737961) | human oral metagenome | biome: human oral; feature: human-associated habitat; material: dental | place: China | collected 2032 ... | reverse complement strand
CGGCCAAGGGGGTCTTACAGCAGCTAACCCCGTCGTTTTTAGCGATGGTTGACGAAAAGGCCGCCAGCGTTTGGAACTACCTAAATGAAAAGATAGACACCCTGCCGGCGGTCGAAAGCATCTCGGGTCTCGGCTTGATGATTGGCGTTCACCTAAGCCCGGTGGTCGACGTCAATGACGTCATCACCCAACTGCAAGCAAAGGGCCTCTTAACCCTGTCGGCCAAGCACAACACTCTTCGCCTCTTGCCACCTTTGGTAATGACCGAACACGATCTAAAGAAGGGGCTGGACATGATTACGGATGTCTTAGAAAGCGCTGTAACTACGACTGCTTAAACAAAAAGAGACGATGACAAATTTGCCATCGCCTCTTTTTTATTCGCAGATATTAATGTAGTCGCTAACCCTTGCCTTAGCTTAGCTAGCCGACCCGCCGAGGAGGTTAGTTGCCACTCCCATTACAGCATGTCAAACAAGGACAGCTGGTTTTCGTCTGGGAGTTGGTCTAAGACGTGGTTGACGGTCATAAACTCGATCAAGGTCTTGGAGACCTTCCCCCGTTCGGAGAGGTCTTGCTTGGACAAGAAGGGCTTTTCCTCCCGGGCGGCCACGATCTGCTTGGCCACGTTGATCCCGAGCCCCGGGATCGCCCGGAACGGCGCAATCAGGGTGTCGCCATCAATTAACCAGTCGGTGGCGTCGGAGCGTTCGATGTCGACCATCTTAAACTTAAAGCCCCGCTCCAGCATTTCGTTAGCCAGCTCCAGGATCGTCAGCAGTGACTTTTCCTTGGCCGTGGCTTCGTTGCCCTTGCTGGTAATTGCTTGCATCGCTGACTTAACGGCTTCCTTGCCGTGGCTCATGGCGACGACGTCAAAGTCATCGGCCCGCACAGAGAAGAAGGCGGCGTAGTAAACCAGCGGGAAGTAGACCTTAAAGTAGGCAATCCGCAGGGCCATCAAGACATAGGCGGCCGCGTGGGCCCGCGGGAACATGTACTTGATCTTCAAACACGAGTCGAGGTACCACTGCGGCACGCCGACTTCGGTCATCTTCTCTTGCCACTCTTCGGGGATCCCCTTTCCCTTACGGACGTGTTCCATGACCTGGAAAGAGGTTTCCGAATCCAACCCGTAGTGGATCAAGTCGGTCATGATGTTATCCCGGCACCCGATCACGTTGGCAATCGTGGCGGTGCCGTTTTTAATCAGTTCCTGGGCGTTATCGAGCCACACCCCGGTCCCGTGGGAGAGCCCGGAAATTTGCAGGAGTTGGGAATAGTTTTGCGGGTGGGTGTCTTCTAGCATCCCCCGCACAAAGCGGGTCCCAAATTCGGGCAGCCCGAGCGTCCCGGTCTTGGAGTTGATCTGTTCTTCGGTCACCCCGAGCGCTTCGGGGCTGGAGAAGAGGCTCATCACCCCGGGGTCGTCCATCGGGATCGACTGCGGGTTGATCCCCGACAGGTCCTGGAGGGCCCGGATCATGGTTGGGTCATCGTGGCCCAGGATGTCCATCTTCAAAATATTGTCGTGGATCGAGTGGAAATCGAAGTGGGTCGTTTCCCAGGCCGCCGCTTGGTCGTCGGCCGGGTACTGAACCGGCGTGAAGTCGTAAATTTCCATGTCGTCGGGCACGATGATGATCCCGGCCGGGTGCTGGCCGGTCGTCCGCTTGACCCCGGTCGCCCCGCTGGCCAGCCGGTCCTCTTCGGCGCCGCGGAACTGAACTTCCTTGTCGCGTTCGTAGGCCTTGACGTAACCGTAGGCGGTCTTATCGGCGACCGTCCCGATCGTGCCGGCCCGGTAAACGTTATTTTCACCGAACAAGACCTTCATGTAGTTGTGGGCGATCGGTTGGTAGTCCCCTGAGAAGTTCAAATCGATATCCGGAACCTTATTCCCCTTAAAGCCCAAGAAGGTTTGGAAGGGGATGTCGTGGCCGTCACCAATCATCTTGGTCCCACACTTCGGGCAGTCCTTGTCGGGCAAGTCAAAGCCCGAGGAGTATTCCCCCTTGGTGTAAAAGTGCGAGTACTGACAGTTCGGGCAGCGGTAGTGCGGCGGTAGTGGGTTAACCTCGGTGATCCCAGACAAAGTGGCGACCACACTGGAGCCGACCGACCCCCGTGACCCGACCAGGTAGCCGTCCTTAGTTGACTTGGCCACCAGCCGCTGGGCGATCAAGTAGTGGACCGAGAACCCGTTGGAAACGATCGAGTTCAGTTCCAATTCAACCCGGTCCTTAACCAGTTGCGGCAGCGGGTCACCGTACCATTCCTTGGCCGTCGTCCAGGTCCGGTCCTGAATTTCTTGTTCGGCCCCCTCCATGTGCGGCGGGTACAAGCCGGCCTTAACCGGGCGGATCCCGTCGTCGACCATGTCGGCAACCAGGTGGGTGTTATCAACGACAATCTGCTTGGCGACGTCCTCGCCCAGGAAGGAGAAGAGGTCGAGCATCTCGTCGGTGGTCCGGAAGTGCACGTCGGGGCGCTCGGTCCGGTTCAAGGGGTTGGCACCCCCCTGGGAGTTGATCAGAATCTTACGGTAAATGGCGTCTTCGGGGTTAATGTAGTGGGCGTCCCCGGTGGCCACGACCGGCTTATTCAGGGCGCTGCCGAGTTTTACCATGTTCTTTAGGATGTCTTCTAAGTGGGCCTGATCCGTGATCACGCCACTCTCTAACAGCGGAGCATAATTAGGCTTGGGCTGGACCTCGATGTAATCGTAAAATTCTGCCAACCGTTTGGCCTCGCCGTAACCCTTTTGCATCATGGCGGTGAAGACTTCCCCGTCGGCACAGGCGGTCCCGAGCAAGAGCCCCTCCCGGTAGCGGTTCAAAACCGAACGCGGAATCCGGGGTACCCGGGCAAAGTACTCGACGTTGGACAAAGAAACTAGCTTGTAAAGGTTCTTCAAGCCAGCCTGGGTCGCCGCCAAGATGGTGACGTGGAACGGCCGGGCGTGGCGGTAAGCCCCGTTGTCAGTCATATGCTTGTTCAAGTCGTCGACGTAGGTCACCCCGTAGCGCTCCTCGGCGTCCTTTAAAAAGATCGCCAGCAAGTGGCCGGTGGCTTCGGAGTCGTAAGAGGCCAAGTGGTGGTGCTCCAAGGAGACCTTAAAGCGCTTGCTCAGGGTGTTCAAGCGGTAACCGCGAAAGTCCGGGTGCAAGAAGCGGGCCAGCGGCAAGGTGTCGATGACCGGCTGCTTGATTTGCCCCATCCCGTGCCGTTCGTAGGCCACGTTCATAAAGCCCATATCAAAGGAGACGTTGTGCCCGGCTAACAGCGAGCCGTCCGCAAAGTCGTCAAAGAGCTTGAGAACCTCTTCTTCGGTCTTGGACCCCTGCACCATGTCGTCGGTGATCGAGGTCAGGGCGGTCGTTTGTTCCGACAGGTGGAAGCCCGGGTCGATGAATTGGTCGAAGTGGTCTAAGACCTCGCCATCTTGCATCTTGACGGCCGAAACTTGGATGATCCGGTCGTAGATGGCCGACAGCCCGGTCGTTTCAATGTCGAAGATCACGTAGGGCTGGCCCTTGAGCGGCAGGTGGTTTTCGTTATAAACCAGCGGCACCCCGTCATCAACCACGTTGGCCTCGACGCCGTAGAGCATCTTAATCTTGCTTTCGTCCTTTTTCCCGTCGTACGAGGAGCTAAAGGCCTCCGGGAAGCCCTGTAAGCCGGCGTGATCGGTAATGGCGATCGCCGGTTGGCCCCACTTAATCGCCTGCTTAACGTATTCGCCGATCGTGTTGGTGGCGTCCATCGTCGACATGGTGGTGTGGAGGTGTAACTCAATCCGCTTTTGGTCGGCCGGCGCCGTGTCCTGGCGTTCCTGGTGGGAGACCTCGTTAATGTCGCGGGCGTTAATCACCAGGTCGCGCATGTAGGTGTCTTCTTGCACCGAACCGCGGACCTTGACCCACATCCCCTTTTCCAGGGCGGCAAAGAGCGGCTTATTGGTCCCCCGCCGGTCGGAGAACATCTTAACCGAAAACGAGGAGGTGTAATCGGTAATCTCTAGGATCAGGATCTGGCGCTCCGAGCGCAGTTCCTTGACCTCCTTGGCAAAGACGTACCCTTCGACGACCACCTGGCTCTCCTCTTCGGTGATCGTGGCCATCCGAGCTTTCTGCCGATCACAATTGGGCCGTCGGGGGCCGCACTGGCGGTCGCCTGTTGCTTTTGCTTGGCTTGTTCGATCTGGGCGCGGGCCTGTTTAACCAGCTCCTCGTCGGCCTTTTGTTGCTTGGCCTTTAATTCCTCAATCTTAGCTTGGGACGCACTCTGGTCGACCAGGGTGTGGATATGAAAGGCCGGAAAGCCCACCTGCTGGTAGCCCTCCTCGATCTTGCCTAGGAGCTTGGTGGCAAAGATCTGTTCGACGGCCTCGTTTTCCATCAGCAGGATCACCCGCCCGTCGTCGAGCTCCGGCGAGGTCTTTAAGCAGATTTCCTGGGCCATCGGCGAATTGCCGGCCACCATCCGGACCACGTAAGGCCAGTAGTCGCTAATCAAGTTTGGGACCAGCTCCCCTTGGTCGGTCGTGATCTCAAAGCGGACCTGGGCCTTGGCCAGTTGGTGAAAGGAAACCGCCGTTTTTTGTTCCAGCTGGGTGAAGACGGCTAGCGGCAAGACCTCCCTTAAGTGAAGGTGCAACTCCCACACCCGTGACTGCTGGTGAACCACCACTTGGTCAATCGCCCCGCCCGTTAAGTGGGGGTCGGCATAGTCAATTTGCTCCAGTAACTTTTCAAACTGTTCCTGTTTGCTTAGGGCCACAAAATCCCTCCTCTTTCTAACACGCCGTCAGGGCGCACTCTTTCAAACGTTTGTTCGCAAACTAAATTCTAACATCTTACTGGGTGAATGCAAGAAAAAACAAAAGTGGCCGGTGAAATCCCCGAACCACTTTCGCTTGTTATTCAGCCGTTTGCTTAAGCAAGATGGCGATGTTGGTGGCCAATTCTTCCTTGTGCACTTCCAAGGTTTCACCGGTCTTGCGGATCTTGATTTCCACGATCCCTTCGCCGGCCTTCTTACCGACCGTGACCCGGATCGGCACCCCGATCAAGTCGGCGTCGGCAAACTTGACCCCGGCCCGTTCCTTGCGGTCGTCAACGAGGACTTCGTAGCCGGCCTCTTCTAGGTTGGCCGTAATTTCTTCGGCCATGGCCATCTGGTCTTCCTTCTTGGCGTTAACTGGAATCACGTGGATGTCAAACGGTGCCACGGCTTGCGGCCACACCAGCCCGTTTTCGTCGGCGTTTTGTTCGGAAATGGCGGACAGCAGGCGGGAAACCCCGATCCCGTAGCAACCCATGATCATCGGCACGTCGCGGCCATTTTGGTCCAGCACCGTCGCCCCAAAGACCTCGGAGTAGTGGGTCCCCAGCTTGAAGATGTGACCAATTTCGATCCCGTTGGTGAACTTGATTGGTAAACCGTCCGGCGCCGTTTCACCTTCTTGAACGGTCCGGAAGTCGCCAAACTGATCCACCTTAAAGTCGCGGTTGAAGTTGGCGTTGATGTAGTGGTAACCATCGTCATTAGCACCCAGGGCCATGTTAATCATCCCCTGCAGGTGTTGGTCAGCCAGGATGGTGACGTCTTCTTTGACCCCGATCGGTCCCAAGGAGCCCGGGTGTGCGCCTAGGTACTTTTCGGTGTCTTCTTCGGAGGCCATCAACAATTCTTCGCAGCCCAGGTAAGAAGCGACCTTGGTTTCGTTAACCTCGTCGTTGCCCCGCATCAGAACCATCACCGGCTTAAGCTCTTCGCCTTCAAACTTGGCTAAGAAGACCATGCTCTTTAAGATTTGGCTGGCTTCCAGACCCAGGCTTTCGGCGGCTTCGTCAACCGTGTGGGCGCCCGGGGTCGCCTTCTTGGTCAATTCGGCCTCTTCACCGATTTGCTTCGTTGGGGTGAACTTGGTGGTTGCCTTTTCCAGGTTGGCGGCGTAATCGCCGTCCGTGTAGGCAATCACGTCTTCACCAATTGCGGCCGGGGCGGAGAATTCTTGGGAGTTCTTGCCCCCCATCGTCCCGGAATCGGCTAAGATCACCTTGTAATCAAGGCCAATCCGGTCAAAGATGTTGCGGTAGGCCTTAGCTTGCAGATCGTAAGCCTGGTCTAAGCCGGCTTGATCGGCAGAGAAGGAGTAACCGTCGAGCATTTCAAATTCCTTGCCCCGCAAGATCCCGTAACGCGGCCGGTCCTCGTCGCGGTACTTATCTTGTAGTTGGTAAACGACCAGCGGCAGCTTCTTGTAGGAGTGGATGGCGTCACGCAGGATGGAGGTGACCGTTTCTTCGTGGGTCGGCCCCAGGATGAAGTCGCGTTCCCGGCGGTCCTTTAACTTAAACAGGTTGTCCCCGTATGCGTCGTAACGGCCAGATTCCTTCCATAAGTCGGCCGGCAAGAGTCCCGGCAGGAGTATTTCGATCGCCCCGGCCTTGTCCATTTCCTCGCGGATGATTTGTTCAATCTTACGGATGACCCGGTAGGCCAACGGCAAGTAGGCCCACACCCCGGCGGAAACTTGGTAGATATAGCCCGCCCGGACCATCATCTTGTGGGATAAGACTTCGGCGTCTGCCGGTGCTTCCTTTTGGGTTGGAATCAGCATCTGTGACTGCTTCATAAATCGATTCTCCTTCTTCTTCAAAAAAATTTGTTAATGGATAAAGTAGCGTTGAATGTCGTTATAGGTCACAAGGACCATCAGGATCATCAAGAGGGCAAAGCCAGCCAAATTCAAAATCCCCTCCACTTTTTCGGGAATTGGCCGGCGAATGATGCCTTCGACAATGTTTAAGAGGAGCTTCCCCCCGTCTAAGGCCGGGATAGGAATCAGGTTAACGATCCCTAGGTTAATCGACAGCATCGCCAAGAAGGCGAGGATGCCGTTAATCCCTAACGAGGTGGCCTGCGAGGTGCCAGCGTAAATTGCCACCGGCCCCCCCAGGTCGTTTAAGCTAAAGCCGTGCGTAATCATGTGGCCGAGCACCGCAAAGATCAGGGTGCCGGCGGTGATAAATTGGCGCCAGCCGTAGTTAATGCGGGCGACCGGATCAAACTTCTCCTCTTCTCTGATCCCGATCATCCCGACCGTTTGGCTCCCCTGTTTGGTGGCCTTAGGCGTCACGGTGGTGTGGTAGGTCTTGCCATCGCGCTGGTAGGTAACGGCGAGCTTCTTCCCCGGGTTAGGGGAAATTGCCTGGGAAATATCGTTCCAGGTGCTGACCTTGGTCGTCGCCACCCCGGTAATTTTATCGCCGCTCACCAGGCCGGCCTTGGCAGCCACCGAATTCTTGGTCACCCCGCCCAAAACGTTGGAGTTGGTGGGGATCCCGCTCAGGGTAAAGCCCAGGATGATGAAGACCAGCAGGGACAAGATGAAGTTGTTCATTGGCCCGGCAAAGTTGGTCATCATCCGCGCCGGTAAGCTGGCCGATTGGAACTGAACGTCCTTGGGGGCGATCCGCACCTCGGTCCCGTCCCGTTCGACGATCGTCGCGTCGTGATCAACCGGGTAGGTCTTGACGGTTTCTTCATCATCATTTTCGTACCCGGAGATGATTAACGTATCCTCCAGGTCGCTGTCAACGATCCGCAGCGGAATCCCCTCCAACAGGGTTTCCTTTTCGCTGGCGTTGATCAGGGTCACCTTGCCTTCCTCATTGGTTTGCAAGGTCACCGGCGTCCCGGGACGGAGTTCGTCTTCATCTTCATCGGCCCCGGCCAGGCGGACGTAGCCCCCAAGCGGCAGGATCCGGATGGTGTAGGTCGTCCCGTTTGAACGCCGCCACCAAACCTTGGGCCCCATCCCAATCGAAAACTCGCGTACTAAAATCCCGGCCCGCTTGGCAAAGTAGTAGTGGCCGAATTCGTGAACGAGCACCAGGATTCCGAAGACGATGATAAAAGTAATGATGGTGATGATCAAAGAATCACTCCCTTCGCTAGACTAGAGAATGCCCAGCAGCGCCATGGCCGGCAAGACCAGTAGCATGGAATCAAACCGGTCCAAGATCCCCCCGTGCCCGGGCAGGATCTTACCGGAATCTTTGACCCCATAGTACCGTTTGAGGGCCGATTCGACCAGGTCGCCGAACTGACCGAGGATCGACAAAAGCAGGGTCAAGACGATCATGACCGCTAAGTTGTCGTAACCAACCGGGAAGAAGGTCAAGTAGACGGCCAAAATGACGGTCGCCGCTACCGTCCCTAAGACGGACCCTTCCCAGGTTTTGTTGGGGCTGACGTTCGGGGCTAACTTGTGCTTACCAAACTGGCGTCCAAACAGGTAGGCCCCGGAGTCGGTTAACCAGACAATTAGCATCCCGTACAAGAGGGTTTGGAAGTTGACGGCCCGGGCAACGGTAAAGGCGTTAAAGCCCATCCCGATGTAGAGCATCCCGAGGGTCAAAACCCCGGCGTCGTCAAAGTTAAACCGTTGCTTACGAATGACGGTGTGTAAGAGTAGAAGAGCCACCATTACGTAAACCAGGGTGAGCCGGCCAATTTGCTCCGGCAAAAAGTCCAGCCAGGTCTGGGGCACGATCATCGCCGCCACCCCCAGGTAGGAAATAATCGCCTCAAAGGAGATCAAAAACATCTTCTTCATCAAGAGCAGTTCGCTCATGGCGACCATTCCCAAGACGATGGCAGCCAGCATCAAAGGCCAGCTACCGACGATAATCAGCGGGATAAATACAATTAAGGCGATCACCGCCGTAATAACCCGTGTTTTCAAATACGTTACCTCGTTTCTACTTATTATTTAAGCCACCGAAGCGTCGGTGACGAGATTGGAAGGTGGCCAAGGCCCGCTTGAGGGAGTCACCGTCAAAGTCGGGCCAGTGTTCGTCAACAAAGACTAATTCGCTGTAGGCCACCTGCCAGAGCATAAAGTTACTAAGCCGTTCTTCCCCGCTGGTGCGGATAATCACCTCGGGGTCGGCGAATTGACCGAGCGGCGCCGTCATCATTTCCCGGGAAATCAACTCCTCGGAAATGGCGTCCGGGGTCAGCTCCCCAGCGGCGACTCGCTTTGCAACCGCCTGGGTCGCCCGAACGATTTCGTCACGCCCGCCGTAGTTTAGGGCGAAGTTTAAGACCATCCCGGTGCAATCCTTGGTCGCATCCAGGGCGCCTTGCACCGCCTTTTGGGTCCCCGCCGGCAACTTGGTGGTGTCACCCATCACCATCACCCGGACGTTATGGGCCACCAGGTCCGGGACAAAGGTATTAAAAAAGCGGATTGGCAGTTGCATCAAGAACTTGACCTCAGTTGAGGGGCGTTTCCAGTTTTCCGTTGAGAAGGCGTAGAGGGTTAAGGCTTTAATCCCCAGGTCGCTAGCGGCCATGGTTACCTTTTTGACCGTCTGCATTCCCTGTTGGTGGCCGGCCACCCGCGGGAGGTGGCGGGACTGGGCCCAGCGCCCATTACCGTCCATGATAATGGCAACGTGGTGCGGAACCCGGCTCCGGTCTAACACCGGCTCACCAACCGGTTCCACTTGTTTTTGTGAATCCATCTTCATTCTCCATTTCAGAAAATTTTCGCATCATCAACATCTTACCAGATATTAGGGCGGGGGGCTACTCACCTTCGTAACGAAAAAAGCCCGCCGGCCACCCCGCGGGGTTAGCTGGCGAGCCGAAACTGCTTAGCCTTCCAACAGTTCCTTTTCCTTGTCAGCGGCGATTTGTTCCAGGTTCTTGATACCGGCGTCGGTTTCTTCTTGGACCTGCTTTTCCAGGTCGTGGAATTCGTCGTCGTTGAAGTCGCCGTCCTTGTTCCCCTTCTTGAGGTCGTCCATCGCTTCCCGACGAACGTTACGAACGGCCACCTTGGCCTTTTCCATTTCCGCCTTCACGTCTTTAACCAGTTCCTTACGACGGTCTTCGGTCAGTTGCGGAACCACCAGCCGAATCGTTTCCCCGTCGTTTTGCGGCGTCAAGCCGAGGTTGGATTCGTAAATGGCCCGTTCGATGTCCTTTAAGGTCGTCTTGTCGTACGGCGAGATCAACAGTTGGCGGGCTTCTGGGATCGTGATCGATGCCAGTTGGTTAAGCGGCGTCGGGGCGCCGTAGTATTCAACCGTTACCGTGTTTAAGAGGCTCGCGTTGGCCCGGCCGGCCCGGATGTCGGCTAAGGTCCGCTTCAAGGCATCACCGGACTTGGCCATCTTTTCCTTTGCTTCTGCGAGGATTTCTTTTCCAGTCATTATTTTTCCCCCTCAATCGTGGTCCCAATCTTATCACCGCGAACCACTTTCAAAATGTTACCAGGCGTGTTCAAGTTGAAGACGACTAGCGGAATGTCGTTGTCCATCGAAAGGGTCGAGGCCGTGGAGTCCATGACGTTCAAGCCCTTTTCGATGATGTCCATGTGGGTCAGTCGTTCAAACTTAACGGCGGATTCGTCCTTGTTTGGATCGGCGGAGTAAACCCCGTCAACGCCGTTTTTGGCCATCAAGATGGCGTCGGCGTTCACTTCGGCGGCCCGCAAGGCAGCGGTAGTGTCCGTTGAGAAGTACGGGCTCCCCGTCCCCCCCGCGAAGATCACGATCCGGTTCTTTTCCAGGTGCCGGATGGCCTTGCGCCGGATGTATGGTTCAGCGATTTGACGCATTTCAATGGAAGTTTGGACCCGGGTTGGTACCCCGATCCCTTCCAGCGCGTCTTGAAGTGACAGGGCGTTCATGATCGTCCCGAGCATCCCAATGTAATCGGCCTGGGCACGTTCCATCCCCAGCTTTTCACCGGTGATCCCGCGCCACATGTTACCACCACCGACAACGATTGCTACTTGAACTCCCAGGGCGTAAACTTCCTTGAGTTCCTTTGCCACCGTCTTTAATTCCGGGGGGTTGATCCCAAAGCCTTGGTCACCGGCGAGGGCTTCCCCACTTAACTTCAATACTACTCGCTTATATTTTACGTCAGCCATTCCATATCCTCCTGGTCTGGGTCCTGTTTTTCGCACAAAGGGACGTACGAAATTGTACGCCCCCACGGTCAACCGATAATTACTTGTTCAGTTGTTCTTTGATTTCTTCAGCCAGGTTAGTTTGCTTTTTTTCGATCCCTTCCCCAACTTCGTAACGGATGAAGGACTTGAGCTTCCCGTCCTTGGAAGCAACGTACTTTTCAACCGTCAGGTCTGGGTCCTTAACAAAGTCTTGGTCTGCCAAGCAGATTTGGGAGAGGAACTTGTTGAGGCGGCCTTCCACGATCTTGTCAACGATGTTAGCTGGCTTGCCTTCGTTCAAAGTTTCTTCCTTGAAGATGCCGCGTTCGTGTTCCAGGCGTTCGTCGGAAACTTCGCTGCGGTCGAGGAATTCTGGGTTAACGGCAGCAACGTGCATTGCAACGTCCTTAGCAGTTGCTTCGTCAGCGCCTTCAACCACCGTTAAAGCGGCGATCCGGCCACCTTGGTGCAGGTAAGCACCAAAGTTTTCGTTGTCGTTCTTTTCAACGATCGTGAAGCGACGCAGGCTGACCTTTTCAC
>ERZ773021.783-NODE-783-length-11600-cov-2.93608_pt1 | contig 11600 bp, 4 predicted proteins | sample MGYA00511668_ERZ773021 | MGnify/ENA primary metagenome ERZ773021 (study PRJEB29015, sample SAMEA2737961) | human oral metagenome | biome: human oral; feature: human-associated habitat; material: dental | place: China | collected 2032 ... | reverse complement strand
CCTCCTGAAACTACATAACCATAAGTATAAGTAGCTGTACCTCCTGTAATATTTAACCACGCTTCACCCAAAGTATTACAAGAAGCTTTTTTGCTAGCTACAGCTGCAATTTGTAACTGAGTGAGAGAACGTTTGATTTCAAAATTCTTTGAGGTTACACAGCTTGCCACACCTCCAATAGTTTCTGTAAATTTTACATAGTATTTACCTGCTGGTAAGTTACCATTGGCTACTTGAGGTGTAGTGAATGGAGCTGGAACTGTACCTACCGCTCCTGCTATTGGCTGATGATTATCTTCACGATATACTTCATAACCTATATGGGTAGTACTTCCGTGAGGATTTGTTAAAGTAAAGGTAAAGGTTCCATCGCTACCAGTTGCACAACTTACATTCTTCACATCTATCGCTACCGACATTTGTGAGTATGTAGGTACAGGTACTGTCATCTGTTGGGTGTAACGACACTTAGTAACCATATTATACTTCATAACCTATATGGGTAGTACTTCCGTACCCCTGGTGTGAGACCTCCTATAGTTACTCCTACCCCAGTACCTGAAGCTACTCCTTTGTGCCATACATCAGTACCTCCATTTGGATTGCTAGTAGTTTCTATATTTGCTCCTGATCCAGCTGGTGGGTTTTGAATACCTGGACGATATATAGCAAAGTATGCATTGGTAGATGCTGTAAAGGTAGGTGAACTAGTTGCTGTGATACGTACCTCTCCTGTAGTAGCACAAGTTGTAGGTGTTACCGGAGTGATAGACATCACATTAGAATTTGGTAAGATTACCACATTCATTCGTGTTTGGCAACTATTAGCATCGGTAATTGTAATTTCATAATTACCATAGTCCAAACCTGTAAATACTTTTGAAACATTATTAAGTTGAGAGGTTTCACTTACTTGAGCTCCTGAAGTGGTATTTCTTAAAAGAATATCGAAAGGTGCTCTACCTCCTGTATTAAGGGTTACTGTAATCGCTGCTAAATCGGCAGCAGATGAAGTACAACCCATTTGTTTGCTTACAGTAGCTGTTGCTGTGAGCTGAGGAGCTGCTGTAATGGTAAAGGCTTGAGTAGCCACACAACCACGATCATCGGTGAGGTGTGCTATATAATTACCCGGTGCTAAAGCTGTAGGAGTTTGTGTTACTCCTAAAGTATTCACCACTTTAAGGGTATGTGAAGCTGTACCTACATAATAATCACTTGGTGTAATCGTTACTGAACCATTGTTATTACCACAAGTAGCTTGAGTAGTGGTAAAGGTATTGGTTAAGAAACGTGGTGGATCGTAAGCTAAAGTTATATAAGCTTGTCGTTTACATTCACTTCCATCTGGTTTATAAGTTACTTGGAAGCGGAACTCGGTAGTGGTTGCTACTGTTACTGGATAGGTAAAGGTTACCTGAGAGGTACTTGAACCAATTGTATGGAAAGTAGCTCCACCATCAACACTATACTTAAATTCTTTAAGTGCAGTAGGGATACCTCCAGATGCGGTGAGTGTATAGGTCACACTGCTTCCTTTACAATCAGCATATTGTGTTTGAGTAGGTGATACAGTGAGAGATAATGGTGCATAAATTTGAGTAGTTACAGTTGTTTGACAACCAAAACCATCAGTTACTACAAATGTATGAGTACCTGCATCAAGAGCATCAGGATATTCAAAAATTGATGTATTGAAGGCATAAATATTACCTCCTACACGTTGTACTTTATAGTTTCCATTACCGCTAATTACTGTAATCTCTACTTTCTTCTCTTGTGCATCTCCATAGCAATAAGAGGTAGGCTGGGCAGTAACTGAAAGAGTAGCTTTATTAACAATTTCAAAAGTAGTCTCGGTTGTACAACCTTTACTATCTTGTACTACTAAAGTATAAGTACCAGGTGCTAAATTACTTATTTCCCAAGGATTTACTTGTGGAGCTGTTGGTTGCAAAGCACCTAAAGTTCCACTTACTAAACCTACTCTATACTGATAACCTCCAGCATTACCACCAGTAGCCGATACTTTTATCTTAGCAACTCCGCCATTGTAGCAGGTTACTTTATCCATAAATACTACTGTTGGTACTATAGGAGTAGGCTCTCCAACTTTATAAGCCACTGATACTGCACAATTAGCATTATTAGCATCTCGTATACTCACTACACCATTTTGGTTAGCTTCTAATCCTGTAACAGTGAATACTCCTTGAGCATCAAGGGTTGTAGGCGTCCAAGTAGTTGTAGTGGTATAAGTTCTTTCTACTGAATAAAGAATATTAGTAGATGTTGGGTTGATAACCCTGATGCGAACTTCACCATCTTGTGCTCCAATGCAGCTTACATTCTTCTCGGTACCGAATTTCTCGGCACGCATTTGTTTATTCTTTTCTATATTGATTAGCTGAGTTACCTTCAAATCACAATAAGCGATAGCTTGTGATACTTTGAGGTTATCCACCGCAAAATCATTACCTAAACCTCCATAAGTAGCAGCTGCTGTATTCACTACTTTTAGTAATAGTTCTCCATTAGCAAAGCCAGTCATTTCAGTTTCAGTAAAGGTTACTTTATAATTTGTCCAACTATTGCTGTTGATAGTTGCCAAGCTCTTACTGCGCAAAGTAGTACCATCAGTTTTAGCTATTTCTACATTAAGGCGAGCAGGTATTGCTGTCACTCCTGTTCTAATGAGGTTGAGAGCATCTAAACTTACGGTAAGTTCAGTATTAGGAGTAACCCCTTTAAGGAGTTTTTGATATACCACCTCATTATTACCATTACCCGCTACTGCTAAGTAACGACCTCCTGAAGGGTCTGTAGGGGCTGTAGCAAGCCAATTAGGATTTGAACTTACTTGTACTTGTTTAGTAAGTACTTGGTTACCATCTGAAAGACTACCTGTAGTATTACATACCAAAGAAGTATTAGCAACTGGCAAACAATCATTAGCATCTTTACCGAAGTCTTCTGCAAAGAGTACATTAGGTGTTGTAGCGGTATCAGTTGGACGGTAGTACACTGTAAGAGTATGTACTCCTGGTGATAACAAGCGGTTGAAACTGTTGCCTACAAGAGTTTGTTTAGCACTACCATCAAAACTGTATTGATAAGTTTGACTTACTGTAGATGAAACTGTAATAGTTACTGAACCATAACCACTATCACAACGATAAACTACAGGACTGAACGCTATAGTAGGTATAACAGTTGCTTGTGTGGTAATAGGAATTTCAAGACGACAATCTTTACTATCTTTTACATAGATAGTTGTAGAACCTCCAATAAAACCTATAGGATTAGTTACATAAGTATTTTCACCATCAAAACTATAACGATAAGGAGGAGTACCACCTGTAACGTTATTCACTGATACTTTATATTGATTGTGTGCAGTATCACACGATCTATCGGCTACCACTCCTGCATAAGCACGCAAAGGTGCTTGAGGTGGAAGTATCACAATAGGTTTTTTGATATATGTACAAGTAGTTCCTGCAACTTGTGATAACATTTCTATTTCATAAGTACCGGCTGGAATACCTGTGAACAAACCTCCTGAACTAGTTTTAAAAGGAGTTCCTATTCTTGCTCCTGTATCATCTAATTTGTAAAGGTTGATAATGCGATTTTGATTTTGTGTTCCTGGTGCAAAAGTAAGGTTAATTACTCCTGAATTAGGCATACTTTCACACTGAATTTCTTGGGTCGCACTAAAGGTAAATGTATGTGGATTTGGAGGATTTACAGTTACTTTGTTAGACAAGGCAAAAGCTCCACTACGAGTGTCTCCTACTAAGAATACATATTCACCTACACGAGTGATATTTGGTACTTCAACTTCTACACTTGGTTGATGTGCCAATTGAATAGCGATATGAGGAGCAGCCAAAGCGGTAGGTATATCTGTATATTGTTGCTGACCGTCTATTGTCCAAATATAAAAACGATAGGTAGGAGCACCTCCTTCAGCTTTAAGTTCAAACTTAGCTTTGTTACAAGAGGTAAATCCTTTGAAGGTTGCTGTAACCTTCATTTGGCTTGTTTTGTTGATAGTTACTTGTCCGTTGTATTGACAACCAGGGATTTGTGGTGATGTAACTTTCACATCATAAGTACCTTGCGATAAATTATTGATACGATAATCATTCGTATTAATTACCTCTGTACGGAAAGGTGCACCTCCTTTGAAAATCTCCACTTTGTAAGTCACTCCACTAGTGCTAAGCAGAAGTTTTACAGAACCTTGAGTGAAATCAGTTTCGTGAATTTCATCAGTAAGCGAACCTGTAAGACCAGCTGTAAATACCTCAAAATAGAAACTTTGGTTACAATTAGGCAATCTCAAACGATATTTACCTGCTGTATTGGCTACAAAAGTACGATTGTTGTTGATAGTTGTCCAACATTGGTCTTCCAAATTTCTACAATCAGAAGATGATTCGGTACAAGAGCCATTCCATTGTTGCCACTCAAAAGCAGTGTTTTGATAGCTTACAGTAATATTTTTAGACCCTCCTTGACATAGGTAGAAATGGCTTGTCCAAACTGAGTTATCTGGACAAGTTACCCCTAAATTTTGGGCTTGTGCGCGAATAGGGTCAGTTGTATTTGAGGGCGCTTCATAGTTGATAGTTTCTGTAGTTTCTACTTGTACTCCTTGGCAAGAGTTTGTTTTCACTACTTTGTACACTCCTGGTGCATTTGCTTGATAAGTACGATGAATCTCTCCTGTTAGTACATTACCATTTTTATACCATTGATAAGTAGCAAAATTACCAGTTGCTTCAAAGGTCATCACTCCCGTACCACAGAAAGTTTCTTGACGGTTACAATTAGAGGTATCAATAGTAATAGAACTTACCCCTGTATCTACTTGTTGTGCTATTGGACAAGCAGCAGGTCCACCTTGGTAAGTGATAGTAAATTCAGTTTGTAAATAGTTAGCACAAGGTTGCAGAAGTTTATCACAATCGCCCTGTATTTTCAACGGGATACGAATGGTACGACTTGGGTCACCTAACTTAAGAGTAGACTCAGGATACCCCGATGTGCCACCTATTGCAAATTCGTAGGTCTTATTCACAGCATTATACGATTTTTGCGGATGAGGATTAGCACTCGAACCATCACCTGCACTATTGAGATCGGGCTCTCCATTGGTTATTACGGTAGCATTTTGAGGAAGTTTTACCGAAATAACTGCTTGTTTGATACTTTCAGAACCTACATTCTCATAGCTTAATTCGTAGAAAAACGCTTGGTTAGGAGTAAGTTGAGTAATAGGGTTACCAGATGTATCTACATAACGTTGTGACGTTTTTAGCTTCAACGCATTAGATTTTACCGTAACTGTAAACGAGCAACTACTTGTATTACCTCGCGTATCAGCAAAGGTATATACTACCGTATGTACTCCTATAGGGAATACATAGCCTGGTGCGTGACTACGAGTAGTAGTAACAGCTCCTAAACAAGTAGGATAAGCTTCAGGTTCACGCCAACGTACTGCTTTACCACATTGTCCTACATCCACAGTAACTTCTATGTTATTTGGACAAGGAGTCTTGACAAAAGGAGGTTCGTCTATAGGAGGCAATACTACTGTAGCTGATTTGGTATAAGTAGTTTTATTACTACAACCTATTCCTGTTTTCAAGGTATATTCAGCCATATAAGTAGTAGTAGTATAAATATTTTCCCAAAAACTACTGCCAGTACCTAATGGATAAGTAGTAGTTTTGTTACCATTAGCATCGAGCTTAAACCAATTGATATCAAATATATGTTCTGAGAGACCTAATTTCACACGAGCTCGGTTGCCTGTACAGAAAGGCACAGGGCGGTCAATCACCAAGAACGGATTAAAGGCATTAGTGAGGTCTATATCTATATCTTTAGGAACAGTTTGACAACGGTGTTCCACTTCCACACGGTAGAATCCAGTAGTTAGCCCTTTAAAAATATAGAAATATTTGTTATCACTCTCTTCGTATTTTTTAGTCTCTATCAAAGTAGAGGTTGTAGCAGTAACAGTAGTTTTTTTGTAGAGGCGGAAAGTAAGTGGAAAATACACTTCTTGCCCTGTAACATCTACAGCAATCATACCTGTTGCACTTCCTGAGTCACAAACTACAGGGTTTACTACTGGGTTGAGTTTGGTAAGTGCTGGAATAATAATTTCTTTGTAGGTAGTAATATTAGAGGCATATGGAGTAGTAGGGTCAGTCATTGACCAACGTTGATAATCGTTATTATATGTATTTTTGAATATTCCGTGATAAGCATAATTAAAGTGATTTACTTGAATTCTATACTTACCAGGTAATAGATTAGGGAAAAAACCTTTTTGATCATCTATAAAACTTTGCCCATTACTACCATTCTTATATTGCCAAGATTTATTACCATATTGGTCTTCTACTTCTTGTTGTAAATAGACCCTATCGTAGGAAGAATTATTAGTAACCTTTATACTTCTACCTATATCAAAAATTACTTTACCTATTTCACAATCTCTTTCATATTTCAAAACAGGGTTATAGGTAGTAGCTGCTAAATCTATCTCTCTTGTAGTGGTTTTATTACAAGCATCAGTAACAGTAATCTTATATCGCCCAGCAGGTAAATTTGTATAACCTGGACGACCACTACAGCACGTTACTTGACTGTTAAGAGGAAAAGTAATTGTACGTGTAACTGTATCACTAAAGCCTATTTTCCCTTGATAAGTTACAGATGCCACTCCATCAGCTCTCTCTACTTTAAATTTCAAAGGGTAAAAATAGCCTGTAGTGTTATAAGGAATTTCAAATTTAAAAGCTCCTGTTCCTTCATACATACCATACCCTGTTTGCAACACATCCCATACTTTTTCTATAGGTCTTGCTGTAACAGCAGGAGGAGTCCCCGCACTATGAGGAGGATAATCAGATACAAATTCATTAGATACTGCAGGAGGGCAACCTGGAGGGGTAGTTTTATAGATATACCTATAAGTAGCCCCTGGTGTAGATGGGGTATTACTTGGTTCATCTACCCAATTAGTTCCCACTTTGCGTTGTAATTTCAAATTACCATAACCACTTCTCCAGTCTGAAACTTGGTATATATTTCTACTCTCCCCATTATTAAGATCGGTATAATTAATATTATAAGTACCCCATCGAGTATCATAAGTACCACATAGATATTTTTCTGTATTAGGTGTAATATTACCACAATTTCCTTCTGTGTAATAAGTACGATTTCTCGAACAATCTTTTGCGTTATAAATAAGAGGTCCATAATGAGAAGCATTAATACGATTATCTAATTTAAAACGCTCTTTGATGGTATTTTTAGGTCCTTTAATATTAATTTCTATTTCATCTCCACTCTCAATTTCATAACTATTGGTATAATAGTAATAATCTGAAAATGTAGACGACATATCAATGGTAATTCCTTTATTTACTATACGTAATACAGCAGTTCCTGGTTTTTTAAAGAAGTTCCTAAACTCTGTCATATCATCTATACCCTGATAAATCAATTGATTATCTTCAGGTCTTACTAAGTCGATTCTAAACCTATACTTACAGTCTTTGTTGTTCTTCTCTAATCTTCTTAGATAAGTTTTGATATTGATACACTCCACTACATATTTTTGTTGTGAAGGTATTTGTATACTGGGAAAACGGCGTGTTTCACCGCATTGGTTACCTATATTAGTTTTATCGTGTATTTGTACAATTATCTGCTTATTAATAGGTAGGGGGTGTGCATTATCTCCTCTCACCTCTATATAGCCATTGTTAGCAGGACGCGAAAACTCCTGCATAGGTACAATCACATTTCTATTCATATCGAAGATAGTTACTTGAAAAGGTCCTATCCCCCCATTAGGAATTTTAAACCTTACTCCTCCACTATTGGTTTGTCCACAAGAAGGAGCTAAAGCCTCAAGATTTTGAATATTCATAATCTTGTAGTTAGACTCCGCATCTACCTCGCGCTCATCAAAAGCACCTGTGTCTTCATCGCGCACAATAATTTTATACTTTCCTACTTTTAAGTTATAGAAAGTATATTCGGCAGGAGCCGAAGGTGATGGGCGGTTCATCCTAAACATCTCGCCATCTTTTCCAGGTCCTTGTATCTCTACTATAAATTTACCACTGGAAGGCAAACAAATAGAGGGATAAGGGGTCATATCTTGGGCTGTTACCTTTATCTGGTTATCTTGATAACAATTCCCTTTGATAGCCGTAGTTTGCACATTGATACATTGAGCAAATCCTGCCCCTGTGAAGATTAAAAATACAATTGCTGTAAGAAACTTTTTCATCTTTGTTTACTTTTAAGCTGTAAGTAATAATTATTTTGCGTGTAATTTATATATATATTAAACGCCACAAAAATAGTATCTTTTTATTATTTACACAATATTGTTACCTTATTTTCACACTTCCAAAGTAATATACACTCCGTAAACTACTGAAAATTAAGCGAATACACTGATGTTAAATTATTGTTAAAGTTTCGTTTAGGCAAAAGATAAGAGATAAAAGATAAGAAAAAACACAGATACTTTAAACCGAATCTTTATTGATTTCTTGTTATTTTGTTTTTTTTTTTGTATTTTTGCCGATATAATTTAATTAATCATAAAAAAATACACACTATAATGACTACATTAGTGATTCTTGCCGCTGGCTTAGGAAGTCGTTTTGGCTCTGATAAACAATTAGAAAATATACACAACGGCAACGCCTTATTTGATTATGGCATCTACGACGCTCTACAAGCTGGTTTTGACAATATCGTGCTCATCATCCGCCACGAAATCGATAACCTCACCCGCCAACACCTTGAAAACCGCTTCAACAATGTCCCTATCACTTACGTATACCAAGACGACTATAATCCTAAAGGTATTGAACGCAAAAAACCTTGGGGAACAGGGCACGCAATGCTCTGTGTGAAAGAATTCGTAAAAAACCCTTTCCTCATTATCAATGCTGATGATTACTACGGCAAAGAAGGCTTTAAACTGATGTATGAAGCTCTTAATGCTGGTAAAGAAAAAACTTTCTTCTCAGGTGGTTACCTGCTCAAAAACACTTTGAGTGAAAATGGTACTGTCTCTCGTGGTATTTGTGAAGTAGATAAAAATCACCACCTACTCTCTATCAGCGAAGCTACCAAACTGCGCAAAAATAGTGAGACTACTGCTATTGATGATGCTACTGGCACTGAGTACCCTCTAAGTACCTACGTTTCTATGAATTTCTGGGGATTTACTCACGAAGTATTGGATATAGCCGACCGTTATTTCAAAGAATTTGTAGCTGAACATAAAGATGACCCTAAGGCAGAGTTTTATATTCCTATGGTTGTACAACACGCAATCAAAGACTATGGATATAAATTGGAAGTATTGCCTAACCACGATAACTGGTTTGGAATGACCTATCACGAAGATCTTGCTCTGGTACAAAACGAAATTCAAAAACTCGTAGATAAGGGTAGCTATCCCGATAAATTCTAATAAAATGTTTAACCCGTAAGAGATAATAAGTTTTTTCACTTCTTATCTCTTACCTCTTATTTAAATACAATGAAAGAAATAGCCAATCAATTTATTTTAGAAGGGGACATCCTTTCTGTAGAACCTTATGGTAATGGGCACATCAACCGCACCTATTTGGTGAAAACAAATGTTACTAACTATATCCTTCAAGGAATTAACAGCAATGTGTTTAAAACCCCCGACTGCATCATCAAAAATCTTGAACTGCTTTGGGAAACTGAACCTAACAATCGTGTTATCCTCCCAATGATGCCTGCCAAACAAGGTGGTTATTCTGTAAATGCTGAAGGTATTGTGTGGCGTGTATTTCCTTTTGCTGAAGGTTATACTTCCTATGAGTTCATCGAAGCTCCTTGGCAAGCCGAAAAAGCTGCTACTGCCTTTGCTACTTTTATGAAAACTTTTGCTACTATTGATACTTCTCGCTTACAAGCTACCATTCCTAACTTCCATAACGGGCATCTGCGTTTCCAACAATTAGAAGATGCCTACGCTCAAGCTACTCCCGATCGCAAGAAAAAAGCTCAAAAACTATATGAGTTTGCACAACAACACAAAGTTATTTTCGACCTTATTCAAAAAGAAGTAGACGAAAAACGCATACCCATTCGTGTAACTCATAACGACACTAAAATCAATAATGTACTCATCAATAAAGAAAACCCTGATGATTTTAGAGTGATCGACCTCGATACAGTGATGCAAGGTATTTTGTTGTATGATTTTGGTGATATGGTACGCACTTCAGTAAGTCCTACCGAAGAAAATGAAGCTGACGACACTAAAATCGTATTCAACACTGAGTTTTTCGAAGCTCTTTGCAAAGGTTTTTCTGTAATGAACTCAGTAATGACAGCTTCAGAAAAGGCTCATATTGTAGATGGAGCTAAATATATGATATTCATCATCGGTATCCGCTTTTTAGCCGATTATTTCAACAACGATATCTATTTCAAAATCTCATACCCCGAAGAAAATTACATCCGAGCTCGCAATCAATTCGTACTTTTCCAACGTTTGGAAGACAAAGAAAAAGAACTCAGAGCGATTGCCAAAAAGTACTTTAAATAGGTAATACAAACTTTTAGTTTGAAACTTTGCCAAAGTTGAAACCAAGCTAATTTTTAATTTAAAATCTATTTTTTTTACTATGAGAAATGTTTTTATAACCTCCTTTTTACTTATTTTGCCACTATCTACGTTTGGACAATCTCCATTCTCAGTGAAAAAAGTAGGAGAAAAAGGAAGTCCTATTTTGTTTATTCCAGGACTTGGCTGCTCCAGCGATGTCTGGCAAGAGACTGTCCCTGCTCTGATCACTAACCACACTTGCTACCTGCTTACCTTAGCGGGGTTTGGAGGAATTACCCCTGTAAAGAATCCAAGTTTGGACTATTGGACAGATGCCATTATCTCCTATATCAAAAAGGAGAACATCCAAAAACCTACGATTGTAGGGCATAGCTTAGGGGGCATCCTTGCTATGAAAATAGCTGCTAAAGCCTCTGACCTACTTGATAGAATAGTGATTGTAGATGCTTTGCCTTGCTTGCCTTTGCTTTCTGATCCTAATTTTAAGATAACACCTAACAAGGATTGTACTCCTATGATCAAGGAACTTACAGCAATGCCCAAAGAAGACTTTGAGCGTTCGCAAATGGCTTCAATGATGTACTATACAACAAAGGAAGCCAAGAAGCCTACCATCGTTCAGTGGAGTGTAGCCTCAGATAGGGAGACCCTCGCCAAACTTGTGTGTGAAATCTCTAATACAGACCTCAGAGAGGAAATAAAACAGATAAAAGTGCCTGCCTTAGTGCTCTTAGAGTCCGTATTTACTTCTTCAAAAGACAACATAAGAGATCAATATCAAAATTTATCTTTGAGAGACCTTAGATATGCCAATAAAGGGCTCCACTTTATTATGTATGATGACTTTGATTGGTATTTGACTCAGCTAAAATCCTTTATAAGATAAGAAATATATTGTCTCTACAAGAATCATATCTATTAGGAATTGTCT
>ERZ773021.780-NODE-780-length-11634-cov-3.04145_pt1 | contig 11634 bp, 10 predicted proteins | sample MGYA00511668_ERZ773021 | MGnify/ENA primary metagenome ERZ773021 (study PRJEB29015, sample SAMEA2737961) | human oral metagenome | biome: human oral; feature: human-associated habitat; material: dental | place: China | collected 2032 ... | reverse complement strand
TGGCCTATCCATCCCATGACTAAAGTCACGGGATTTCCGGCTAATATTAATTAAAGTAAAGTGAGTGATGACCAACCTCCTCGACAGGCTATGGGCTAAGCTAGCCTAGCCACTTACTTCTATCGTCGAGCATCATAAAACGGGACCCACCGCAACATGCGGTTGGGTCCCGTTTTTTACTTAAAGCCCGCAAAGGCCTCTTCGATGGTTTGGTATTCGCTGGGCGTCAGTTCCAGTTGGAGCGCCGCGGCGTTTTGGATCACCTGGTCTGGTTGCTTGGCGCCGGGAATAACGGCGGTGATGAGTGGGTTTTGCATGTACCAGGCCAAGACGACCTGACTGACCGTGGCCCCGTGGCTAGCGGCAATTGTCCGGACCACCGCCAGGGCGCCGCGGATTTTCCCAAAGCGGGGCTCCCCAAAATCGGCCATCGTGCTGCGGATGTCATCGGCCGGGAAGCTGGTCGCCTGGTCGTACTTACCGGTCAACAGGCCCGAAGCTAGCGGGAAGTAAGGGACAAAGGAGATCCCCTGCTCCTTTAAGTAGGGCATTAGGTCGCGGGCGTTTTGCTGGTGGAGGAGGGAAAACTCGTCTTCCACCACGTCGACGTAACCATCGGCGTTGGCCTCTTTGACCTGCGCCAAGGAGAAGTTCGACAGGCCAATCGCCCGAATCTTCCCCGCTTCTTTGAGCCGCTGCAAAGCACCGACCGCCTCGGCCTTGGGGGTGTCTTGGTCGGGATAGTGGATATAAAAGATGTCTAAGTAGTCGGTGCCCAGGCGCTGGAGGCTTTTTTCGACCTGCTGGGTCATAAACTAATCCAAACGCAAGTCAGTAACGAAAAAGCGCCCCCTAACCGGAAACTCCGGTTAAGGGACGCTTTGCGTGGTACCACCCTGGTCTTTGCCGGCCCATCGCTAGGCCAACCTTACTGCGTACGGCCCAGTAGGCGATACGCGCACACGATAATGGGTGTGTAACCACTGAACCTTGGTTGGCTCAGGCTCGAAAGTGATTTTCACACGGCAACCTTCCGGCCCCCTTCCACCAACCGGGGCTCGCTTGCGGTGTCGCCGTGCTACTCTTCTTTCTCATTGCGTTCGGACGATTCAATTTATGTGAATAATCCTAACGGCGCCCTCATTATTCGTCAATCCCTTTCTCATAATTTCCCCAAAAAGTTTTCGTCCGGCGGGTGTGCTAAAATAGGAAAGCACCAAACTGTCCGTTACAAATTAAGAGGTATTAACATGCAAAAACCAACACACCGTAATTTCAAGCGGCGGCCCAAGCGCTACGCCCACCCGGTCGACGCTAAGGTCGGCGACCGCTTCCCCCTGTCAATTAAAAAACTCGGGGTCGAGGGGCAAGGAATCGGCTACTTCAAACACAAAGTCTGCTTTGTCCCCGGCGCCCTGCCGGGAGAAGTCGTCGTCGCTGAAGTCACCGTCGTCCACGACAACTACTTAGAGGCCAAGCTCCACCAACTCCGCCAACCCAGCCCGGACCGGGTCACACCTAAGGACGCCTACGCTGGGCTGGCCGGGGGCTTTGAACTCGAAACCCTGGCCTACGACAAGCAACTGGCCTTTAAAAAGCAGGTAGTCTTAGAGGCACTGGCCAAGTTCAAGCCCCTGGGTTACCGCCACTACTGGGTTAAGGATACCCTGGCCGCCCCGCACCCCTACGGCTACCGTAACAAGGCCCAGTTCCAGGTCCGCATGCAAGATGGGCACGTGGTGGCGGGACTCTACCAAGCCGACAGCCACACCGTCGTCGACATGCAAACCTGCGCCGTTCAAATGCCGGGGACGATGAAGGTCATCAACACCCTGGTCAAACTGATTGAGGAATTGGCGATCCCGGTTTATAACGAAGCCAACCAGTCCGGGATCATCAAGACCCTGGCGGTCCGCGAATCGCTGGCGACCGGACAAATTCAGGTGGCCATCATTACCAACACGGCCAAGTTGATCAAAAAACACGCCCTCTTGGTGGCGATTGAAGACCAACTCCCCGAAGTCACCTCGGTGGTCCAAAACGTCAACCCCGGCGACACCCCCCTGGTTTGGGGCGACGAGACCACCCTCTTGTACGGGCAAGACTACATCACCGAGAGCCTGATGGGGCTGGACTTCCGCCTGTCAGCACGGTCATTTTTGCAGCTCAACCCGGAACAAACCGAGGTTCTATACGAAGAAGCGGCTAAGGCCCTGGACCTGTCCAAGGACGACACCCTGATCGACGCCTACGCCGGGATCGGGACGATCGGCCTGTCCTTAGCCAACCGGGTCAAGCAAGTGATCGGGATGGAGACGATCGCCGACGCCGTCCAAGACGCCAACAATAACGCTACCTTAAACGGGGTCACCAACGCCCGCTACGAAGTCGGCCCGGCCGAAGAGCTCCTGCCGAAATGGCGCAGTCAGGGCCAACACTTTGACGCCCTGGTGGTTGACCCGCCGCGGACCGGGCTGGACAACGCCTTGATCGATACGATCCTCCAGGAAAAGCCGGCCAAGTTTGCCTACGTCTCCTGCAATATGGCCACCTTGGCCCGTAACCTAGCCCGCCTGGTCCCGACCTACCGGGTTGCTTACATCCAGCCGGTCGACATGCTACCGCAAACGCCCCGGTGCGAAGCGGTGGTTAAGTTGGTCTTGAATGAAAACTAGAAGTGCGGACCAACTATCAGCAGGCCGTGGGCTAAGGCCTAGACACAGGTTAGCGCGCCAGCGGTGTTCTGTGGCTGGACTTAGCCACTAGGTCTGCGGTTGGGGAGCACGTTATTAGAAGTGCGATTCAACCTCCTCGACGGGCCGTTGGACTAAGCTAGGACGGGGGTTAATGCGGCACGCATCGTTCTCCGGCCGTACTTAGGCATTAAACCCGTGGTTGGGAGCACGTTATTAGAAGTGCGAACCAACCGTTTGGACTGCGGTGGCACTAGTCAAATAGTAAAAAGCCGGGTACCCGCAATAAGATCGCGTGGTGCCCGGCTTTTGTTTATGGTGACCACTCGCCGTTACTCAAAAAAGGCCGGGATCAAGCGCTTGTATGCTTCAATCGTTGCCTCAAAAGAAGACAGGGTGGTGTACTCGTTAACTTGGTGGGAAATGTTCCAGTCGTCGGCCCCCAGTAAAATCACCGGCAGGTCGTGGTGGTGCTTGACGAAAACCGAAGCGTCGGTCGCCCCGTGGATGACCCCGAGTTCTGGGGTCGCGTGCCCCGGGTACTTTGCAAAGGCCTCCTGGCTAGCTTGTAGGGCCCGCTTGACAAAGTCACCGTCGGGATCGGAGGCCACCGGGCGCCAGGAGTGGAGCACTTCCAGGGTTAAATGGGTAGCACCCTCCTGGTTAAGACGGTCCACGGCGGCCTGCAAACGGGCGGTGACGTGGTCGTTATCAAAGCGCATCGTGGGGCGGATGTTCCCCCGCAGTTCCGCGTAGTCCGGGATCGTGTTGACCTGCTCGCCCCCTTGAATAATCGTCACCGAGTGCTTGAGCGGCCCCAGGCAGGGGTCATCCGGAACGTCAAAGAAGAGGTCGCGTTCGGCCAGGGCAAAGTCGACCAGGGGCTCCAGGGCATTTTGGCCGCGTTCCGGTTCCGAAGAGTGCACCGCCTGGCCAGTTGAAACGATCCGGTAGTTGTAGCTTCCCGAGTGGGCGTAGATGACGTTCCCGCTGGTGGGCTCCCCGACCACCAGGGCGTTCAGGCCCTTAGCCACCCCCGCTTCTTCCAGGCGGTTAGCACCCGGGGTCCCGTACTCCTCACCGGCCGTAGCGATGAAGCGGACGTGACCAGTCAGGGTTCCTGATTCAACCAATTCAATCAGGGCAATCCCCTGGGCGGCCAGGCCCGACTTCATGTCGGCGGCCCCTCGTCCGTACAGGCGGTCCCCTTCAATCGTGGCGCTCAGGGGGGCGTGGTGCCACTTCTTTTCATCGCCCAGGGCGACCGTGTCCATGTGGCCGGTGATCCCCAGGATTGGTTTACCGGCGCCCACCTCTACAATCAGGTTGGCCCGCTGCTCGCCGAAGGGCTGGACGTCGGCCGTCAACCCGTGCTGTTCAAACAGGCGGCGCAAGTAATTGGCCACTTCTAGTTCATTGCCGTTGACACTATTAATTTTGACCAGGTCGCTAAGCACCCGGGTCCGTTCGGTTTGATCCATCATTAATTTCCTCCATTGAAAAAAGGGGCCGGGAAAAGTTAGTTTTTCCCGGCCCCGATGCGATTTTAAATATTAAACCCCTAGCTTAGTCATACGGCTCGTCAAGGAGGTTGGTCGCACTCCCTTTACCGTGCCTGGTGATTAAGGCGTTGCGCCAACCAGTCCCCGACCAACTGCACGATCAGGACTAACAACAAGACCAAGAGGGTGGCTACCAGGGTAACGTCATTGTTGAACCGGTTGTAACCGTAGGAAATGGCGGTGTTCCCCAGTCCCCCGGCCCCGATGGCCCCGGCCATCGCGGTCAGGCCAATCAATGAGATCAGGGTCACCGTGGAGACCCGAACCAGTTCGGAGCGGGCTTCGCGGATGTAGACGTCAAAGATGATGTCGGTGTTAGTAGCACCCAAGGCCTGGGCCGCTTCCACCTTCCCGCTGTCGACCGATTCAAGGGCGACTTGGACTTGCCGGGCAAAGAAGGGAAAGACCCCGAGTGACAGTGGCACCAGGGCCGCCGTCATCCCGATTTGGGTCCCGACTAACAGCTGGGTGAACGGTGCAATGAAGGCCAATAAGATAATGAAGGGGATCGCCCGGAATAAGGAGACCACCTTATCGCAAAGGCCAAACCAAAAGGCGTTTTCTAAGATGCCGCCCGGCTTGGTAATCACCAGGGCGACCCCGAAGATCAACCCCAGGATCCCCCCAAAAATTGCCGGCCAAAAGGTCATGTACAGGGTCTGGACGATCGACGTTCCCCACCCGGTATCGCCGGTCCAGCCGAGTTGAACCACGTTGGGCATGTAATGCGTTAAGAAACTAGTCATTCCAAATCCCCCGATCATCAATTTGCGTTACTTCCACCTGATTATCATTCAAGAACTGAAGGGCGCCGGCCTGTTGATTATCATCACCGGTTACGATCACAAAGAGGGTCCCGACCGGTTCGTCGCCTAAGACCTCAATGTTACCGTAGAGCATCGAAACGTCGACCCCGCTTTGCCGGTAGAGCTCCAAGATGATCGACTTAGTGACCGTCTTGGCCGAGAAGACCAGCTGGTAGAGGCGCTCGTTTGCGGCCAGGGTGCCCAGGTTGAAGGCCTTCAAAGTTTCGATGGCGGCCAGGGAGCCACCCACGAACTGGCGGGTTAATTCCTGCTTTGGCCGTAGGTAAATGTCACGCAGGCTGCCCTGTTCGATAATCACCCCGTGTTGCATGACGGCAATCTTGTTGGCCACCCGCTTGACGGCGTCCATTTCGTGGGTGATCAAGACGATCGTCAAGCCCAGCTTCTTGTTCAAGTCGCGCAAGAGGTCCAAGATCTGGTTGGTCGTCCGCGGGTCCAGGGCGCTGGTCGCTTCGTCTGAAATCAGGATTTCCGGGTCGTTAGCCAGGGCACGGGCGATCGCCACCCGTTGCTGTTCCCCCCCGGACAGCTGTACCGGGAAGGCCTGGGCCTTGTCCTTTAAGCCAACCAGTTCCAGCAGGTTCAAGGCCTTTTCTTGGGCCTCCTTGTCCTTTAGCTTGGCGTGTTTGAGGGCAAACAAGACATTGTCCACCACCGTCGTTTCGTTCAACAGGTTGAAGTGCTGAAAAATCATTCCGATATTCCGGCGCATGGCCTGTAATTCGGCATTGCTGACTTGTTGGGCGTGGTCTTTAAACAAGACCGTTCCGCCAACGGTCACCGTTCCCTCGGTGGGCTTTTGCAAGAGGTTGATCGTTCGAACCAGGGTCGACTTCCCGGCCCCCGAGTAACCAACCACCCCGTAAATATCGCCCTTTTCGACGTGCAAGTTGACGTCCGAAACGGCCCGGACCGGTTCCCCCTTCTTTTGGGGGAAGGTTACATCAATGTGGTCTAATGAAATAATGTCTGCCATATTCTCCCTCACGCTTTCTGTGGTCTTACTTTAACTTCAGGTCCCAGGCAGGAATTTCCTTGTTACCGTATTCCTTTTGGATAACCTTCTTCACTTGGCTCGTGTGGTAAGCCTTAACAACGTCCTTGTAAGCTTCCTTGTTGGCGTCAGACTTCTTAGCGGCGATCAAGTTAATCCATTGTTCGGAGTCCTTGTTAACTGGTTCCGTGTAGATGATTTTGCTGTCCGGTAACTTAGCGGCCACGGCGTAGTTGGTGTTAACCACGGCGGCGTCAACGTCGTCTAAGGTCCGGGCCGTTTGTTCAGCGGCGACTTCTTTGATCTTCAAGTTCTTCGGGTTGTCCTGGATGTCTTTAACCGTTGCTAAGGAACCGGCGCTGGTCTTTAAGGTAATCAAGCCGGCGTTCTTGAGCAAGAAGAGGGCCCGGGATTCGTTGGAGGCGTCGTTTGGCACGGCGATCGTTGCCCCGTCCGGCAGGTCCTTAACGTCAGTCACCTTCTTGGAGTAAAGGTGAATTGGGGTGATGAAGGTCTTCCCAATTGATACCAAAGTCCCCTTGTTAGCCTTGTTCCAAGCGTCTAAGAAGGCCTGGTGTTGGAAGGCGTTCAAATCCACATCCCCGTTTTGCAGGGCCTTGTTTGGTTGGTTGTAATCGGAGAAGTTCTTGAGCTTAACCGTGACCCCGTACTTGTCCTTGGCCACCTTGGCAATTTCTTTCCAGATGGCTTCGTCCTGACTGGTTTGACCAACCACCCCGACGGTAACCGTCTTGCTACTGGTTTGCGAACTGTGACCAAATGAGAACCAACCGATCACGACAATCACCACAGCCACGACGACCCAGATAATCCAATTTTTATTCTTCATAATTATGCTCCCCTTTTGTTTTTTCTTTGTGTCTCTCGAACGGGTCAACCATCAAAAAAAGCACCCGCCCCGATCCATTGATCAAGGGCGAGTGCTTCGCGTTACCACCTTAATTCGCTACCACCTCACGGCTGGTAGCCTTAGCGGGTTACTCCTCAAGGAATTACCCTGCACTGATAACGTGTGCAACTCCGTCACCAACTAACTATCGCCGGTGCCATTCCAAGCCCATCTTCACCGCCTTAAGCTGTTCCCTTCCACCAACCGGAAACTCTCTTGCTAGCCGCTAACGATTACTCTGCTTTTCGATATGTTTTAGCGTTCGATTAATTTGTTACGCTTAATTATAAGGGCTTTCTCATTTTTGTCAACAATTTCCTCATAATTTTTATTTAACCGTCCGGCGCCCCTACTTGAGGGCTTGCCACTGCTGCCAAGTCGTCGCTTCGCTAAACGGGGTTAAATTCTGGTAGGCGGCCGTGCTGAAGTCCTGCAACTTCGTTGGGTCGCTCAATAAGTCGATCACGGCCTTCACAAAGGCGTCGCGGTTGCCCAGTGGCACCAGTTCTCCGGTTTGGCCCGGGATAACCAGCTCACTTGGCCCGTAGGCGTAATCGTAACTGACCACCGGTACCCCGTGACTTAGGGCCTCGGCCATCGCCAGCGGCTGGGCGTCCACCCGGCTGGCGTCCACCAACAAGCTGGCCTGGTCGTACACCGGCTCGAGGTCGACCACGTAATCGGCGAAGGTGACCACCTGCTCCAAGTTGGCCGCCTTGACTCGCTCCTGGTAGGACTGCATATCGGCTTGATTGCCGTAACCGTAGAAGGTCAGGGTCGCCTTAGGCAGGGCGGTGTGAACCCGGGCGAAGAGGTCGATTAGCTGGTCGGTTTGCTTGTCGGCGCCCAGCCGCCCGACGGCAATCACGCGTTGGGCCGGCCGGTCCTGAATCAAGATCGGCGTTCGGTCGACTTTAACCGGGGAGTTATTAACCACGTAGCACTTGAGTCCCTTCGGCAGGCGCGGCTTCAGGTCGGCGGCTTGGGCTGCGGTGGCAACCACCACCCCGGTCCACTTGCGGCCGTGTTGCAAGGCGGCGTCGACCATCGTGTCCAAGCTACCGGTTGCTAGGTCTTGGCCGTCGTCCACCGCCCGCATCGCCAGCCACAAGTAACGCTTGACCTTGCTGGTCATGTTCAAAATTGGGTTGATCGCCACGGCCGGCCGGTCGGCAAAGAAGCGGTTGTTTTCGCCAAAGGCCCGGTTAACCTCGTCCAAGAAGAAGGTGAAGAGCCCCTCTTGGTCATAGAAGAAGCGGTCGCGCCCCTGGTAGTCCTTTAAGACGTTGAGCGAGTTGATCGGCGTGTTTTCGGTTGACTGGACGTAGTAGCGCTCCAGGTAAACGGTGCCGTCCGGGTAAAAAAGTTCGCCCGCCCGGCCGTAGTACTGGTTAACCGCCAAGAAACCGCGCAGGTCGTAGATTTGGCGCAGGGTCAGGTTGCCGGCGTCGTCGAAGTAATCGACGTTACCCACCTGGGCGACCGTCCCGCCAATGAAGTGAACCTCGCTGACCAGCCGGCCCCCGCGCTTTAACTCGCGAAAGTTGTTCCCGGTCCCCATCTGCAAGTCGCCGTCATAGGCCAGGCCGTCGACTTTTAAGGGCGCCCCCACGTAGTCGGTGGTGCCCGCAAAAAAGTCGAACATGTTAATAACGGCGTCGCGCTGTAAACCAAACCGCTCTAAGGTCTGATCCAAAGTCGGTGCAAAGTCCTGGGTTAAGAGCTTAGCCGACCCGGGCTCGTGACCATTGAAGAGGGCCAGTCGCTTTAGTTCGGCGTGTTCAATGCTCGAGTTTTTAGTTACCAGGTATTGGTTAACGAAGAAATTCATTATTTTGCCGCCCCCTCGTTCATGTCGTCAATGATTTCTTGCCACAACTTCATCACGTTGGCCTCCGAATAGCGCTCGCTGTCCTGGTAGGCCTGGTCGCTGAACCGTTGGCGCTTGTCATCATCTTCTAAGAGGTCGATGATCGCCGCGGCCAGCCCCGCTTTATCGCCGTTTTGGGTCAAGATCCCGTCCTGGCCGTCAACGATGATGTCGCGCGGCCCGTATTTAATGTCGTTAGCCACGATTGGCAACCCGTGCGATTGGCCCTCAACTAAGGACAGCGGCAAGCCCTCGGCGCTGGACGGCAGCACCATTAGTTGGGCCTCGTCGTTAACCTTACCCACGTCGGTCGTGTAACCGCGGAAGTGAACCGACTTTTCCAAGTGCTCGTCTTTGACCATCTGCTTGAGCTTTTGGTCGAAGTTGTCGTTGGAATAACCCCACAGGTTTAACTGGGCGTCGGGCACCGCCTTTAGAATCTGTGGCCAGACCTCTAAAAGGTGGTCCTGTTGCTTTTCCGGCGACAGGCGGGCGATTACGATCACCTCATGGCGGTGGCGCTTTTTCATCGGAATGTGCTTGGCGGCCAGGCGTTCATCGGGCACAATCGCCCCCGGCACCCGGTAAACCTTCTTGGCGACCTTACCGAAGCGGTCGGTGACGTCAACTTGTTGCGACGGCGTCAGGGCGATCACCCCGTCCCACTCACTCAAGTGGCGCAAGCCCCAATCGTAGTTGTAGTTTAACGGCGAGTGAAGCATGTCGGCCGGGTTATTGACGTGGTCGTTATGCAACTGGAGGACCCGGAAGATGCGGGTTTTCATGTTCAAAACCGCCCAGCCCAGTTCGTAGGAGCGGTCGACGATGCAGCCGACTGGGCCCGGCCCGGTCAGCTCCCGGTCGTTTGCGATCTGGTCGTAAAAGAAGCGGGTCAGCTCGTCAAAGTTCGCAAACTGAAGGTCTTGGCCTTGGTAATCGTAAAGGTGGTAGACGGTCGTTTCCTTTTGCCGCTTATCTAAGGTGGTGGTGGCCGTCATCGCCAGCCGGTGGGTCGGGGTGAAGTAGTTTTGGACCGTGATCTGGTTGCTCCAGTCATAGAGCTGGTCCACCGACAAAAAGCCCCGGTTGTCGTACCAACTGACCTTAACCAACTTGCCGAAGCGGTCAAAGTATTGAACGTTCATCACGTGCTTGTCACGCTGATGGCGGCGCACGTAAATTACCCGCCGGTCGCCATCGTAGTAGTTGTAACTAACCCCGTCGGCGCGGCGCTTCCAGCGGGGGTCAAAGGTCAGGTCTTGTAAGGTCACCTTCTTCGCCTTGACCAAGCGGGCCTCTTGAAAGTAATCGAAGAGGTTGACCAGATCGGCATCGTCAATTCCGGCCGCGTTGGTAACGTGATGCAATTCGTTGGAGTACTGGCGAATCACAATCTTGGCCGGCTGGTTAAATTTTTTAAAGAGATTTAGCCGCTTGATTTGGGCATGCTCAATCCCGGATTTGTTTTCTTGGATATTATCATTAAAGAAAAATAGCATTTTCGTCGTCCTTCCTAATCGCAAAACGGCAGTTGGCTTCATTCTAACATGGATTCCCCCCTTGCAGTGGAGGGAAGATTGTTGGGGCCCGCGGCGGGTTTATGATAAGATTAAGGTCTAAGAATAACAAGGAGGACGCCATGCAAAACCCATTTGGCAACCAAAATAATAATCAAGACTTTTTAAAAAATCTCCCAACCCCACCTAACTACGCCAAGGTCACCAACGATACCGGCGACATCCGGATCGCTAAGGTTGGCATCTCCTGGACCACCTTTTGGTTTGGCCCGCTCCCGGCCCTGTTTCGGGGGGATTACTATAACTTTGCCTTGATCCTGGTCACGGCTGCCAATATTGCCCTCGTCGGCCTGGTCTTTAACCTCCCCTGGTTGCTGGACTTCCCTTGGTCCTCGTTAATTTTCACCCTGATCTACAACCGGCTGTACTTCCAACGGCTCTTTGATAAAGGGTGGCGCCCCGCTGATCAAGCGTCGCGGGAGCTGTTAATTCGGAATAAATACCTTAAAGAATAGGAAGTGCGATCCAACCTATTAAGCAGGCCGTGGGCTAAGGATAGGGCACAGGTTAGCGCGTCAGCGGTGTTCTGTGACCAGACTTAGCCACTAGGTCTGCGGTTGGGGAGCACGTTATTGGAAGTGGGAAGTGCGGACCAACCTCCAAACGGGCCGTTGGACTAAGCTAGGGCGGGGGTTGATGCGGTACGCATCGTTCTCCGCCCGTACTTAGGCACTAGGCCCGTGGTTGGGGAGCACGTTATTGGAAGTGCGGACCAACCTCCAAACGGGCCGTGGGCTAGCACGTTACCTAACATCCAAGAATAAATAAAGGCTTCGCATTTTCGGGTGCGAAGCCTTTTTATTTTCCTTTAATTGGTAAAGAAATAGATCACCACGGTACTGAGCAACAAGAACCACAGGCCAAACCAACCATTATACTTAATTGCCACCGTTGTCGGCGGGACGTCAGCCAGGTCGCTAATTAAAACAATCGCCCCTTCGAATGGTGAGACCAGGTAGGACAGTGCCCCACCCACGTTTAAGGCTAACGCAATCGCCAAGGTTGGGATCGTTACTTGGCTCGTCAATAGAACTTGTCCCAGCAGGGTAATTGAGACCAGCGGGTGAATTCCCAAGAGCGCCAAGAGCACAATTACCACCGGGATCACGAATAATAAGCCCCAGGACAAGTGACTCAAGTTAGGACCCACTACCTTAGAAAGGGCTAGCGCCACCGGCGAGCCGTCAAAGTCATTGGAAAA
>ERZ773021.773-NODE-773-length-11687-cov-64.4882_pt1 | contig 11687 bp, 10 predicted proteins | sample MGYA00511668_ERZ773021 | MGnify/ENA primary metagenome ERZ773021 (study PRJEB29015, sample SAMEA2737961) | human oral metagenome | biome: human oral; feature: human-associated habitat; material: dental | place: China | collected 2032 ... | reverse complement strand
ACCTTATCCAGCTGATGCGCCTTCATACGCTCAACGGCGGTCGCCACCGCCTGCCGATACCCGGGGTTTTCGCGACCCTCAATCTGCGTTGGTTCGGCGAGCGTAACCTCGTGCTCGGGCACCGGAATGTCGTCGATCTGCAGGCGTTCGGGCACAAAGAGATGCGCAGGTGCGTTCGGGTCGAAAGGAATCAGACCGACCACCGCGGTACCGGCGGATTCGGCGGCGGCGCGCGCATCCTCAAGGGTGACCTGGCGCAGGGAACCGGCGGTGCGCATCACGCGGGTTCCGGTGGCAAACATAAAATCAGGAAGATTATTGCTCACTGATAACGCCTTTCGGGTCTGTTAGAAGGTTGCGCCGCCATCGGCAACAATATTTTGCATGGTGATATGCCGTGAAGCATCGCTAATAAGGAAGGCACTCACCGCCGCAATATCGGCGGGGTCGGCGATGCGCCCGAGCGGAATTCCCAGGCGGAAGGTCTCAGGGCTGCCCGCCACGGGTAGGGCGCTGAGGTCTTCACCGTTCCACGCGTCGGTCACCATCGGGGTGCGGGTGGTGCCGGGGCAGACCGTGTTCACGCGAATGCCGTGGCGCGCCAGCTGCAGCCCAAAGCTTGACGATACGCACACTGCTGAGGCTTTCGAGGCCCCGTAAGCACCGAACTCGGCGCGGGGCACGCGGGCGGCGTTGGAGGCGACCGTCACCAGCGAACGCGTGTTCTCGGGCGATGTCTGCACCTGCTCAATCATAACGCGCGCGAACTCACGCAGGCACAGGAAAACGCCGTCAGCATTGACCGCATGCAGCCGTTTCCAGTCTTCAAAAGAGGTGTCTAAGAGCGGTTTGCTGTGCACGATTCCCGCCGCCAAGACGGCGCCTTGGATAGGTTCATCCACTTCAGCGGCGGCACGTGCGAGCGCCCGCACCGATTCTTCGTCGCTCACGTTAACGGAGCGGTAGCGGAAGATGGCGTCGCCGTAGGCGGCGAATGATTCGTGCGGTTTTTCCGCCAGGTCGGCGGCATACACCGAATAGTTATTCTTGATGAGTTCGTGCACGGTTGCCGCGCCGATTCCGCCGTTTGCGCCGGTCACGATAACCCAGCTCATGCGCATACCTTTAGGAGTTCCGGCTCGTCTGTTGTGACGAGAGCACCGGTGTTGATGTTCTCCAGCACCTCGGCGGTGTTAAGCACGCGGGCGCATCGACCCGAGGCGTATTCGCAGGCCATGCGGTGCTCTTTTTCGGTGAAGTCGGCGAGCGCATCCGCCACCATGAAGGGCTGAATATCGCGCATGAACGCTTCAAGGGCGGTGGTCAGGCAGCCGATATGTGCGTATATGCCGCCGATGATGAGCTGATCGCGCCCGAGGTCTTTGAGCTGCTCTTCGAGCGGGGAACGCACGAAGGCGGAGTAGCGCCATTTAGTGAGCACGGTATCGGCTTCGGTGGGGGCGAGTTCGTCGAGAATTTGGGCGTTTTCGTCGTCCTGCAGTCCGTCGCCCCAGAAATCGGTCAGCAGGCGCCTGTCGGCGGGGTTCTGGCGGGGTGGTTGGGCGGTGTAGTAGACCGGTATGTTCGCCGCGTGTGCCGCATCTAGTAGACGGCGAATATTGGCAATAGCAATATTGATTTGAGCGTCTGGGAGGGGTTGTCCGTCGCGTTCCAGCTCAAAGGCGCGCACGAAATAGCGCTGCATATCGTGCACGAGAAGCGCGGCACGCGCGGGATCGACCCGCCAGTTTACACGGTTTTGATGCTCCTGTTCGCGGTACGAATAGGGGGCAATCTTGGGTAGCGCCATATGATCTCCTCCTGCCATTGAGTTACAACAGCTTAGGGGGTTCTTAATAGAACGTTTGTCTGTCTGCAAGTACTATATTAGGTCATCCTTAGCTAATAGATATAGACACCCCGTAACTAAACGAGCTTCCCAACCCGCCGCCGCATCACGACAGCACGGGTTGGGAAGCTCGCAGGCACCCCAAAGTCTCCTGTTATTTCAAGGATAAAGTTTAATTCACAGGCACCGCATTCGCCAAAACCTCATTCAGGCCTTCAGTAATCGACGGGTGAGTGTAAATTTCATCACGTAGCTGCGATGCCGTAATATTGTGGCGCATTGCCAACGCCACGAGGTTGATAACCTCCATAGACTCGACCACCAGCAGCTGAGCGCCAAGAATCTGGTCAGTCTCGGCATCAATCACGAACTTCATGATGCCGCGCGGGTTCTCCAGGGTCTTCGCACGCGGCATGGCGGCGATAGCGGCAACAGGCTTGGCGGCAACCTTGATGGTGTGACCGGCGGCGAGCGCATCACGCTCAGTCAGGCCGACGGACGAGAGCGGCGGGTTCATGTAGATGGTTGCGGCAACCGTCTGGCGATCCTTCGTGGAGCGAGAACCATCGCCGAGCAGCTGCGAGAGCACCACGCGGTAGTCATCCAGCGAAATGTAGGTGAACTGCGGGCCACCATTGACGTCGCCGAGCGCAAAAATATTCGGTGCCGTGGTGCGCAGGTGCTCGTCTACAGCGATTGCGCCGTGCTCGGTGGTTTCGATGCTCGTGTTCTCAAGCCCCAGCCCCTCGGTGGCGGGTTTGCGCCCGGTTGCGACCATCACGTAATCCACCTCAAGGTGCTTGGATGCGCCCTCGGAGTCCAGGTAGTTCACGGTCACGGAGTCGGCGTTATCGGTAACGGTCTCTACACGAACACCCGCGTGAGCGGTAATGCCTTGGTCGGCGATAATCTCGCGTGCCGCCTGGGCGACGTCATCATCGTAACGCCCGAAAAGCGCGGGAGCGCCTTCAAGCAGGGTTACTTCGGTGCCGTAGGAGGAGAAAATACCGGCGAACTCGACGCCGATAGGGCCGCCGCCGATAATGCCCAGGCGCTTCGGGCGTGGGGTGATCTTCTGCAGCTCGGTGGAGGTGAGCACGCGCTTCGATTCGCGGGCGCCCGGGATGGGCGGGATAGTCGCCACGGCGCCGGTGTTGATGATAAAGCAGTCGGCGGTGACGACCAGTTTGTCCTCGCCCGCGGTGACCTCGACCTCGGTGTCTGAGAGGAACCGTGCGTGACCGTCAATGAGTTTGGCGGTGGCGTTCGATTCGAGAATTTCGCGGTTCTTCGCGCGCATGGCACCGGTGAGTTTGTCACGGAAAATCACGGCGCTCTCGTAGGCGGCGTTCGCAGCGTCGGCGTTGTGTTCGCCGCTGGCACGGAACTCGTCAGCCCGGTGCACAAGAGCCTTGGTGGGCACGCACCCGATATTGATGCAGGTGCCGCCGTACATGTTTGAGGACTGCTCAATCAGGGCGACGTTCTTGCCGGTTTTCGCGTAGGCGCCAGCAAGGGTTTTGCCGCCCTTGCCGAAGCCGATAACGACCATATCGAAGTGAAGGCGCGCGGTAGTCATAGTGTTCTCCCGGTGAAGTTTGAGGTGTTTATAATTCGTGTCTGGTGTTCCGGTGAACTTCAACGGGCAACGTGTGGCATTTATTCCTGGTTTTTGCAAGAAGATATTAAGTTTTTTGACGCTGCGCTGGGGGCCTCGGCTTTCTATTTTGAGTTTTGTTTTGCATCCGGCGGTTATTTAAGTCGCCAAATGCGAAATAAACCCCACAATAGATGTGCCTCTGCCCCTTTGGAATCTAGACTGGTGGTAGACGTTTTTACCCTCACATGAAGGAGCAGTCATGGATGCCCGCGATGTTCTGCGCGAAGCCGCAAGCCGACCCGCAACTGAGGCGAAAGCCCTTGTAAACACCCTGCCCGCAGGGGCATTGAACGCGCACGCGGGTGGGCATACGAATTCGATCGCCTGGCTGCTGTGGCATGCGGGGCGGCAGATGGATGTGCAGCTCGCGCAGCTGAATGGCGAGCCGCAGGTGTGGCATAGTCAGGGGTTCAATTCCCGCTTCAACCTGGGCGAACTGGGCGACACGGTGGGCTACGGCCATACCGCTGAGCAGGCGCGCGCCGTCGTGGTGGAGGATGCCGCGCTGCTGGTCGAATATTTGGGTGCGACCACCGCGGCGTTGAGCGAGTATATTGCGGGTTTGAGCGAGGCTGATTTGGATGACGTGATTGATACGTCGTGGACTCCGCATGTGACGCGCGGGGTGCGGCTGGTGAGTATGATCGACGATGCCGCCCAGCACGTGGGGCAGGCGGCGTATGCGGCGGGTATTCTTGAGGGAAACTCGTAGGGTTAGTACGTCCCAGCATTAGGAGAATAGACTGCTCAAAGCAGCTTTATTCCCGATATGCCCCCCCCTTCGGTTCTGTAAGCCTGGCGGATTCTTGAGCCAAAATTTCTGGGACTGAGTTGTTTCAGCCGTGTCTTACACAAAAGCGGTTTGGCACTTATCTTGAAAAACAAGCGCCATACCGCCCTGTAAGGATTATTCCTAACCCTCAGCTGCTTCTTGAGAAGACCCTGAGCTAGGAGCAGCATCCACAGAGGAACCCACAGTAGGTTCTTTTGTGCTTTTCTCTTTGTCATTCTTTGGGCTATTATTCCAGCCTATACTCAATCCGTAATTCCAAGAATCCCAGTCAGGACGTTTATTCTTCTTATATTCTTTCCAAGATTGATGGTATAAAAATATTTTATTGTTTGTAAGCTTAATTCGCTGCTTATCTTCTTCCGGTGTTTCCTCTAGAATAACATTATCCAAAACAAAAATATCACTTAATGCTTTATAGGAATTTCTTAATATAAGATCCTTCTCTAATTTATCCAAGTGATTCAGATATATCATAAATCCAACAATGATAGAACCTGAAAGAACAGTCACCGAAATAACAATACCCAAAAAAATGTCACCCCTCGAGATGGAATAAGATAAGATAATTACATATTCCACAAGGAGCGCAAAGATAAACGCAAATATAAATTTCTTCGAAATAAGTTTATTCCATTTTATATTTTTCGGGTATTCCCCCGACTTGATAAAGTAGGCAAAGTTAGAAGTATATCAGAGACCTCTTTATTAGTTACACCTAACTTCTTCACTCTATTCTCAAGAGTGGCGCGTTTAAGAATATCATTATAGGTAGATTTAATAGTTCCCATATCCAAATTATATTTAATATTCTCCGGATAATCATTAGAATCTTTCAGAATGGTTGACCATTTCTCTAGGCGCAACAATTCTGGTGGAGTAGCTTCTCTTGTATCTTCTAAAGTCTGCTTAGCTATCTTACTTGTTCGCCAGATACCAATCCATGTTATAGCACCAACGAACACATAACCAATAGCTGGGATTAGCGCTTTAAGAACTTCACCATCATGCATCCAATGAAACAGCCAATCAAACATACGTAAATCCTTTCAAAATTCGATAGCTAAAATCGCAGAATATGTATCTTTTAATTTTTCATCAGTATCATCTCCTCTCCATTCCAAGTTATATTTGTAAAATTAAAATCTTCAGGAGAACTAGCCCCTTTTATTGTCATAGCTTTATCTTTTGATATATTTACAGATTTCCCCTTAATCGCCCTTTTCATATTATGTACACTAAGTTTTTTATTTCCAATACTTTGTTCTATACCTTCATTAAATTTCTTCACATTAACTTCACCATCTTTTATAGTTACATTATATTCATTCTCTTGATAGAAAAATTTCCATCTTCCATTCAACAACGATAATTCATACTCTCCTAAAATATCATGTGAAAAAAATTCATTTTTAACATACACATACGTTAAATAAGTAGCCGTATAAACAAAAATTATAGATAATATAACTGGATAACTAAAGTCAACATTATGGTTTATAAAAGAAATATATAAATTCCGCACCTGTAGGCACATCCCGAATACAGGAGCACATAAGAATCCAAAACTAAATATACCTCTTAGAATAACTTTTATCGAACCATCCTTCGCTAGAGGAAATAAAGGGCTATTTGGCTCAATGCTCATATATAACTTTCTCGAAATTATTGATACAAAATTAGGAAAATTTAAAGATACTCTTTCTCTGATCTTATAATAATATAATATAGAAATTGATACCGTAATACCTTTAAGACTAGCTATTGATATAGAAAATACAACTCCTAACAGGAAATTTACGAAAAGGAACCACTCAGTAATTATAAATTTAAAGTCACATTCACTACTATTATAATAAACAACGCCTATCAAGATACCTGTAAATGAGAAGATGGAAATAAATACGTTTAGCAAAATCAATATGGTTGCAAATATATATGAAACAGGTGTCGTAGAAAACCGTCCTGGGCTTAAAATATTTTCGCCTAAAGCTAATTGAGGATCTAACCTCAATAAACATTTTCTATAGATTTTTACAGGGGTTATACTTATAACCTCCCCTTCCCATATCGCACTTCGTTCATATAATTCAAGAGTTCTAGCAAAACTTTCTTCTCGGCTTTTAGAAAATTTATCTTCTTTAATATTCATAGGCATTTTATCTAAAACTTCTTTTCGCTTTTTTATAATATCTAACCACTTTTCGTATTTCAATAGTTCTGGCGGAGTAGCATCATGCGAGTTTTTATAAGATTTCCATGTAAGATATGCAGAAACTCCAGCAATCATTGCAGCAATAAGTGCAGATATGATTGGAGAAAAATTTTTAATAATTCCATCAATTATTTCATCCCAAAGATTCATACTCAGTACTACTCCTCGCTACAGTCACATCTTTTTAACTACAAAGATGGACGCTCATATTCCTTTTTATAGATACAAACAAAAAGTCTTTAATAGCTGACATCCCAGTCCTTAAAATTTACTTAACACCATCTATTGGTAAATTCCTATCAAGAATTGGATTTTTGGATGAAAATTTCCAAAAGTTTCGTCTGTGGTAATCCATAGCATAAAGCCAGCATCAAATGAGTGTAGATAACAGAGCTTAATCGAACCACAAGAGCACTTATTTATACTTTGGAGTCAGGGTATTCGCCATCTCCCACCGGTTCCAGCCATTCTGCCGTACCTGCCGTGATAACAAGGTGGGAGAACCACGAGTCTGCCGTAGCGCCATGCCAGTGCTTCACTCCGTCTTTAGCGACCGCCACATCCCCAGCATGGAGTTTAACGGGCGGCTTTCCTTCTTCTTGGTACCAGCCCTCCCCCGCTGTCGCTAGGATGATCTGGAACCCGCCATTATGCTTATGCCAATTGTTACGAACGCCGGGCTCGAAGCTCACGTTCGCCACGGTGACAGGCACATCCGGGTCGCTCACCAGCGCATTCATATAGCTGGTGCCGCTGAAATACTGGGCGAGCGCATCGTTCACACCGCCGAGCGGGAAAACACCCTCGGTCACTTCAGTCTCGTATTGACTCATGAATTCCTCCGATTGTCCTTGAAACATCGTTCAGGCATTAGATTACCCTTAACGTTTCTTTAAACCTAGTATTTTCGGAGAGAAACACCCAAAAATTTTGTTTGTGGCGCTTTATGACGCAAAACCCACAGCGACACGCCAGCACGCCGCTACCGTACTACTGCCTCATCCAATCTCCGCCAGGTTGCGGGCAACCCCGATAACACCGCGAGCAGATAGCAATCTGTTACCTGTTCGTCGAAATCCTATCTGCTCGCATGTCCTGTTTCGCCTCGGTCACCTTGAGGTCACCCGGCAGACCTGTCGCAGTCTCACCCCAAAACCCACATGGCCTTACCGCACCCACTAGCGTTCTCACCCATGATAGAATCCACAGTATTATGAGACGCACCACAGACCCTTCGCCTGAGCACCCTGAATCACCTGCGCCACACGCCCGAACAAACTCACCAGGCTCGCCCGCAAAACCCACATCAGCAACGCCGCTGAACTCACGCGGGCAGCTCACGCTCCTGACCGCGCAGGTTTCTGATGCTCTCGCATCCAGCATCCAAGCTATCGCCATGCCCCTGCTGACCTACGGCGCCACCGGCGACCTCGCCCACTCCGCTATCGTCATGGTCGTCGAGGCAATCCCCGTCATCCTCTTCGCACCCTTCGCAGGCGCTATCGCCGACAAATTCAACCGCAAAACCCTCACCGTCAGCTTCAGACTCGCCAGCGCCGCCCTACTCATCGCATCCCCAGCCCTCTACGCCGCCGCAGGACTACCCGCCTTCCTCACCATCGCATTCCTCGTCTCAACCTTCGGCACCTTCTCATCCCCCGCAGCTTCCGCCGCCATGCCCTCCCTACTCGGCGACGACTACCAAAAATACATGGCACGCCGCGGCAGCCTCATCTTCCTCGCCCAAACCCTCGGCCCCACCATCGCAGCCGCCGTCGCATCCTTCACCACCCCAGCCCTCGCCGTCGGATTCGCAGGAACCCTCAACCTGCTCGCCGCCCTCACCGTCGCCACCATACGCAACTACGACCTCACCCACGCCGAACGCACCGCCACCGTGCAGGAACACCACACCGGCAGACTCCTGCGCGAAGGCGCCGCCTACACCGCACACAACCCGGTCGTGCGCGGCATGCTCACCTTCTGGTTCCTCTCCATCGCCGCCGTACCCATCACCACCCTGCCCATGCTCGAATACCTCACCCGCGACCTCGGGCACGACTACACCGCCTTCGGAATCGCAACCTCTGTCTACGCCGCCGGATGCGTGATCAGCTCCTGGCTCTCAGCCAAACTCGGCGTCGGCACAAGCACCGGGCGGGTACGCATAACCAAACGCGGGTGGATGTGCATCTCAGGACTCGGCTACGGTGCCGTCTGCCTGAGCATGGGACTGCACCCGGCACTGTGGGCGGTACTCGTGCTCTGGTTCATCTGGGGCATGTTCTACGGACCCGAAGAAGTGCTCGGGCAAGTCCTCTTCGCAGACGCTATCGACGAACACATGCGCGGGCGCGTCTACAGCTTCATGGGCGTGGTTTTCTCCCTAGCAGGTATGGTCGGGTACCTCATCACCGGATGGACGGTACCGCTCATCGGCGCGATCAACACCATTGTTGCTGGAGGCTCACTCTTCATCATCGCCACCGTATTCACGTTCATTCTCGGCCCGACCGCACGAGCGATACGGGCGCAGGAATCGCGGAATGAGGCAAAGAACCGTGCGGGTGCATGACCTGCTCTGTATATCGCCTCTAGGTACCACCCACTGCCTCGCGCCCGCCAAGCTGCGGGATGCCACCGCTTATTTATAAGAACTTCTCTCCAGATATACACAGAACCCGGACCATTTTTCTCTTGTGAGTACGAGCAATTTTGCCAGATTCGAGTTAAGGAGAGATACTTATTTTTCCTTTTGAATTACTCTTACCAAAACTTTCTCTGTTCTTGATGAATAAAGATACTTTCTCAGCGCATCGCTTCCACTCTTCAAGATATACAGCAGTTTAAGTTTTCTATATATATCGTGCGCCATATTAGAAGATTCGCGCCTCCGTTCCTCTTCCAACTTTTTCTCAGTAATATCTCGCAATACCTCAGATCGATTTGATATATCATTAACCATTCCGCATTTTGTATAGAATGAATAATGGACTCGATCCAGATCTTTTAGAAGAAATAGCTCCCAATAAAGTTCCCTTATAGCACAACTCTCCAATGCAACCATCCGAGTGAACCTGCGTAATCTATTACTTAATAATTTATTAATTACTTTAACGAGATCATCCACTTCAGGGAGCTCAAAAAATTTAAATCTATTAATTTGAAGTAACTCATGGTTACGGCTGTCTTTCAAAGTGCTATAATTAGAGATTTTTTTCTCTAACCTCATTTCAACAATTAATTCTTGAACGTTTATAACATATTTGTAGTTTTGCGATATATTATATAAATTCTGATCAATCCAGGACATCAGTTCTTTATACAGAAGGACAGCCTCTTCGAGATACCTACCTTCTTCCCTAACAATAATTTTTCGAACATCGCGCTTTCGACTGTAGAAATAGAACCAGAAGATCGTTGGTATTAAGGTCAGTATAGTAGCTAGTATGGGCAGACTGGAAAATACATCTGAAATATTTATCTTAAATTTCAGAGAGCTAATTACCCACTCTTGAATTTCAGTAAAGTTCAATATATTTAATGAAAAACAGGCCAGAATAAAAGATAAAACTACCGGAAAACTAACTAAAAATTTAAACAGACCGACAAATTTTTGAGAAATGGATGCTTTAGATAGTACAACCCATACATCACTCCTGTCTATAGACCCGTAAGAAATCCACCCCAACCTTAAGAAACCATATGTCATTTCCCATAGATAATCAATCCTTGCTATACGCATAGCGCATCCACCCTGCCCCTTCTGAACTAATGTTTTTCCAAACTTATCCAGTTTCCCGGAGACAAAAGAGTCAAATTTCATAATCAATAAATCGTACACCAATAAATATAAACCTAACAGAAATAAATATATAAGTGTAAGCAAGAACAAATTATCTTTACCCACACCAAAAGTAGATATTTCACGAAACTGATTAATTTCTATTCGAGTTAGAATTGATATCAACAAGGTTAAAAATGTTAAAAAAGCTAAAGGCACCAACTCTTTAAGGGTTCTAGAGAATCTCATTCTATCCATTATCCTCTCTAATACTACATGTATTTAAATCTTACGTGTATTTCCAATTATCCCTATATTATCCATCGTATGAGATGATAAGACTACTTACCGACCCATATCACTTCCATTCCTTCCTTGAAACATCGTTCAGGCATTAGATTACCCTTAACGTTTCCTTGAACCTAGGATTTTCGGAGAGAAACACCCAAAAAATTTTGTTTGTGGCGCTTTATGACGCGAAACCCACAACGACACGCCAGCATACAGCCTCGGGGCATCAGCGCCTCGCATCCACTACGCTGCGGGATGCCCGAAACATCGCGAGCAGATAGTATTTCGGCGAGAAGATAACAAACCGCTATCTTCTAGCCGAAATACTATCTGCTCGCGCCCTAGTGTTGGGTTATGTATATGCTCGGGAAGCCTACCCCCGCCTCAGCAACGTCATAACCTCATAGTGGTTCGTATGCGGGAACATATCTAACAAACGCGCGGCGATCGGCTTGTAGGAGGGCATGCGCGCCAGGTCAGCGGCAAGGGTTTTTGCGTTGCAGCTCGAATAAATCACGTGCTCAATCCCCGAGCCCTCTACCCAGGCGCACAGTCTCTCACCAATACCTCGCCGGGGTGGGTTTACCACCAGCATCTCGGGGGTTTCGCGGGCGTTCACGGCGAACTCGGTCGCATCCCCTGCCGCAAATTTCACGCCCTCAAGACCCTGCTCGGCGACGGTGCGCTGGGCGCTGCGAATCGCCTCCGCGCTGATCTCGATCCCGGTGACCTCACCGTGCATCGCCTGCGCCGCGTGCAGGGCAAAACCGCCCACACCACAATACAAATCCCAGAGCGTGCGCGGCTGAACCTGCGCCACCCACTCGCGACCCTGCGTATACATCGCCTGCGCAATCTGCGTGTTCGTCTGAAAGAAACTCTGCGGGCGCAGGTGCAGGCTCATGCCGTTCACGCGCATCGGCAGGGTTTGCCGCTCGGTCAGAATAATCTCTTCATCGCCCTCGATCAGCGCCACATGCTCACGCAGCAGATTCACCGACAGCACCGCCAACTTCGGCAGACGCTCCTGCAGCCACCCCAGTTGGCGGCGAATAGGCACCAGCAGCTTCTTCGAGCGCAGCACAAACCGCACCATCA
>ERZ773021.771-NODE-771-length-11715-cov-4.28645_pt1 | contig 11715 bp, 10 predicted proteins | sample MGYA00511668_ERZ773021 | MGnify/ENA primary metagenome ERZ773021 (study PRJEB29015, sample SAMEA2737961) | human oral metagenome | biome: human oral; feature: human-associated habitat; material: dental | place: China | collected 2032 ... | reverse complement strand
AGGAGATGCACACATTTACTTAAATCATATGGAACAAGTAAAAACACAATTAGCTCGTGAAGAGATGGCCTTACCTACACTAGTTTTAAAACATCCTGAAAAATCGATGTTTGATATTGATGTTACAGATGTCGTGGTTGAAGGATATCAATCACATCCAACAATTAAAGCACCTATTGCTGTTTAATGCAGGAGGAAAAATATGCTAATTTATATTTGGGCACAAGATGAGAGGGGTCTAGTCGGAAAAGATGGGACACTTCCTTGGCGTTTGCCGAATGATTTGAAGTTCTTTAAAGAAGTCACGATGGGGCAAACAATATTAATGGGTCGAAAGACTTTTGAAGGAATGGGAAGTCGCTTACTTCCGGGGCGACAAACCATCATCCTAACTACTAGCTCGGATTATATTGTTCCTGGTGCAGAAGTCGTAACGAATATTGAGGAGATTGTTGAAGATAGTCGACATGAGGATATTTATGTTTGTGGTGGAGCACAAGTATATAATCTGTTGAAAAATCATGTGGAACTTCTCTATTGTACGAGAATTCATGCTAGTTTTGAGGGAGATACTTATTTTCCAACAGAATTTCCTTGGAGCGATTTTATTAAAGTAAAATCGTTAGAAGGGGAAATAGATGAAAAAAATCTCTATCCTCACACCTTTGAAATTTATGAACGAAAAGAGGGTTCTTATGACCACTTGGCATGATGTGATTGGGGAAGAAAAAGAAAAGGAATACTTTAAAAACGTTCGTTTGTTTGAAAGAGAAGAACGAAGTCGACATCAGGTTTTTCCAAAAGCTGAGAATGTATTTAAGGCGCTTGAACTCACACCATTTGATCAAGTGAAAGTGGTTATCTTAGGTCAAGACCCTTATCACGGAGATCATCAAGCGCATGGACTTAGTTTTTCAGTGCAACAAGGTGTGGCACTTCCGCCTTCTTTGCAAAACATCTATAAGGAATTAGAAACGGATTTAGGAATCCCCGTTGCAAAGACTGGAGAGTTAACCTCTTGGGCAAAACAAGGGGTGCTCCTTCTCAACACCGTTTTAACAGTCCGAGCACATGAAGCGAATAGTCATCGTGGAATGGGATGGGAAACTTTTACAGATGCGGTGATTTCATCGTTAAATAAAAGTGATCACCCAATCGTATTTCTATTATGGGGAAAACCTGCACAATCTAAAGAAAAATTGATTACAAATGCGAATCACTTAATTTTAAAGTCTCCGCATCCAAGCCCACTGTCAGCTTATCGCGGCTTCTTTGGAAGTAAACCATTTAGTAAAATTAATGATTTTCTAATAGCCACAAATCAAAAACCGATAGATTGGAGAGTTGAGTAAGTGAAAATAATTCACTTACTCAATTTTTATGTTCATTATATGATTTTTATGATACAATCGTTATAAAGTATGAATAGAAAGAAGGTATATTATGAATCTTAAGTCTAAAAGACTTCATTTTTTTGCAAGTTTATTGATGATTTTGTCAATATTATTTGTTGGTAATTCTTTTGCAAACGCTGCAGAAGGTAGAGAGTTAGAAAAAGTTATTTCGGGATTAGAATTATTAGATCAATCTGATACGAAGTTAACTCCAGATGAAAATGGCGTTTATCAAATACGAACGAACAATTCGTATAAGTTAAGAGCTACTTTCGATTTAGCAAGTTATGACAATAATATTAAAAATGGCGATTTCTTTAAATTAACAGTACCGCCTTCACTAACATTCTTTAATAATAATGATATTGAATTAGTTGATTTAGAGACTCAAGTTCCAATTGCAGATGCTCACTTTGAAAGTAATGGTGATAATCAAGGAGGAACTGTAACCGTTACTTTAAAAAACTTAGAAAAGTATTTAGAAAAGAAAGGTGCGGATACAGTTAAAGGAGTAAAAGGAAACTTAGCTCTAAACTTTATCTATAAGCAAGATGTAACCGACAAGACTGTTACTTTTGATTCTAAATCATTGAAAACAGTGATTACTCAAGTGCATACTTCAAAAACTTATACACCTGACGCGGTAGTAGGGGAAGAAAACTTTGCCAAAAATGGTGGTCAAGCAGTTAGAAAAGCTTGGGATTCTCCTAAATTAAAAGCTGCTGGCAGTCCATCTTCTGGCCAATATGTCTCTAGATGGAGAGTTCGTGTTAACACAAGTGGAAAGAATTTAGGGAATAATTTAGTTCTAAATGATGTTCTACCTCAATTGGATGGTACAGCAAGTATCCAATATATTCCTGAATCATTATTAGTCTATAAAGCCCCTTCGATGACTGAAGGAACTTCAGCAGATGCTGCTGATTTCGTTCTTTTAACAGAGGGAGTTGACTATACAGTTAATTGGGCAGCCGATTATAAGAGCTTCACAATTACATTTAAAGACGGAAGTCAAAAATATTTTGTCACTTACGAAACAACTACACCAAATGATGGAAGCAAGGTAGCCAATATGGTTTCTCTTACAAAAGAAGACGGAGAAGAAATTACTCGTCGCACAAATGTAACAGACACAACTTTTACAGCTACTGCTACATCATTATTCTCAGGAACCATTGAGGCTGCTGGAGCATACACGATTAAACTAGTGAAAGTAGATGCTGTAACTGGTCAGCCAGTAAATGGTGCGGTGTATGTCGTTACAGATCCTAGCGGAGCAACTGTTGAATTGACGACGGACCAAGATGGAAATGCTGTTTCTCAAGCTTTTGACCAAAAGTACGTTGGAAAAGAATTTACTGTAAAAGAGAAAACAGCTCCAGAAGGATATGAATTAGACGCAACAGAATACAAAGTTGTTTTAGGAGTAGAACGTAGTCTTCTCAAATTGAAAGATCAACCAAAAGAAGTGACAACAACAACCACTAAGACTACTACAACAACGACAACAACAACTGCTTCTACTACTGAAGCAACGACAACAACACAATCAACAACCACAGAAGCGACTACAACAACTCAACCAACGACTACTGAAGCAAGTACAACTACACAAACAACTACTACAGAAGTGACTACACAAGCACCAACTACTGAAGTAACAACTACAGAAAGTACTACTAGTGAAGTTACTACTTTAGATACTACGACAGCTCTTTCTTCTGAAGAACCTTCTACAACAGAAGATAAAAAAGAAGAACTTCCAAATACTGGTACAGGAAGTCAAGGCTTCTACATTATCGGAGGAATTGTTTTACTAGCAGCAGCTGCTGGATTATTATTCTTTGCAAAAAATAAAAAAGATGATAAATAATAGTATGAAAGACTGACAGTTATACTGTCGGTCTTTTTTATTTGGACTTGCAAATGATAAGGTTGAATATAGAAGTACTGAGGAGTAAAATAGAAGTAGGAAAAGAATATATGGATGGAGGGATTTTCAATGGAAAAACTGATGTCTTACTTCTATAAATTAGTTGCAATTGTGACCATCCTCTATTTAATGATTACAATCTACTTAATGAGTTTAGGAGATTCTTTAATCACTCGTGAAGGATGGTATGTCATTATCCTAAGTAGTTTTATTCTTGTGATTGTTTTTGGCCTAGAATATGCACGCAGGAGGTTCCCAGATAGCCTTTTTGAATTAATGTTGAATACGATCGGAATGCTTTGTATAGGCTGGTTGATGTTTGTTGTCCGTGCTTTTGGGGTTACTGTCAACAACCACGCAAGTAGTCTTCAGTTGAATAGTGTATTTCAACAAATCATTTCGGGATTCGAATGGAGTCGCTTAGTACTATTTATTTTAAGTATTGCTTTTGTGATTGGAAATGGGATTCGCTATTTAAAACAGTCTAATCTAGTAACTCATTCATAATCTTCTTAAAACGGGACGTGAGAACGTTCCGTTTTTACTTTTTTTGAAAAGGTTGATATAATAAGAACAAATGTTCGTTTTCAGGTGGAGGTATAGATGCGAAAAATATTACATGTGGATATGGATGCTTTTTTCGCTTCTGTTGAACAAAGAGAGCACCCAGAGTGGAGAGGAAAACCAGTTATTGTTGGAGGAAAACCCAATGAAAGAGGAGTCGTCTCAACTTGTTCATACGAAGCACGAGCTTTTGGTGTTCGATCTGCGATGCCTACAGCAAAAGCCATGAAACTATGTCCAAAAGCGATTCTTACTCCAGGAAACTATTCTTTGTACAAAGAGATATCCTCTCAAGTTCGTGAAGTGTTTAAATCCTTTACGAATATGATAGAACCACTTTCGATTGATGAAGCTTATTTAGACGTAACCAATAATAGTAGGGGGATTGCTTCTGCCACTTTAGTAGCACACTTGATTCAAAAGGAAGTGTATGAAAAGACTGGACTTACTTGTTCTGTGGGCGTGTCTTTTAATAAGTTCTTGGCTAAAATGGCCTCAGGTTATCAAAAGCCTTCTGGAATTACAGTGATTACACCTGAAAACGCACAAGAATTTATTCGGACTATTCCAATTGGAGATTTTTATGGGGTTGGAAAAGTGAGTGCCGAAAAGCTTAGAAGAGCAGGAATTGAAACGGGAGAAGACTTGCTTCATTTATCGAAAGCAGAATTAGAAAGTAGATTTGGAAATTTAGGACCTAGGTTATATGCACAGGTAAGAGGAATCTCGAATGATCAATTGACTTTGTATCGAGAAAGAAAATCCATGGGTTCAGAAAGAACTCTTATCAAGGATACGACAGATCATGGTATTTTGAGTGAGTATTTAGAAAAGTTTTCTCTTGAAATAGCGAGCATGCTACAGAAAAGAGCATTAGCATCTCGTACAATTTCCTTAAAATTAAGAGATTCTAATTTTAATACAACAAGTAAAAGTGTTACATTACGGGACTATTTTAATAAAAAAGAAGAAATTCTTCAGCTTGCATTGCAACTATTTGAAGAAATGATGGATGAAAAGCCAATTCGTTTGATTGGGCTAAGTGTTTCGCATTTAGAAAAGACAGATAAAATTTATAAACAATTAAAACTGTTTTAATAAATTAGTACAGTTCTAAAAGTGAAACTAGTACAGTTTGCAAGTGAAAACTATAGGTACATTTGCTGAAAATAGATGAAAACAGATAAAGAGTTGAACAAATCGGAATAAAAAAAGACTTTATAAAGCGTAACAAAATAGAACTTTATTCACAAAGTTAACCAAAACGCTCTATAAAGTCTTCTTTGCTTGCATAATTCACAAAAGTTTGTTAAATTATTATACGATAGCAGAGGGAATAGTACAGTTTTAACTACCTGTTTTGTCTGTGAAGCACAATTTCTTATAGAAAAGGGGAAAAAAGAAGTATGGCAACGAAGAAAAAATTCAATCTCGATGCACTTTTCACACCAAATAACACGAACTTTGAAATGGTTCAAGTGTTAGACGCAGAAGGAAAAGTTGTAAATCCTGACTTAGTACCAGATTTATCTGACGACGAATTAGTTGAATTAATGACAGATATGGTATGGTCTCGTATTTTACACGAACGTTCAACTGCATTAAACCGTCAAGGACGTTTAGGTTTCTATGCTCCAACAGCTGGACAAGAAGCTTCTCAATTAGCTTCAATTAAAGCAATTGAAAAAGAAGACGTTCTTTTACCTGGTTACCGTGATGTACCTCAATTAGTAAAACACGGTTTACCATTATCACAAGCATTCTTATGGTCTCGTGGACATGTTGCAGGTAACATGTACCCAGAATCATTAAAAGCTTTACCACCACAAATCATTATTGGTGCACAATATGTTCAAGCAGCAGGTGTTGCTTTAGGTTTACAAAAACGTGGTAAGAAAAACGTTGCAGTAACTTATACTGGTGATGGAGGATCTTCACAAGGGGACTTCTACGAAGGTATTAACTACGCTGGTGCTTACAAATCACCTGCAATCTTCTTCATTCAAAACAACGGTTGGGCAATTTCAACTCCTCGTGAGTTACAAACAGCTGCTCCAACATTAGCTCAAAAAGCTGTTGCTGCTGGTATCCCTGGTATCCAAGTAGATGGTATGGACCCATTAGCAGTTTACGCTGTAACTAAAAAAGCTCGTGAATACGCAGTTGCTGGAAACGGTCCTGTGTTAATCGAAACAATCTGCTTCCGTTATGGTCCTCATACATTATCAGGTGACGATCCAACTCGTTACCAACCAGAAGGAATTCAAGATGAATGGGCTAAGAAAGATCCATTAATTCGTTTCCGTAACTACCTAACAGCTAAAGGCTTATGGTCAGAAGAAAAAGAAAACGAAGTAATCGAAGCAACTAAAGAAGAAATCAAAGAAGCTATTAAAGAGGCTGACAAACAACCTAAACAAAAAGTTTCATTCTTCTTAGAAACAATGTTTGAAGAACCAACAAACGTTATTAAAGAACAAATCGAACACTTTAAAGCAAAGGAGAATAAATAATTATGGCACAAATGACAATGATTCAAGCCATCACTGATGCATTGGCTGTTGAATTAAAACGTGATGAAAATGTCCTAATTTTCGGGGAAGACGTTGGTAAAAACGGTGGGGTTTTCCGTGCAACTCAAGGACTTCAAGATGAATTCGGTGAAGACCGCGTTTTCAATACTCCTTTAGCAGAATCTGGTATCGGTGGTTTAGCAATCGGTTTAGCTTTAGAAGGTTACCGTCCAGTTCCTGAAATCCAATTCTTCGGATTTGTATTCGAAGTAATGGATAGCGTGGTAGCTCAAGCAGCTCGTACACGTTACCGTATGGGTGGAACTCGTAACATGCCAATCGTATTCCGTTCACCAATGGGTGGAGGGGTACATACTCCAGAATTACACTCAGATAACTTAGAAGGTTTAGTAGCTCAATCACCAGGTTTGAAAGTGGTTATCCCTTCAAACCCATACGATGCAAAAGGGTTATTAATCTCAGCTATTCGTGACAACGACCCAGTTGTTTACTTAGAGCACATGAAATTATATCGTTCATTCCGTGAAGAAGTTCCAGAAGGAGAATACACAGTTCCTCTAGGAGTAGCTGCTGTAACTCGTGAAGGTAAAGACGTATCTGTAATCACTTACGGCGCAATGGTTCGTGAAGCTGTTAAAGCTGCTGAGAACTTAGAAAAAGAAGGAATCTCAGTAGAAGTTATCGACTTACGTACTGTTTCTCCATTAGACTTAGACACAATCTTAGCATCAGTTGAAAAAACTGGTCGCGTAGTGGTTGTTCAAGAAGCACAACGTCAAGCTGGTATCGGCGCAATGGTAATGTCTGAAATTTCTGAACGCGCAATCTTAAGTTTAGAAGCTCCTATCGGACGTGTTGCAGCTCCAGATACAATCTTCCCATTTGGTCAAGCAGAAAACGACTGGTTACCAAATGCTAGCGACATTGAAGCTAAAGTTCGCGAAACAGTGAACTTCTAATTTAACAATTTTCATTCTAAAGAGCCTCTCACTTGAGTGTGCTCTTTAGAGTTTTATAAAAATAAGAAGGGATGTACAAGCATGGCTTTCCAATTTAAAATGCCTGATATCGGTGAAGGTATCGCAGAAGGCGAAATCGTAAAAATCGACATTAAAGTCGGAGATACAATTCAAGAAGATGATATTTTATTCGAAGTACAAAACGACAAATCTGTAGAAGAAATTCCTTCTCCAGTAAGTGGTAAAGTATTAGAAGTTAAAGTTCAAGAAGGTACAGTAGCACGAGTTGGCGACATTATCGTAGTTATCGACGATGGTTCTGGTCCAGCCGAAGCATCTGAACCAGCAGCGGCTCCTGCGGCAGCACCTGCATCAGCTGCACCTGCAGCATCAAGCACTTTCCAATTCAAATTACCTGACATCGGTGAAGGTATTGCAGAAGGTGAAATCGTTAAAATCGACATCAAAGTAGGCGACAAGATTGCTGAAGATGACATTTTATTCGAAGTACAAAACGATAAATCAGTAGAATCTATTCCTTCTCCAGTATCTGGAACTGTTACAGCAGTTTTAGTATCTGAAGGAACAGTAGCTCACGTTGGTGATGTAATCGTTGAAATCGCAACAGAAGGTGGTTCTCACGCACCTGCAGCAGCGACTCCAGCAGCACCTGCAGCACCAGCAGCAGCTCCAGCGGCACCTGCAGCTCCAACTGGAGTTCCAGCAGCAAGCAACCCTGGTAAATTAGTATTAGCAATGCCTTCAGTTCGTCAATATGCACGTGAAAAAGGTGTTGATATTACAGCAGTAGTTCCAACTGGTAAAGGTGGACGCGTAACTCGTGAAGACATCGATAACTTCGGTGGCGCACCAGTGGCAGCTCCTGCAGCAGCTCCAGCAGCAGTAGAAGCTCCAGCAGCATCAGCACCAGCAGCGGCTCCAGCTAAACCATTCGTTGGATCAGCAGAACGTGAAGAACGCGTTAAATTAACTCCAATGCGTAAAGCAATCTCTAAAGCAATGGTTAACAGCAAACATACTGCACCACACGTTACATTACATGACCAAGTTGAAGTTTCTAAACTTTGGGATCACCGTAAGAAATTCAAAGATGTTGCAGCTGCACAAGGTACTAAATTAACATTCTTACCTTACGTTGTTAAAGCTTTAGCAGTAGCAATGAAGAAATTCCCAGTATTGAATGCTTCTATCGATGACGCATCTCAAGAAATTGTTTACAAAAACTACATCAACATCGGTATCGCTACAGATACAGATTTAGGTTTATTCGTTCCAAATATCAAAGATGCGAATACTAAGAGCATGTTCGGTATTGCAGATGAAATTAACGCATTAGCTGCAAAAGCTCATGAAGGTAAATTAACAGCTGCTGAAATGGGACAAGGAACAATTACAATCTCTAACATCGGTTCAGTAGGTGGCGGTTGGTTCACTCCAGTTATCAACTACCCTGAAGTTGCGATTTTAGGTGTTGGTACAATCGTTCGCGAACCAGTAATCAACGAAAACGATGAAATCGTAATCGGACGTAACATGAAATTATCATTAAGCTTTGACCACCGTATCGTGGACGGCGCAACTGCTCAAAAAGCTATGAACGAAATCAAACGTCTATTAAACGATCCAGAATTATTATTAATGGAAGCTTAATTCATTAAACAGTTAGGAACGACGTAGACGCGTGTTTACGTCGGTTCCTTATTTGAAAACTTTTAAGAGGTGAAAAAAATGGTAGTAGGCGATTTCGCTATTGAACTAGATACAGTCGTAATCGGTGCCGGCCCTGGTGGATATGTTGCAGCTATTCGTGCAGCTCAAGAAGGTCAAAAAGTTGCGATTATCGAGAAAGAATATTTTGGTGGTGTCTGCTTAAACGTTGGATGTATTCCATCTAAAGCGTTAATTTCAGCTGGACATCATTATCAAGAAGCACAACACTCAGAAGTATTTGGTGTGACTGCTAAAGAAGTTGTTTTAGACTTCGCTAAAACTCAAGAATGGAAAGATAACCAAGTTGTTAAGAAATTAACTGCTGGTGTTGAGTACTTATTAAAGAAAAACAAAGTTGAAATCATTCGTGGAGAAGCTTTCTTAGTAGACGAACACACTTTACGTGTTGTGACTGAAGACAGCGCTCAAACATACTCATTCAACCATGCTATCGTAGCTACGGGTAGCCGTCCAATCGAAATCAAAGGATTCAAATTTGGCGGACGCGTGATCGATTCAACTGGTGGTTTAGGTCTTAAAGAAGTTCCTAAAAAATTAGTTGTTATCGGTGGTGGAGTTATCGGTTCAGAATTAGGTTCAGCATACGCTAACTTAGGTTCAGAAGTGACAATCCTTGAAGGTGCTCCAAGCATCCTTTCAATGTTTGACAAAGACATGGTTAAACTTGTTGAAGATAACATGGCTAAAAAAGGTGTTACTATCGTAACTAACGCAATGGCTAAAGAAGCTGTTGATAATGGTGACAGCGTAACTGTTAAGTACACAGTAGACGGCAAAGAAGAAGCGGTTGAAGCGGACTACGTTATGGTTGCTGTAGGTCGCCGTCCTAACACTGACGAATTAGGATTAGACGTTGCTGGTGTTGAAATGACTGAACGTGGTTTAGTAAAAGTTGACAACCAAGGACGTACAAACGTTAAAAATATTTTTGCTATTGGTGATATCGTTCCTGGACCAGCTTTAGCTCATAAAGCAAGCTATGAAGGAAAAATCGCTGCAGAAGCAATCTCAGGTAAAGCAGTGGCTGTTGACTACCGTGCAATGCCATCTGTTGCCTTCACTGATCCAGAACTTGCTTCAGTTGGATACACTCAACAACAAGCTAAAGATGCTGGTTTACAAGTGAAAGCTTCTAAATTCCCATTATCAGGAAATGGTCGTGCATTATCATTGAACGCTACTGAAGGTTTCGTTCGTTTAATCACTACTAAAGATGATAACGTAATCGTTGGTGCACAAGTTGCCGGAGTAAATGCTTCAGATATCATTGCTGAATTAGGTTTAGCAATTGAAGCTGGAATGAATGCAGAAGATATCGCATTAACAATTCACTCACATCCATCATTATCAGAAGTAGTTATGGATACAGCTGAATTAGCATTAGGTATGCCAATTCACGTTTAATTTTCATATTAATGAACTTAGAGGACTCGAATTTTCGGGTCCTTTTTTGTTGCTGTTACAGGAAAATGAAAGTATCTAACTTCTCGAATACGAACAATTATATAAGTGTTTTTAAGAATATTAGGCTTTTTGTTCAGGATAGCTTGATTGGAGTAGGGGTTATCGCTTATAATGAAGCGTATAAGACCGAATGAAGGAAAAGCTTCATCCTCCTCCATTCATCGAACCTTTATGTAAACGAAGGGGGATGTTTCATGTCTGAGGACAAGAAATTTAAGGATTCCTACGTACTTTGTATCGGTGGAATGAACGTAGACAAGAAAGTTCAATTACTCGAAGATCTCGTTCTTGAAACGAGCAATCCAGTAGTCTCGTCATTAAGTGCAGGCGGTGTTGCCAGAAACATTGCTGAAAATTTAGGACGACTAGGACTTTCTGTTAAGATGTTATCGGTAGCAGGAGATGACGAAAGTTTTACATGGCTTGAAAGAGAAACGAAAGACATTATTGATTTTTCATTAGTTGACCGACTGTCAGGAAAAATAACGTCGAATTATACAGCGATTTTGGACCTTCAAGGTGATATGTGTCTTGCTTTAGCAGATATGACCATTTGTGAGGAGATGACACCTAGGTGGCTCACTTCGCATGAAGAAGCGGTGAAAGAAGCAGCGCTCGTCATTGCGGATCTCAATCTTCCTCAAGAAACATTAGCAGCGCTTATACAGCTAACAAATGAAGGAAAAATTCCACTGGCCATTATTCCAGTGAGTGGACCTAAGATGAAACGAATCCCTGACAAATTACACGGAGTGACTTGGATTGTCGTGAATGAAGATGAGTCAAAAACGAGGTACGGCGAACACGAACTTCCTGAACTGGCTACTCTGTGGCAGAGGGATGGCGTTGAAAACATTGTGATTACTAAAGGAACCAAATGTGGCGTCTTTGCAGATGTTACAGGAATCGTAAAGACTTTTACACCGATTAAAGCAGAGCAAGTCTGTGATGTGACAGGAGCAGGAGATTCATTTTCTTCTGGAGTACTCTATGGGGCTCTTAAGGGAGCAAGTTTGGAAGAGTCGATTGGATACGGATTAACGAATTCGTACTATACAGTCCAAGCTATTGAAACCGTTCGAAAAGACTTAAATGCTAAGTCATTTGAAAAAGAA
>ERZ773021.769-NODE-769-length-11732-cov-313.456_pt1 | contig 11732 bp, 10 predicted proteins | sample MGYA00511668_ERZ773021 | MGnify/ENA primary metagenome ERZ773021 (study PRJEB29015, sample SAMEA2737961) | human oral metagenome | biome: human oral; feature: human-associated habitat; material: dental | place: China | collected 2032 ... | reverse complement strand
GCCGCTACCGCCCCGTCCGGAATCATTGAGACGGCCGGCGCCCACGCCCCCGTCCTGGACGAGGCCACTCCCGACATCACCGACGAGGGCGCCCAGACCGACCTGAGCCGCAAGACCTTCGCCGACTTCGGCGTCGAGCCGGAGATCTGCGAGGCCCTGGCCGCCAAGGGCATCACCCACCCCTTCCCCATCCAGGCCCTCACCCTGCCGGTGGCCCTGGAGGGTCAGGACATCATCGGTCAGGCCAAGACCGGCACCGGCAAGACCCTAGGCTTCGGCATCCCCCTGCTCATGGACACCCTGGGCCCCGGGGAGGAGGGCTGGGACGAGGATCCCGCCTCCGGCAGCCCCCAGGCCCTGGTCATCCTGCCCACCCGTGAGCTGGCCAAGCAGGTCGCCGAGGAACTGTCCACGGCGGCCGCCAAGCGCACCGTGCGCATCGTTCAGGTCTACGGCGGGCGCGCCTACGAGCCCCAGATCGAGGACCTCGAGCGGGGAGCCGAGGTCGTCGTGGGCACGCCTGGCCGCCTCATCGACCTCATGGAGCGCGGCGTGCTGGACCTGGCTCACGTCACCACCGTCGTCCTGGACGAGGCCGACGAGATGCTGGACCTGGGCTTCCTGCCGGACGTGGAGAAGATCCTGGCCCGCACCCGCGCCGACCGGCACACGATGCTCTTCAGCGCCACCATGCCCGGGGCCGTGGTCGCCCTGGCGCGCCGCTACATGACCCGCCCCACCCACATTCGCGCCCAGGACCCGGGCGACGAGGGCATGACCGTTCAGACGGTCCAGCAGGTCGTTTACCGCACCCACTCGATGAACAAGGTGGAGGTCGTCTCCCGGATCCTCCAGGCCGAGGGGCGCGGACGCACCATCATCTTCGCGCGCACCAAGCGCACGGCGGCCCGGGTGGCCGACGACCTGCGCGCCCGCGGCTTCGCCACCGGGGCCCTGCACGGCGACCTCGGCCAGGGGGCCCGCGAGCAGGCCCTGCGCGCCTTCCGCAACAACAAGGTGGACGTCCTGGTGGCCACCGACGTGGCCGCCCGGGGCATCGACGTCGACGACGTCACCCACGTCATCAACTACCAGTGCCCCGAGGACGAGAAGATCTACGTCCACCGCATCGGGCGCACCGGACGCGCCGGCAACTCCGGCACGGCGGTCACCTTCGTGGACTGGGACGACGTGCCGCGCTGGCGGATCATCGCCAAGGCCCTGGGCCTGCCCATCGAGGAGCCGGTGGAGACCTACCACACCAGCGAGCACCTGTTCTCCGACCTGTCGATCCCGGAGAAGGTCACCGGCCGCCTGCCCCGTCACAAGCGCACCCTGGAGGGGCTCGACGCCGAGGAGATCGAGGACCTGGGTGAGACCGGCAAGCGTGGGCGCAAGCAGTCGGGCCGGCAGGGCGGGCGCTCGGAGCGCGGCCGGGGCCGCGGCGGCAGGGGCGCCAAGGACTCCAAGCGCAGTGAGCGTTCCCGGCGCTCCGCCGACGGCGAGGCCAAGCCCCGGCGCAAGCGCACCCGTAAGCGCACGCGCGGCGGCCGCCCGGTTGACGGTGCGACCGGCGAGTAGGACTGAAATAGGACTGAGAAGGAGCGGCTGAGACTCACCTGGGTATCAGCCGCTGTCCGACTTCGGGCGGAGCCGAGTCACAGGCGGGTCGCCAGGAAGGCGAAGACGCCGTCGGCCATGATCTGGACGGCGATGGCCGCCAGGAGCAGCCCCATGACCCGGGTGAGGATCCGGATGCCGGAGGTGCCCAGCACCCGGTTGAGCCCCAGGGAGAAGCGCAGTGCGGCCCAGATGGCGATGTGCGTGCCGATGATCGCGGCCGTCACGGAGACCCACCCGGCCACCCCGCCTCCGGTGGTGTCCACGGCGACCATCGCCGCGACGATGGCGCCGGGCCCGGCCAGCAGGGGCGTGCCCAGGGGCACGAGGGCGGCGTTGGCGGTGACGGCCTCGGGATCGGGGCTCTCATCGACCTTGTCGGTCAGCAGCTCCAGGGCCACCAGGAGCAGCAGCAGTCCGCCGGCCACCTGAAGGGAGGGCACCGAGATGCCCAGGAACTTCAGGATGTAGCGTCCGAAGACCGCGAACAGCACGATGACGGCGAAGGAGACGACCGTGGCCTGGCGCGCGGAGGCGGCGCGCTCCGGGGGCGTCTGCCGCGAGGTCAGGGACAGGAAGATCGGGATGGCACCCAGGGGGTCCTGGATGACCAGGAGCGTGGTGAAGGTCGTGGCGAAGACCGTGGTGTCGAAGACGGACTGCAGCATGGGGCGTTTCTATCACCGCCGCTCGGCGGAAGTCGGGTGCCGTGGCCGGTCGGCCCTCAAGGGCGGACGAGGTCGAGGGTGCCTTCGTCGAGGATCTGTTCCAGCAGCTCGGGCGGCATGAGGTTCTCCCCCAAGCGGTTGGGCTTACCGGTGCCGTGGTAGTCCGAGGCCCCCGACAGCCCCAGGCCCAGGCGCTGGGCCAGGAGGCGAACCTGCTCGCGCTGCTCGGGGTCCTGGTCGCGATGGTTCATCTCCAGGGCCGCCAGGCCGGCCTCGGCCATCCGGGCGAAGGTCTCATCGGGCACGAGGCGGCGCTGGCGGGAGGCGGCACGCGGGTGGGCCGCCACCGGGACCCCACCGGCGGCGCGCACCAGGCGGCAGGCCTCCACCGGGTCCAGCGCCCAGTGGTGGACGTAGTAGGGCGAGGAGGTGGCCAGCGGCCCGGCGAAGGCGGCGTTGCGATCGGGGAAGGAGCCGGCCGCCACGAGGGCGTCGGCGATATGGGGCCGACCGATCGTGTGGGAGTCGGCCGACTGGGTCAGGACGTCCTCCCAGGTGACCGGGTAGTCCTCGCTGAGGCGCTCGACCATCCGTTGGGCCCGGCTGTCGCGCGAGCGGCGGGCGCGGGCGAAGGCGGCCTCCAGCCCGGCGTCGTCGGCCCGGTGCAGGTAGGACAGCAGGTGGAGGGTGACCCCGTCGGCGGCGCAGGAGATCTCGGTGCCGCGCAGCAGGGCGACACCGGCGAACGGGACGGCCCGGGCCGCCTCCTGCCAGCCGGCCATCGTGTCGTGGTCGGTCAGCCCGACGACGTCGAGACCGGCCCCGGCCGCCTTCGCCATGAGCTCGGCGGGCGAGTCGGTGCCGTCGGAGCAGGCCGAGTGGGTGTGGGGGTCGATGCGCACCGAGACAGTGTAGGTAGGAGGGCAGGGAGGCGTGGAAGACTGGACGGCATGAGCGAGCCGAGCCGTATGAGCAATACCGTGCCCACAACGCGGCGCACCGACGACGCCCCGATCCGTTTTGGGGTGATCGGCGCCGGTTTCATCGCCCGCTGGTTCGCCCAGGCCGTCGCCCGCGAGCCGGGCGCGCAGATCGTGGCCGTCACCTCCGCCCGCCGCGAGCGCGCCGCCGCCTTCGCCACCGAGCACGGGATTGCGCATGCCTATGCCTCGCTTGAGGAGATGTTCGCCGCCCACGGCCCGGGCTCCAAGGCCCCGATCGACGTCATCCATGTGGGCTCCCCCAACTCCTTGCACGCGCAGCACGCGATCGCGGCCCTGGAGGCCGGTTTCCACGTCCTGGTGGAGAAGCCCTTCGCCCTGACGCGCTCGCAGGCCGAGGCGATGGTGGAGGCGGCACGGGCGGCCGACCGCTTCCTCATGGAGGGGTGGCTGTCCGCCTTCGAGCCCGGGGTGGCTCGGCTGCGTGAGCATCTGCCGCGGCTGGGGCGGCTGCACCGGGTGGTGCTGTCCAAGGAGCAGTTCTCCTCGCGGATGGAGGTCTACCGCTCCGGTGGCCTGCCACCGGCCTTCGATCCGGCTCTGGGCGGTGGCTCCCTCATGGATCTGGGCATCTACCCGGTCAGCCTGGCCATTCACCTCTTCGGCGAGCCGGACCGGGTGACGGCCACGGGGACGCTGCTGGAGTGCGGTGTCGACGCACGGGGCACGGTGGTCCTGTCCTACGACTGCGGTGAGCACGCCGGGCTGGAGGTCGTCTGCCTGCACTCCAAGACCTCCCCGGGAATAGAGTCGAGCTTCGCCGGTGACCACGACGTGCTGAGCATTGACGACTGCCAGTGGCCCCGGCGCATTGAGCTGCGCGGCCCGGCGGCGAACGGGGATCAGGCTCAGGGGGCGCAGGCCCACGAGGACCTATCGGTCGAGCGCGACGCTGAGGCGCCCGGTCACCAGCTCGCCTACGAGCTGGCCGAGGTGTGCCGCCTGGTGCGGGCCGGAGCGCGCCAGTCCGATCTGCACCCGTTGAGCCGCTCCGTGGCGGCGGTCGGGGTCCTGCAGGAGGCCCGCCGCCAGGTGGGGGTGCATTTCCCAGCTGAAGAGCAGGGCTGAGCCGCCCCCGCATTCCTGAGTACCCCACCGAGCACCGGTTGGGGCCCAACAGTGGAATGATGCCCCTATGGCACCGACTTCTCCCGCAGACAACCGCCCGTCCGACGAGACCCCCGCCTCCTCGCAGGAGGCCCCCCAGTCCTTGGCGGCGCGAGGCTCCAACCGGTCCCGCCAGCCCGAGAACCAGGCCTTCCGTGACTTCATCGGCTCGGGGTGGGGGCCGCGTCCCGAGGGTCTGCCCGCCCGCAGCGAGGCGGCTCCCTGGGCGGCCGCCCGCCGTGAGGCCCTCGGCAGGCTCTTCCCCGGCGAGCGTCTGGTGCTCCCCGCGGGCGCGCTCAAGGTGCGCAACAACGACTGCGACTACCGGTTCAGGCCCCACAGCGCCTTCGCCCACCTGGCCGGAACCGGCACGGACTTCGAGCCGGATGCCGTGCTCGTCCTGGACCCCCTCACCGAGCCGAGTCAGGACGCCGGTTCCCCGGACGGCTCCGATGACACCGACGACGTCGCCCCGACGCATGAGGCAGTCCTCTACTTCCGGCCCCGGGCCTCGCGATCCAGCCAGGAGTTCTACGGCGACCCCCGCTACGGCGAGCTGTGGGTGGGGGTGCGGCCCTCCCTGGAGGAGGTCGAGGCCTCCACCGGCATGCGCTGCGCCCACATCGACTCCCTGCCCGACGCGCTGGCCAAGGATGCCGGTCCCGACGCGGTGCAGCTGCGCGTCGTCGCCGAGGCCGATGAGTCCGTCACCGCTCTGGTGACCACCACGCGGGAGAAGGTCGGGTTGCAGACCGGCCAGGGCGCCGCGGAGGTCGACGCCGGTCTGGCCGAGGCCGCCAGCGAGCTGCGCCTGGTCAAGGACCCCTGGGAGATCGACCAGCTGCGTGCCGCCGTCGCCGCCACCAAGGCCGGCTTCGACGACCTCATCCGCTCCATCCCCCGGGCCCGCGGCCACTGGCGCGGTGAGCGGGTCCTGGAAGGGGCCTTCGGGGCCAAGGCCCGCGAGGAGGGCAACGGCCTGGGCTATGACACGATCGCCGCGGCCGGCAACCACGCCAACACCCTGCACTGGATCAACAATGACGGCGCCGTCGAGCCCGGCCAGCTGGTCCTGGTGGATGCCGGCGTTGAGGTCGACTCCCTCTACACCGCTGACGTCACTCGCACGATCCCGGTCGATGGTCGCTTCACCGAGGCTCAGCGCCGGATCTACCAGGCGGTTCTCGACGCCGCCGACGCCGCCTTCGCCCGTGCGGGCACCCCGGGCTGCCGCTTCAAGGACGTCCACGCCGCCGCCATGGAGGTGATCGCCGCCCGCCTCGAGGAGTGGGGGATGCTGCCCGAGGGCGTCAGCGCCGCCGACTCCCTGGCCCCCGAGGGCCAGTACCACCGGCGCTGGATGGTGCACGGCACCAGCCACCATCTGGGCCTGGATGTCCACGACTGCGCCCAGGCGCGCCGCGAGATGTACATGGAGGCCGAGCTCAAGCCGGGCATGTGCTTCACCATCGAGCCGGGACTGTACTTCCGCGAGGACGACCTGCTGGTGCCCGCCGAGATGCGCGGCACGGGCGTGCGCATCGAGGACGACGTCGTGGTGCGCGAGGACGGCAGCGTGGAGCGCCTCACTCAGGACGTGCCCCGCACCGTGGAGGAGGTCGAGGCCTGGGTGAGCGGGCTCATCGCCGACTGACTGACTGCTCGGTCACTTCCCTTGCTGCTCATCGTTATTCGTAGATAGCATCGCCGTATGACGATGAAACATGGGTTGCTGCCCGAGGACCGCCCCCAGGACCACGGAGCCGTACGCGAGGCCTCCACCGTGGCCTCCTTGCTCGACGTCCTGGGGGACGCCACCCGCCTGGCGATCCTGCGCCACCTCCACGGCGGCGAGCACCGGGTGGTGGAGCTGACCGAGCACCTGGGCCTGGCCCAGTCGACCGTCTCCCAGCACCTGGCGATCCTGCGCAGCGCCGGTCTCATCTCCAGCCACTCCCACGGGCGGGCCAACGTCAGCCGGATCGAGAACCCCGAGGCCATCGAGCAGGTCCTGGCCGCCGCCGAGTCCCTGGCCGCCATCATCTCCGGGGACGGAGCGAGCCGGAGCAGGGAGCCGCAGTGAGCACCCCAGGCGGCCACGAGCCCGACGCCCATTCCCACCACCACTCCCACGGTCACTCGCACAACCACGGCGCCGGGGCCTCGCGCGGTCGGCTCCTGGTCGCCCTGTGCCTGTCGGCCACGGTTCTGGTGGCCGAGATCGTCACCGCTCTTGTCACCGGATCGCTGGCGCTGCTGGCCGACGCCGGGCATATGCTCACCGACGTCGCCGGCCTGGCCATGGCCCTGACGGCCGCCCACCTGTCCACGCGTCCGGCCACGGACCGCTCCACCTGGGGCATGCGTCGCGCCGAGGTCATCGGGGCCGCGCTCCAGGCGGGCATGCTCGCCGTCGTCGGGCTCTTCGTGGCCTTCAAGGCGGTTCACAACCTGCTGGTGGCCCCGCAGGTCGAGGCCTCGGGCATGCTCGTCATGGGTGTCATCGGCCTGGCCGCCAACGTCATCGCGCTACTGGTTCTCTCCGGCGGCAGGGGGCATGACGGACACGGCGAGAACCTCAACATGAGGGCCGCCCTGCTGGAGGTCCTCAATGACGCCCTGGGATCAGTGGGCGTCATCATCGCGGCCGCCGTCGTGGCCCGCACCGGTTGGACCCGGGCCGACGCCGTGGCCTCCCTGCTCATCGCCGTCCTCATCCTGCCCCGGGCGGTGACGCTGCTGCGCTCGGCCCTGGCGGTTCTCATGGACTTCACTCCCCGGGAGCTGGACCTGGCGCAGGTGCGCTCGCACATGCTCGGCATCGACCACGTCGAGGAGGTCCACGACCTGCATGCCTGGACCGTCGCCTCGGGCATGCCGGTGCTGACCGCGCACGTCGTCGTGCGCGACGAGTGCCTGCGCGACGGTCACACCGAGGAGATCCTCGACCGGCTCCAGAACTGCGTGGCCGAGCACTTCCCGGTCAGGATCCAGCACGCGACCCTCCAGCTCGAGCCCGTCTCGCACCTCGAGCACGAGGCCGCCTACTGCTAGGTCGGGTCAGGAACGGCGGTAGCGTTTGCGGGTCGGCTCGGGAATGTGAGCCGGCTCCCCACCTTCCAGGTGCTCACGGGCGAAGGCCAGCGCGCTGGCGAGGCCCTCGAGACGCTGGGAGGCCGTCATGGACCGGGTGGTCACCTCGACGACGACCTGTCCCCCACCGGCCTCGAAGCCGGTGGCCACCAGGTGCTTGAGGACCCCGGCGCAGTCCTGGTTGCCCTGCCCGGGCAGCAGGTGGTCGTCCAGGGGCCCGGGCACGCCGTCGGTCAGGTGCAGGTGACGCAGCGTGGGCCCCAGCGCCCGGGCCATGGCCAGGGCGTCGGAGCCGGAGGTGGCGGCGTGGGAGATGTCCAGCGTCACCGACTTGTAGCCCTGCCCCACCGGATCCCAGGTGGGCGAGTAGGCCTGGAAGTCGCGCGTGGAGTGGGCGTGGCGGGGCCGCCAGGTGAACATGTTCTCCACCGCCAGGTGGATGCCCGTGGTCGCCTCGCGCTGCGCGACCCCGGCGATGAAGGAGCGCGCGTAACGGGTCTGCCAGAAGAAGGGCGGGTGCAGCACCACCGTGGGCGCCTCGAGGTAGTGGGCCAGCTCGATGGAGCGGTCCACCTTGTCCCACGGATCGGCGCCGAAGACCCCACGGGTCACCAGCAGCGTGGGGGCATGGACCGCCAGCACCGGCTGGTCGTGCTTCTCCACCAGGGCCGCCAGCCGGGTGGCGTCCTGGGATGCCTTCTCGCTCCAGACCATGATCTCGACGCCGTCGTAGCCCAGCTCCTGGGCGATGGCGAAGGTGTCGGGAACACTGCCGGGAACCACACAGGCGGTCGACAGCCCCACCGGAATGCTCATTGTCGCGCTCCCTCGTCCCTCAGTGCCGCTCAGCCCTCGCCACCGGAGCCGGTCTCATCGCCGGTCTCCTGCGACGACGCCGAGGCCCCCGGCTCCTTGCGATCCTCCGATCGCGAGGGACGCAGGAAGGGGTCGTAGTCCTCGGCAGCGGCCGGGGCACCGGAGGCGGGGCCGGCCGAGGCTGTGGGGGTCCGCTCAGCAGTGTCGCCGCCGGGCTGCGGCAGGCGCACCCCGAAGCGGGGCTGCTCGTCGGGGCGCGACCCGAAGGCGGTGGGCCCGGGGGCCTCCTGCCGCGCACGACGCCGCTCCTGGGAGCGCCGCAGCGTGCCCGCCCCACGCGCGAGGTTGCCCGGGATATCGGCCAGGGCCTGGCTGGCCTCGTGAATCTCTCGGGCCGCGAGGATCGAGTAGCGCGAGGCCACGACCTGACTGATGGAGGTGAAGTCGCGCCGCCCCCGGGTCAGGGCGTAGCTGAAGAGCTGGAAGACGATCCCCCACAGCACCCCCAGCAGGACGCAAGCCCAGAAGTTGAGCCTGGGACCACTGCTGCCGGCCACCGACATGATGATGCCGAAGAACACCCCGATCCACAGGCCGTTGAGAGCCCCCGACATCGCCGCCCTCCCCCAGCTCATACGCCCGGTGATGCGCTCGACCTGACGCAGGTCGGTTCCGATGATCGCCAGGTGCTGCACCGGGAAGCCCTGGTCCGACAGAGCGTCGACCGCCCTCTGCGCCTCGGGGTAGGTCGCGAAGGAGGCCACCTCCTCCCCCTGGGGCATGACACCACCACTGGACGAGGTCAGGGAGGACAACGGGCTCGGATTGGCACTCATGGGGGCTATCGTCGCACGCGCGGGCACGCGGTACGGACCCATCGGCAGGCAATCACGCCTCAGGCGCATAGGCTTGGCTTGTGGAGAACACCAGGACGCGCACGACCAGCAGGGTTTTTGTGGCCCGCCTCATCGGCACCTCCGTCTTCGACCCCTTGGGCGATGCGGTGGGCAAGGTCCATGACGTCGTCGTCCTGCTGCAGATGCGCGGAGAGCCCAGGGCCGTCGGCTTCGTCATCGACGTCTCCAGCCGGCGCCGCGTCTTCCTGCCCCTGTCGAGGATCACCGCGATCGAGCCCGGAGCCGTCATCACCACGGGCCTGATGAACATCCGCCGCTTCACCCAGCGCCACGTGGAGACCCTGGTCGTCGGCGAGCTGCTGGACCGGGTGGTCACCATGCGCGACGGCTCGGGCAACGTCACGGTGCGCGACGTGGCCATCGAGCGCGACCGAGGCATGGACTGGAAGGTGACCCGCCTGTTCGTCCAGCGGGCCTCCTCGGGCCCCCTGGGCCTGCGCCGCGGGGAGACCTTCACGGTGCGCCCCGACGAGGTCAGCGGCCTGGCCGCCAGCGCCGACCAGCAGGGCGCCACCGCGCTGCTGGCCACCTTGGAGGACCTCAAGCCCGCCGACCTGGCCGACGTCATGCGCGACCTTCCCCAGGACAGCCAGATGCGCGTGGCCGCCGAGCTGACCGACGAGCGCCTGGCCGACGTCCTGGAGGAGCTCGGCAACGAGGACGCCGTCGCCCTCCTGTCCCGCCTGGAGGCCGGGCGCGCCGCCCACGTCCTGGACGCCATGCAGCCCGACGACGCCGCCGACCTGGTCGCCGACCTCCCCCAGCTCAAGGCCGCCGAGCTGCTGGGCCTCATGGAGCCCGAGGAGGCCGAGGACGTGCGCCGCCTCATGGCCTACGACGAGTACACCGCCGGCGGCCTGATGACCACCGAGCCGATCATCCTGCCCCCCGAGTCGACGGTGGCGACCTTCCTGGCCCAGTCCCGCAAGGCCGAGGTTCCTCCCGCCCTGGCCGCCGTCGGCTTCGTGTGCCGCCCGCCCCTGGAGTCCCCCACCGGCAAGTTCGTGGGCATGATCCACTTCCAGCGGGCCCTGCGCGAGCGGCCTCAGCGCATGGTCGGTTCCATCGTGGACACCGACGTCGACTCCGTGCGCCCCGAGGACTCCATCGGTACCGTCACCCGCCTGCTGGCCACCTACAACCTGACGGCCCTGCCGGTCCTCGACGACGCCGGGCGCCTGCTGGGCGCCGTCAGCGTCGACGACGTCCTGGACCACCTCATGCCCGACGACTGGCGCGTGGCCGACGAGGCCGTCACCGACGAGACGATCGAGAGGGGCGCCAATGCCTGACCAGCTCGACCAGCCCTTGCCCGACAGTCGCCTGCGGTGGCTGCGCAGGACGCATCCGGCCCACGCCTCGCGCTCGGACGGCTTCGGCCGCTTCGCCGAGGCCACCGCCCGCTTCATGGGCTCACCCCAGTTCGTGCTCTACATGTCGATCTTCGTCATCGTGTGGATCGTGGCGAACCTCGTCCTGGCCAAGATGCAGCAGGCCTGGGACCCCTACCCCTTCATCCTGCTCAACCTGGCCTTCTCCACCCAGGCCTCCTACTCGGCCCCCCTCATCATGCTGGCCCAGAACCGGCAGGACGACCGCGACCGCGTCACCGCCGAGCAGGACCGCCAGCGCGCCCAGCGCAACCTGGAGGACACCGAGTTCCTCACCCGGGAGATCGCCGCCCTGCGCCTGGCCATGAACGACGTCGCCACCCGCGACTTCGTGCGCAGCGAACTTCGCGACATGCTCAGCGAGATCCTCGCCGAGGAGCGCCTCACCCGTGAGGAGATCGCCGAGTTCCAGGACAGCGGCGACGACGAGTCCGACACGGCCCCTGAGCAGCGCACCGCTCAGTGAGGGGGGCACCCGCCCTCACGTGGGACTCGCCACCTGTCGTAGCGCTCGACGGCACCCCTAGGATGGGCCCATGACGCAACCGACTCATGACGCTGTCATGGAGGCGCTGGCCAGGGTCATCGACCCCGAGCTGCACCGCCCCATCACCGACCTGGGAATGGTCTCCTCCGTTGACATCGCCGAGGACGGCGTGGTCAGTGTCGAGGTGCTCCTGACCGTGGCCGGGTGCCCCCTGAAGGACACGATCACCGCCGACACCCGGCGCGAGGTCAGCACCGTCGAGGGGGTCACCGAGGTCCAGGTGAACCTGGGCGTCATGAACGATGAGCAGAAGGCCGAGCTGCGGCGTCGTCTGCGCGGAGGGGCCGCCGAACCGGTGGTTCCCTTCACCCAGCCGGGCAACCTCACCCGGGTCTACGCCGTCACCTCCGGCAAGGGCGGGGTCGGCAAGTCCTCGGTGACCGCGAACCTGGCCGCCGCCATGGCTGCCCAGGGCCTAAGCGTGGGCGTGGTCGACGCCGACATCTACGGCTTCTCCATCCCCCGCATGCTGGGAGTGGAGCGGGTGCCCACCCAGCTCGACGGCATGATCGTGCCTCCGGTGGCCCACGGCGTGAAGGTCATCTCCATCGGCATGTTCGTGGAGGACAAGC
>ERZ773021.768-NODE-768-length-11742-cov-365.277_pt1 | contig 11742 bp, 6 predicted proteins | sample MGYA00511668_ERZ773021 | MGnify/ENA primary metagenome ERZ773021 (study PRJEB29015, sample SAMEA2737961) | human oral metagenome | biome: human oral; feature: human-associated habitat; material: dental | place: China | collected 2032 ... | reverse complement strand
GCCGGCGCTTCTTCCTGGAGCGACGACGCTCGGCCCGGTTGCCGCCGGAGTCGGCGCCGGAACGGGAGGCCCTGCGAGAGGAGGCCCCGGAAGTCTCCTCCTCGCCGGACTCGCTGGGGCCGGAGTACGTGACCCGCTGCTCCATCGAGGCCTGCCCGGTGTCCCCCAGAACCGTGCCGCGCCCCTGGCCGCCGGCCTGGCCCACACTGATGCCGGCCGCAGCAGTGGCATTGGCCTTGGCGACCGCCTGAGCGGCCTCGACGGTGCCGTCCTCGGCGGCGCGCTGGGCGGCGGCGTCGAAGCGGGCGACGTTGGCGAAGATCTGCTCGACGGTCTCCTCGCGGATCCCCTCCATCATCGCCCGGAACATGCGGGCACCCTCGTTGGCGTACTCCACGAGGGGGTCGCGCTGGGCCATCGCCCGCAGACCGATACCCTCCTTGAGGTAGTCCATCTCGTAGAGGTGCTCCCGCCAGCGCTTGTCCACCACGGCCAGCAGGATGCGGCGCTCCAGGGTGCGCATGGGGTCCTCGCCGAGCTGGACGTGGGCCAGGGCGTTGGCCTCGATGCGGGCCTCGGCGTCCTCGTAGGCCACAGCGACGTCCTCAGTGAGCTCTTCGATGAGACGCTCCGAGGTCAGTGCGTTCTTACCGCCCAGCGCCTCGACGACCTCGTCCTGGGTCAGGCCCACCGGGTAGAGGCGGCCCAGCTCGCCCCACAGGGCGTCCAGGTCCCACTCGTCGGGGCGGCCCTCGGCCGTGCCGGCCTCGACGATGGAGGTGACGGCCTGGGCCCGGAAGGCCTCGATCTGGGGCTCGAGGTCCTCTCCGTCCAGGACCTGACGGCGCTCGGAGTAGACCTTCTCGCGCTGCTCGGTCATGACGTCGTCGTACTTGAGGACGTTCTTGCGGATCTCGTAGTTGCGCGACTCCACCTGGCGCTGGGCCCCGGCGATGCCGCGAGTGACCATCTTGGACTCCAGGGGGACGTCGTCGGGGTAGGCGCCCGAGGACATGATGCGCTGGGCGAGCCCGGAGGCGAACATGCGCATGAGGTCGTCCTCCATGGACAGGTAGAAACGGGACTCGCCCGGGTCCCCCTGACGACCGGAGCGGCCGCGCAGCTGGTTGTCGATGCGCCGCGACTCGTGACGCTCGGTCCCCAGCACGTAGAGACCGCCGAGCTCGACGACCTCGTCGTGCTCGGCCCGGCAGGCCTCCTTGGCGGCGGCCAGGGCCTGCGGCCAGGCCTTCTCGTACTCCTCGGCGTTCTCCTCGGGGTCCAGGCCGGCCTCCTTGAGGGCGGTGACCGCGATGTGCTCGGCGTTGCCGCCCAGCATGATGTCGGTTCCGCGTCCGGCCATGTTGGTGGCCACGGTGACGGCGCCCTTGCGGCCGGCCATGGCCACGACGGCGGCCTCGCGGGCGTGCTGCTTGGCGTTGAGGACCTCGTGAGGGATGCCCTGCTCGCGCAGGCGCTCGGAGAGGATCTCCGACTTCTCCACGCTGGTGGTGCCCACCAGGACCGGCTGGCCGAGCTCGTGGCGCTCGGCGATGTCATCGACGACGGCGTCGAGCTTGGCCTCGACGGTGGTGTAGACGAGGTCGGGCTGGTCCTGACGGATCATGGGCTTGTTGGTGGGGATCGGGACGACGCCGATCTTGTAGGTGCCGGCGAACTCGGCGGCCTCGGTCTCGGCGGTACCGGTCATGCCCGAGCGCGAGCCCTCGGGGTAGAGGCGGAAGTAGTTCTGGAGGGTGATGGTGGCCAGGGTCTGGTTCTCGGCCTTGATCTCCACGCGCTCCTTGGCCTCGATGGCCTGGTGCATCCCCTCGTTGTAGCGGCGGCCGGGCAGGACACGGCCGGTGTGCTCGTCGACGATGAGGACCTCGCCGTCGCGCACGATGTAGTCCTTGTCTCGGTGGAAGAGCTCCTTGGCCTTGATGGCGTTGTTGAGGAAGCCGATCAGGGGGGTGTTCTCCGACTCGTAGAGGTTGTCCACCCCGAGGTAGTCCTCCACCCGCTCGATGCCGGCGGCGAGCACACCCACGGTGCGCTTCTTCTCGTCGACCTCATAGTCCTTGCCCGCGCGCAGGCGCTCGGAGATCGTGGCGAACTCCTTGTACCACTTGTTGACGTCGCCGCTGGCCGGACCGGAGATGATGAGCGGGGTACGGGCCTCGTCGATGAGGATGGAGTCGACCTCGTCGACGATGACGAAGGCGTGGCCGCGCTGGACCAGGTCCTCGGGGCGCTGGGCCATGTTGTCGCGCAGGTAGTCGAAGCCGAACTCGTTGTTGGTGCCGTAGGTGATGTCGCAGGCGTACTGCTCACGGCGCTCGGCGGGCGTCTGTCCCACGAGGATGCAGCCGGTGGTCAACCCCAGGAAACGGTGGACGCGCCCCATGAGGTCGGACTGGTACTCGGCGAGGTAGTCGTTGACGGTCACGACGTGAACGCCCTTGCCGGTCAGGGCCCGCAGGTAAGAGGGCATCGTGGCCACGAGGGTCTTGCCCTCACCGGTCTTCATCTCGGCGATGTTGCCGCGGTGGAGGGCCGCCCCGCCCATGATCTGGACGTGGTAGGGGCGCATGCCCAGGACGCGGTCGGCAGCCTCCACGACCGTGGCGAAGGCCTCGGGCAGCAGGTCGTCGAGGGTCTCCCCGTCCTGGTAGCGCTCCTTGAGCTCATCAGTCATCTCGCGCAGCTCGGCGTCGGAGAGCTCGCTGTACTCGTCGGCGAGAGCCTCCACCTGGTCGGCGATGGCATCAAGCTTCTTCAGGGTGCGGCCCTCGCCAATGCGAAGGATCCGGTCCACGATCGACACGCTGCATTCTCCCTTGGGACGTCAGATTGCGAAGAGCGACGATGAGACGCAGGCCGTATCGGTCGAGTCGGCCGACTCGGAATCGACTCGAAATCGAGGCGGAATCGGCTCAGGATCGGCACGGTATCGGCTCAGGTCTCACCGGCTACCTGCCTCCGTACTCTAGTGGACCTCGCTGGGCGGCGGTCTTTCCAGCACCGAGATTCTTCCCACCGAGGACACAGGCGGGGCACGGGGCCACAGGGGACGGCGACGGCGGCCGTCCCCTCGCGGTGTGGACCGCGAGCGCCGCCAGGAGCGCGAAGGTTCCGCCTGCGTCACAGTGGGGACATGGAGCACCGTCGCCGCAAGCCCCGCCGTCCCGCCGCGCTCGGCCCTCCTCTGGGCCTGTCGGCGGTTTTCTCCCCGGCCCTGTCGCTGGGGCTGCCGACCAGCTGTGCGGGCTGTGGGCGCTGGGAGACGACGTTGTGCTCGCGGTGCCGGGAGCTGCTCGAGGCCGCCCCCTTCGCCGTGGAGCACGCCGATGCCGCCGATGACCTGGACATCTGGGCCCTGGCCTCCTACACCGGCCCGGTGCGCACCATGGTGCTGGGGTGGAAGAACGGTGCCCGGGAGGACCTGTCGGAGGTGATGGCCCGATCCGGTCGGCACCTGGGGCGCCGGTGGGCGCACGCGCACCCTCCCACAGAGGTCTGGACCGGTTCCCCCGAGGACGCGCGGGTGTTGATCGTGGTCCCCGCGCCCTCCGGGATCGTGCGCCGTCTGCGCGGCCGCCTGGTGGCCGCCCACCTGGCCGACGCCGTCACCCGGGGGATCTGCGCACAGTGGGCCGGGCAGACACCCTCAGCGCTCGTGCTGAGCACGGACCTGCTGCGCCGTCGGGGCGGTGGGGCGCACCAGGCGGGCCGATCCGCCCGCCAGCGGCGGGGCAACCGCGCCCAGGCCCCGCGCCTGCTGGCCGCCGTCACCGGCCTGCCGATCCTGCTGGTCGACGACGTCGTGACCACCGGGGCCACTCTGGGAGCCTGCGCTCGGGCGCTGCGGGCGGGCGGCGGGCGGGTCCTGGGCGCTCTGGCGCTGAGCGCCGCCCCGCCCCCGGCGCATGCGCGTACGGCGGTGCCGTCCAGCCCTGGAGTGGTCGCCGCAGGCCGCCGCACCCCTGGCCGCATGGCTCCGGGGCCCTCCGCCTTGTCCGCCTGCGGCGATCAGGAGGATTCTTCCGGGCGTGGCACGCACGAAAGGGAGGCGTGAACAGCCCCACATGGTGTACCTTATGTGGCACAACGCACAGGCGGCTCCCGACGCCGACAAGGACAGTCGACCGGATCCCCGCCTCGGTGCCTGAGGGCCCTCACGAGGTGACCAGGAGGTGATGACACCAGTCCCGAACCCGCCGTGAGACGTGGCGGGTACTTGTCGCACACGGCCCGTCAGGGCCGGCCCACGAGCCCAGAAAGAGGTTCCACCATGGATATCACCGTCGTCGGTCGTAACGCCGAGATCAGCTCTCGCCTGCGCGACTACGTCGAGGACAAGGCCGTCAAGGTTGAGCAGTTCGACCCCCGGGTCCAGCGTGTCGAGGTGGAGGTCACCCACGAGCGCAACCCGCGCCAGGCCGACACCGCCGAGAGAGTGGAGATCACTGTCGTCTCCAAGGGCCCGATTATCCGGGCGGAGGCCTCCTCCTCGGACCGCTTCGCCGCTTTTGATATCGCCATGGGCAAGCTGACCGAGCGCCTTCGCCGGGCCCGGGACCGCAAGAAGGACCACCGCCGTCACACCGTGGCCGCACCGAATGAGGACCTCCAGGCAGCTTCCGGCGTGGAGGAGCCCCTTGTCCCCGACACCGGTGACGCGCCGATCGAGGACTCCCCCTCAGCCCCCACCGAGCCGGGTGTCGCCGTTGAGGCACAGCTCGGCGACTCCCCGGTGATCGTGCGTCAGAAGCTGCACGAGGCCAGGCCGATGACCGTTGACGAGGCTCTCTACCAGATGGAGCTCGTGGGGCACCCCTTCTACCTGTTCATCGAGAAGTCCTCCAAGCAGCCCTGTGCCGTCTACCACCGTCACGGGTGGACCTACGGCGTCATCCGCCTGGACGCCCAGGTGCTGTAGCCCCATCTCGGCCCCGCGGCGCGGGGTTAGCCCCTGATATCCGGGTGCTCCACGGTCCTGACCGACCGGGGGCACCCGGAGCCGCGCGTCAGGGACGTCGTCGGGTGTGAGCCCGACGGCAGGCGATGGCGCGGTCGGCTCAGGGCAGGGGGAAGGAGGGGTCGGTGACCTCGGCGGTGAGCACCCGCCACATCGCCCCACGGCGCTGCCATGTCTGCCCATCCTCGTCGACGATGAGGAGGGACTCCTCGGAGCGGTCGGAGATGACCGAACGGGCCCGACGCACCCCCACCAGCGTGTTGACCGCCCCACCGACCTGGACCAGACGCACCTCCGGCACGCCCCCGCCCTCGGTGCCGGCAGCGGCCAGGACGCACACGGCGTTGGGGGCGCACCAGGACAGCCCCCGCGTGCCCGCCCCACTGGCGCGAGGCATCTCCAAGGCCGGCCCCAGCCCGGTGGGACGGCCGTCCTGGTCCCTGATGATGATGGCGACGGCGACCCGCCCGTCGGTTCGCCGCACGGCGATCCGCTCGGACTCCACAGACAGGTCGAAGGCCGTGACCGTGCCGTCCTGCAGCCAGGAGGACTCCAGGGTGGCGCGTTGCCCGGAGCCGTTGACGGCGGTCAGACGACCCTCGGCCAGCAACCAGGCCCAGCCGTGTCGGTCACCCATCGGCGCTCCCAGCCCACCGGCGCCCGCGGAGGGATCCCCCACCGAGAGGATGACGCTGGCGGAGTTCTGCCCCCGGGGCAGGCGCAGCAGGCTGGAGGCCGACAGTGCGTAGACGGCCCCGTCGGCCCCCAGGCTCGGGCTACGGGCGTCACTGGTCCCCAGGACCCGGTCACTGGCCAGGGTGATGCGCCTGGCCCCCGTACCGCGCACGACCGAACCCTCCGACATCCCCACGATGCCTCCGACCTCGGGGGCCATCGGTGTCAGCTGGGCGGCGGCACCGAGGTCGACGGTGCCGGCGAGCACCCGCACGTGGTCGATACCGCTGATCTGGACGAGACTCTGCTCGATCTGGGCCACCATGAGCCCGCGGGCGTCCTCCGAGGCGGGGTCGGAGTCCGCGCTCAGGTGGACGGTGGCGGTGCCGCCCTCGACGACGACCCCCCGCCCCGCCCGCTCGGCGTTGCGCGGGATGAGGCTGGAGGCCCCCTTCGCAAGCCAGTCCGAGGGCCCGGCCAGCAGCCCGGAGACCAGGGAGTCGGCCTGCGAGCTGCGCGGATACCAGCGCAGCTCGGGGACGAACCTGGACCGGTCCCGGGACAGGAAGGCCAGGGAGCTGACCGCGAAGTTCTGCATGAGTCGGGACAAGGGCAGCAGGATGCCGTGAGGCAGGCCGACGATGCGCCACTGGCCGGTGGAGTTGGTGGCCAGGGAGAACACGCCGGCATAGGTGCTCCCCTCCGGGGCGGGGGTGAAGACGCCCAGGGAGTTGAGCACCCCCACCTGTCCGGAGGTCACCATGAAGGAGCCGTTGGCCGTCACCGAGACCTGCGGCTCGGTCGACCCGCTGTAGGCGCTCACCGTCTCCAGGGGCTTCCACTGCGCGACGGCGTGATCGCTGAGGAACTGCTTGGCGGTGGCGAAGTCGTCGGAGAACCCCGCGATGGCGGCGCGCAGGAAACCGTTGACGATGTCCTCGGCCGAGTCCCCCTCACCCGGTCCGGGGGCGGTCTCGATGAGGGCGTTGGTGTCCGAGGCGGCCACCCCGGAGCGGGTGACACGGCTGGAGCTCGGAAGCGCCGTGCAGCCGGCCAGCACGCCGGCGGCCGTGGCCGAGAGCAGTCCCAGCGCGCCGCGTCGCGACAGTCTGGCCGGAGCCGTCGCGAGGGTCCCGGTGGGCTCAGTTGACTCTGCGGACTCTGCGGGCCTGCACCCCTGAGTGAGCGCGTCGCGGTTCATCTCCTGCGTCATCGGCGCCACCCCTCTTCCTCGGTCTCCTCGGGTGTGCGGGTGGCGGGCTCCTGACCGGGAAGGACGACGACGACTCGGCCGACGTCCTCGGTGACAGCGTCATGGCTCTCCCCGGCCAGGGGGATGTCTCCCAGGACGACGCTCTGGCGCGCCCGGCGGGTGGCGGGCGCGGGCCCCAGAGGGCCGACCGGGGAGAAGGAGGACTCCTCGTCGATGGGGATGCCGGCGCGGGCCACCGCGGGCGCGTCCTGCGGGACGAGCTCGAGCGGCCCGGGGCCGCTGAGCCGGCCGGGACCGCCGTCGGCCCCCTGAGTGCGGGGCAGGACCAGCAGGAAGGAGGAGCCGTCGGCCGGCCACCCCCAGGCCGAGAGGCGACCGCCGTGCAGACGGGCGTCCTCCATGGCGATGGACAGACCCAGTCCGGTGCCTCCCAGGCTGCGCTTGCGCGAGGGGTCGGCGCGGTAGAAGCGGTCGAAGACCTTGGTGACGACGTCGGGGCTCATGCCGATGCCGTGGTCGCGCACCCGCACCGCCACCGCGTCGGCGTCCACGGCGACGGTGACGTCCATCGGCTTGCCCTCACCGTGCTCGAGCGCGTTGACCACGAGGTTGCGGATGATGCGCTCGACCCTGGTGACGTCGATCTCCGCGGTGGCCGGCTCCTCGGGGAGGTGGAGGCGCAGCTCGGTGCCGGTGGCGTCGAAGTGGAACTGGGTGGTCTCGATGACGGTGTCGACCACCTGGGCGAGGTCGATCTCCTCCAGCCGAAGCTTGACGTTCCCGGAGTCGATGCGGGAGATGTCCAGCAGGTCGGTGAGCATGGTCTCGAAGCGGTCCACCGAGCTGGACAGGACCTGGATGCTGCGCAGGGCGAAGGGATCGGAGATCTCCTCGCGCGCGTCCTGGATCTGCTCCGTGGCCAGGCGGATCGAGGCCAGCGGGGTGCGCAGCTCGTGGGAGACGTCGGAGACGAAGAGGCGCTGCACCTTGGACAGGGACTCCAGGCGCTCGATCTGGTCCTCCAGCGAGGTCGCCATGTGGTTGAAGGATCTGGCCAGGGTGGATATCTCATCCTCCCCCTGGATGCTCAACCGCTCGGCCAGCAGCCCGGAGGCCAGCCGCTCAGCGGCCCGGGCGGTGTGCCGCACGGGGCTGAGCACCCACCTGGTGAAGGCCCACACCACGACGATGAGGATGGCCAGAAAACCCAGCCCCCCGATGGTGATGTTGCGCGAGGCCAGGGAGACGATGCGCTGCTCGCTGGCCAGACTGTAGACGAGGTAGAGGTCGTACTCCCCGGCCAGGGGCAGGCTCACCCGGGTCCCCACGATGAGCCCCGGATCCGTGCCCCCCTCATCGTTGGGCACCGCCACCGACTGCCAGTACTGGGCGCGCGCCCCGCCCTCATCGAGCGCCCTGGTCATCTCAGGGGTGATGAGGGAGCGCAGACGGGTGTCGGTCTCCAGGTCGTTGACGACCGTCGTCGAGGTCTCCTCCTCGTTGCGCAGCATGAGGACCCCCACTCCCCCGGAGGAGGAGATCGAGTTCTTGGCGCCGTTGACCTGCCGCTCGGCGGCGGCCGAGACCTCGTCAACGGTGACTGCCGTGGTCGAGTCGAACTCGGCCTGAGCGACACTGGCGCGCAACGCGGCATCGGCGAGGATGACGTCACGCTGATCGGCGAACACCTCGGAGCGGATCCGGTCGGTCACGAAGGTCAGCAGCAGCACGATGAGAAGCAGACCAATGACGGTGGCCGTGCACACCATGCGCACCTCGAGGCTGCGGCGCAGCAGCCCCGGCAGAGGCAGACGCCGAACCAGTCGCTCCTCCGCGGTGCCCACCGATGACCCCATCGACGTGCCCCCTGAATTACGCATCGGGTTCATTGTATGGCGCCCGATGCGCCGTCGCTCACGCGGATTCGCCGACCCTGTAGCCGACACCGCGCACCGTCACCACGATCGAGGGACGCTCGGGGTCCTTCTCGATCTTGGCCCGCAGGCGCTGAACGTGAACATTGACCAGACGGGTGTCGGCCGGGTGCTGGTAGCCCCACACCTGGCTGAGGAGCTCCTCACGGGTGAAGACCTTCCACGGCGAGCGGGCCAGGGTCACCAGCAGCTCGAACTCCAGCGGCGTCAGGGAGATGACCGACTCGCCGCGCTTGACCTGGTGACCGGCGACGTCGATGTCGAGGTCCCCGGCACGCACGTGCTCGGCCGCACCGGGGTTGGTGCGACGCAGCCGGGTGGAGACGCGGGCCAGCAGCTCCTTGGACTTGAAGGGCTTGGTCACGTAGTCGTCCGCACCGGCCTCAAGACCGGCGACGACGTCCTGGGTGTCGGTGCGCGCGGTCAGCATGATGATCGGCACGTCGGACTCGGAGCGGATGAGCCGGCAGATCTCGACGCCGTCGAGCCCGGGAAGCATGAGGTCGAGCAGGACCAGATCGGGGTTGACCTCGTGGAAGGCGTCCAGGGCCTTGGCCCCGTCATGACAAAGTGTGGGCGTGTAGCTCTCCGACTCCAGCATGATGCCGATCATCTCGGCCAGGGATGCATCGTCGTCGACGACCAGAATGCGCGTGCTCATAGCCCGTATCTTGGCATGAGCCCCAGGACCCGAGGGACACCCGGACCACCGAGGTGGCGCCCACAGTTTCCCCAGGAAATTACGAGAATCCCCTCAGTTACGGGAAAAACCGGCGTCAGCGCGCCCAGAAACCGGGATTATTGCGGCCGAACCGTGATCTTCGCTGCGCCCCCTGAACCTGGCTCAGGGCAGGCGCGGAGCTCCAGCAGCACGATTTCCTCCTCCAGGGGGAGGGCCAGACGGCGGCCGGACATGACAGCATGGACTTATGAGTACCGACTTCCCCCCTGACGGCAGCGGTCCGAGCGGAGAGCCGGGCCGCGAGGCTCACGGCACCTCCGGCAGCGACTTCGTCGGAGGCGATCAGGACGGATGGCAGGCCCCCGACGCCGGCGCCTTCACAGGAGCCCCCTCCTACCCGCCGCCGGGCTCAGCACCGGGAACAGCGCCGGGACCCCAGTACCCCGGCTACGGCGGCTACCAGACGCCACCGGTGGGTCAGCCGGGCTACGCGGGCGGCTCAGTGCCCGGGGGCACCCCCTATCCCGGAGCGCCGGGGTACCCGGGAGCTCCGGGATACCCGGGAGCTCCAGGCGCCCCCGGGTACGCGGGCTATGGCGGCTATACGTCGGCACTGGCCCCCAAGCCCTCGATCATTCCGCTGCGGCCGCTGTCCATCGGGGAGATCCTCGGGGGAGCCTTCGAGTCCCTGCGCGCCAACCCCAAGGCCATGTTCGTGCCCTCGCTGGTGGTGATGGGCATCGTGGGGCTCTTGTCCGCCGGCAGCTTAGCCCTGTTCCTGTCCCGGCTCGGCCTGCCGAACCTGACGTCCGGGGAGGCTGAGCTCTCCGAGGCCGACCTGGACAACATCGGGTCATCGTTGGTGGGCCTGCTCGTCCAGCTCGGCGTGACCAGCGTGCTGAGCATGATGGCCACCTCGATCATCATCGGCCTGCTCATCGTGACCGTCTCACGCACCATTCTGGGCCGCAAGGCGTCCCTCGGCGACGTGTGGCAGCGCACCCGGCCGCGAGTGTGGGCGCTCATCGGCCAGACGCTCCTCATCGAGCTCATCCTCGCGGTCATCACCGCCGTCTTCGTCGCCGTCGCCGTCGGCATCGGCTGGGCCCTCCTGGGGAACGTCATCGCCAACGGGGCCTCTGAGGACTCCGCAGGAACCTTCGTCGTCGCCTTCCTGGTGCTCCTGGCGCTGCTCATCGTGCTCGGGCTGGCGGTCTTCGCTCTGATGTGCAAGCTGTGCCTGGCGCCGGCGGCACTGGTCCTGGAGAACATCGGCGTCATGGAGGGGATCTCCCGCTCCTGGACCCTCACGCGGGGCTACTTCTGGCGGATCGTCGGCATCCGTCTGCTCTCCTTCATCATCGTCTTCTTCGCCACCCAGATCGTGTCCCAGGGCGTGTCCATCGTCATGCAGGGACTCGTCTACGCCGCCCCGGACATGACCCTCGCGATCCTGGTGGCATCGACGCTTCTCAGCAGCCTCATCCAGGCCGCGATCCTGCCCTTCGACTCCGCCGTGGTCGCGCTCATGTACACCGACCTGCGGATGCGCTCGGAGGGCCTGGACGTCGAGCTGCGTCACGCCGCCGGAGTATGAGCCGGCCGTGACACCTCTCAGGACGATCAGCGCGCAGGCCCCGGCGACCCCTGACGCCGACGAGGCCCGGCGCGCCGCGGGCAGGGAGCTCTCCCGTCCGATCTACCACGACCATCACGATCTGTGGGACCGACTCTGGAGCTGGCTCAAGGGGCTCTTCGACGTCGACAGCATGGTCCCCGGGGTTCCCCCCTGGGTGTCCACACTCATCGTGGTCCTCGTCGTCGCCGCCGGTATCGCGCTGCTGATCCTCCTGCTGACCAGGCTGTCCTCGGCCCGCCGGGTGGCGACGCCGCCCTCGCTGTCGGTATTCACCGACGACCGCGATGCCGACACCCTGACCCGAGCCGCGGACACGGCGGCCGCGCAGGCCGACTTCACCACCGCCGTCGTCGAACGCTTCCGCGCCATCATCCGCTCCCTCGATGAGCGCGGGATCATTGACGAGTACCCGGGCATGACGGCCCTGGAGGCGGCCACACTCACCCACCAGGCCCTCGGCGAGCACCGGGTCGTGGCCGCGCTGTACGAGGCCGCCCACCTGTTCGACGCCGTCCTCTACGGTCGAGTGGTCTCCACCAGCGCCCAGGACCAGCAGATGCGCGAGCTCGCCGATCAGATGACCACGGTCCGCCTCCCCAGCGGACGCGCCCTCGTCGG
>ERZ773021.761-NODE-761-length-11849-cov-2.97685_pt1 | contig 11849 bp, 10 predicted proteins | sample MGYA00511668_ERZ773021 | MGnify/ENA primary metagenome ERZ773021 (study PRJEB29015, sample SAMEA2737961) | human oral metagenome | biome: human oral; feature: human-associated habitat; material: dental | place: China | collected 2032 ... | reverse complement strand
GGCTAGTTCGTTGCTAATGATTGCCTCAACTGGTTTTAAAACGGCTGATTATCGTTATCGTGGGCGAATGACTGGCAGTGATTATCAGATCATTCAAGATACGAGCGTTCCAGACACAGTCCTAAATCATGCAGTAGTTAACTTGAAATTTAACTTAGTTTAGAAAGGATGATAATTAATGGCAAACAACAATATTCAATATTTACAAGGTATTGATACAGTTGCCTATGTTCGGTTGCTAGAAAACGCGGCCAAGGAACGAGGACAGCTGATCCCTTACCAAACTTCACTGGACTTTGATCCACAACGTGATACTGATACTACTCAAACTAAGCAAGGTGGGGTTCCTACTACTTCTTCCTTGGAAACAGACCTCGAAATTGAGTTCGTCCACAACATCAGCAAGGTTTCTGATGATCTGATGACTTCACTTTTGAAGAACAAGGATATCGAAGTATGGATTGTTTACCGGAAACGTCGTAATGAGCAAGGCCAATACTTTGCATGGTATATGCGTGGGATTGTTTCCGAAGACGAAAATGAGAACGATCCGGACGACAACTCAACTCGTGATGTAACCTTTACGATCAAGGGTGAACCACAACGCGGCTGGCTGACCTTGCCAGATGATGCCGAAGAAGAACTATCTTATGTCTTCCAAGGGATTGGTCAAGTCACTGAGCAAGATAAGAATGGTAACGGTACCGCCTTTGTTGATGGCGATGCCGGTAAGGGTAATGCCGATGGCACTGCTCCAGCGAGTAAGTAAGGAGGCAGTAACTGATGGAAATTAAGATTAATGGTAAGAATGTTGAATTAAACTTTGGCGTTGCGTTTGTCCGTGAACTGGATAAGGTGGCCGGAATGAAGGTCAATGGCCAATCGTTTGGTTTTGGTTTAACCAAGTCTCTGCCAGCCCTGCAGGCTTATGATCCGGCTGTCCTGGCTGATGTGCTTTACTGTGCGGCATGGGATAACAAGCCTCGGCCAACACAGAAGGCCATTGACGAATTCATTGATACCAACTCAGATCTTGAGAAGGTATTCGATGAAGTCAACAAGGCTATTGCTGAATCTAACGCCGTTAAGGTGGCAGCAAAAAACATGAAGCCCTAGAAGAGCTATCTAGTAAACAGCAGTATCATGAGATATTGCTGAACGGCCTAGCTCTTCTAGGCTTTTCTAATATTGAAGATGTTAAGCGTATGACCTTGCGTGAGTATCAGCTACGGCTTGAAGCGTATCAGATCCGCCGTGTTAATGAGCAGGAAAACCTTGCGATCCTGGCATGGTGGATCCAAAGTGTTCAAGCTACTAAAGGGAGTCCCAAACATCCCAAGCCTGTCTTTGGGGAGTTTCAAGACTTCTTTGATGTTCAGAAACAAATTGATCAGGTTCGATCTGTTTTTGAAGCCGACTATAAGCCACACAGTCATACTACTAGAGTTATTGATCGAGCTAATATTTTTAACCGGCGGCTAGAAGAATTTAAGAAACTGAAAGCGGCTGGGAAGATTATTCCGTGGAAAGAAAGGGGGATGGACAATGGCGGAAAGCTATAGTGTTCGTGCGATCTTATCAGCTGTTGATTCATCCTTTAGTTCCACTTTAGCCCGAGCCGGACAAGCAACGCAAAACTTTGGTAGCTCAGTTAACCAGAAGATGCAAGGAGTCGGTAAAGCGATGACCGTTGCTGGTGCTGCTACTACTGCAATGGGAGTTAAAGCAGTTAAAGGCTTTGGGGATTTTCAAAGTTCCTTAAACCAAGCGGCTGTTATTGCCGGTGGTACTTCTAAAAACATTGGTGAGTTAGCAGATGTTGCTAATCACATGGGAGCTGTTTTACCTATCAGTGCTCAAGATGCGGCAGACGCAATGGTTGAAATGGCTCGTAACGGTGCTTCGCTTGATGATATCAAGAAACAGTTCCCGGCAATTGCTGAAGCTTCGACTGCCGCTGGTTCTAACTTGCAAGCAACCGCTGGGGTTGTTCAGCAAGCAATGAATATCTGGTCTAATAGTCTGAAGTCACCTCAACAAGCCGCTGCTATCTTGGTTCAAACGGCTAACGCATCTAACGCCTCAATTGAGGATATGCAGCAAGCCCTAGCTACGATCGGTTCTACGGCTAAGATGGCCGGTATGGACATGGGAACTACGGCTGAGGCAATTGGTTTACTTACTAACCGTGGGTTCTCTGCTGCCCAAGCTTCTGATGACTTAAACCATGCGATCACTCAAATGCTGGCGCCTAGCTCCATTGCTAAGAAACAGATGGATGCCTTAGGACTGACGTTTGTTGATAGTGCCGGTAAGATGAAACCATTCCCACAAATCCTACAAGAAATCGCTGATAAGACTAACGGTATGGGCGATGCTCAAAAGACTGCTGCACTTAAAGCGATGTTCGGTGCGTCTGGAATGAAGGCTATTGCTCCTTTACTTGACGCGATTAACGATAAAACTGGTGATGCTAAAACTAGTTGGGCTGCATATGCCGCCGAACAAGATAAAGCCGCACATTCTACTGCGGCTGCTACTAAGTTCTTGCAAGATCAAGCTAATGACATGCAACAAAACATCGGTTCAAAGATTGAACAAGTTGGTGGTAACTGGGAAGCCCTCCGAAATAAAGCAATGGCAGCCAAAGGCGGAGTTAACGGAGCCATGCTTGATATGATTAATCAATCTATCGAATGGGCTACAACTTCTAATAATTCTATGGCTCAATTTATTCGTGGATTTGTTGGATTGTCTCCGGTTATTGGTCCAGCAATCACTGCTGTTGGTGCATTTACAACCAATGTTGGAAAAATTGTTGGATTAGTTGGCGGAGCAGTTGGCGCCATTGGTAACCTTGGAAGAGTATTTCTTGTACTTAAACAAGCAGCTAATGTTACTGAAGCAGTGTCCGCACTTTCAAAACTTGCTCAAACCTCAAAACTTGCAAAGACAGCAATGGTGGGCTTGCAAGCAGGTCAGGCAATATTTGCAGGGCTAAAAGCAGCAGCTATGGCTTTAGGCGGAGGTTTACAAGCTCTTTGGGGTATTATGCTTGCTAATCCAATCACCTTGGTTATCGCCGCTATTGCCGCTGTGGTTGCTGCATTAGTTTTATTCTTTACAAAAACAAAAACGGGTCAGCAACTCTGGTCCAATTTTGTTAACTTCCTGAAGAACGCTTGGAACGGATTAGTTTCTGTTGCTCAAACGGTCTGGAATGCCATTACCCAATCTTTTCAAACACCAATTAACATTATTAAGACGGCATGGAGTGGCATTAAGGACTTCTTCAGCCAATTGTGGCAGGGAATCACATCCACTGCTCAAGGCGTTTGGAATAGCTTTACTCAGGGTATGGCCCCAATTATTGAGTCAATCAAAAATCTTTGGAGCGCTTTAACTGGCTTCTTTAGCACGTTATGGCAGGGGATCGTTACCGGCGCTCAAGGCATTTGGCAAACAATGGTAACAATTTTTACCCCAATCGTGGAAGCTATAAAAGCAATCTGGCAACCAATCGGTCAATTCTTTAGCACTCTTTGGCAAGGAATCATTACCACTGCCCAAACAGTATGGCAAGGATTGGTAACGGTTATCCAAGGGGTCTGGACTAATATTCAGACTGTTGTTCAGACCGCTGTTCAAATGCTTAGCACAGTTATTCAGACCGGAATGCAGGTTGTTCAAACCGTTTGGACAACTATCTGGAATGTAATTAAGACAGTAGTGCAGACTGTTTGGTCTGTTATCTCCACAATCGTTTCAACTGCTATCAATGCCGTTGCAGGCGTAATTAGGGCTGCTACCGATGCCATTAAAGGAGACTGGTCGGGCGCCTGGAACGCCATTAAAGGTGTTGTTACTACTGTTTGGAATGGCATCAAATCAGTGGTCACAACTACTATCAATGGTATTCGTTCTGTAATCTCCAGTGTTATGAACGGTATTCGTTCCGTGATGACGTCTATCTGGAATGGTATTAAAGGAGTTACGTCTTCTGCTTGGAATGGCATCAAGTCTGTTGTATCTAATTCTATGAGCGCTATTCGTTCCGTTGTATCTAGCATGATGAGTGCAGTTCGCTCTGTCTTCAGCTCTGGGTGGAATACGGCTCGATCAGTAACGTCGAGTGGAATCCATGCAGCAGTTAGCGTTGTTCGCTCAGCGGCTAGCTCGATGGCTTCCGCTGGTCGGAACTTCGTGATGGGCTTTGTTAACGGCATTCGTAGCATGATTGGTGCTGCTATCAGTGCTGCGGCAAGTATGGCTAGTTCCGCTGTTAATGCTGCTCGGTCATTCCTACACATTCACTCGCCATCGCGGGTTATGCGTGATCAGGTTGGTTACTATGTAGCAGCCGGGTTCGCTAAAGGGATGACTGATAACACTAATATGGTCGCTAAGGCGGCTAATAACATGGCCCAATCTGCTATCCCAACCGTTGACCTAAGTAACTCCATTAATGGGGTATTGGCTCAGGGGAACCTGAATAACGCAGTGTCGAGCATGGTTGATCACCAGCTTACGGTAAATCAGCAACCAGCCTATATTAATCTGGCCCTGGGAGGCACGGAATATCGGGCATTTGTTGATGATATTAGCCGTGAACAAGGTGCGCAGACTTCATTAAATAAGTATAGATTTTAGGAGGTAATGGTTATGTATGGTTTTACTAACCTGGATATTAATCCATCAATTAATAGTCCCACTCGCCCGGTGGAGGCGATCAATTACGGTGGTCACTGGTTAGATGATGAAATTACTGGCTATACCACTTTGGTCGTGAGTGGTCGATATACGTTTTCTCGGAAGATTAATGATGCAGATTTAACTGGCGATGGGAATATGTATTTATCATCAAAGCTAGAACGACGAGTTATCGAAGTTAAGTTTTTGATTAAGACTGAATCCATCGTTGAATATAACAGACAGATGGAGCAGCTAAATATCATTTTGTCGAAACCACATCAACGGTTATATTTTGCTGATTATCCAGAAGCTGTTTACACCGGGACAGTGACTGAAATTAAAATGGAAAATGATATTTTAAACGATGTTGGGACGATAACAATCGAATGTAGTGATCCGTTTGCTTATAGTAATGACCAAATTGCTTCGGGAACCGGTAATAGTTTCCAATTTCCAAATACAGGAATAAATTATGGTCAAACTCCAGAAACGATTATTTTTAGTCCTAGTGCTGACATCGGTTCTTTGACTGTTTCAAACGGTGATAAGAAGATTGAGATTAATCAAGGAATTACTGCTAATGCCAAGGTATTGATTGATTTTAATGCGCTGGATGTTGTTATTAATGAAGTTTCGACACTAATGAATGTCACTTTGGATAGTAACCTTGGCGATTTCTATATTAAGGATGGCGATACGATTCGTTTTTCGACAAACGGGAAATATGAAATTAGGTATAGGGTGAAGAAATTATGAGAATGTATCTATTAGATAAAAAGCAACGTGTCAGACGTTGGCTCAAGGATAATGATTTCATTGAAGCTGAAATGACTGAAGAAATTAATGCAGCTAATCAGATCAATTTCTCCACGCCCTTAAAAGATCGTATTGCGGATAACATTTACTATGTTGCAATTCCAACACCACGCAGTAAGCAAAAATATTTATTGTTTAAGCTCCTTAGTGAACGGGTGCAGAACGACCGGATTGAGTATCAAGGGATAGAAGAAGCATATGACGAACTAAAACAATATGGCTATATTAAAGATATTCGCCCGAATGATCGAACCGCCGAAGAAATGTTGAAGATGGTTCTTGAACCAACACGTTGGACACTAGGCAATGTTACAGAGACTAGCCACCAGTCAACAAATTTATACTATATTACTTATCTTGAAGCTCTACAGAAAATTGTAGGGCTATTTAATATTGAACTAACTTTTGAGGTTACGATTGATCCCAAGAGCAATAAAATTACTCGTCGCCAGGTCAACATCTATACAGAACAAGGACAGCGAACGGGTAAACGTTTTGAATATGGCTCTAACTTGCTGACGGTACAACAAGAACAGGATAGCCAGGAATTAATCACGGCACTGGTTGGTCGCGGTAAAGGTGAGTTAGTTTCAGAAGGTCACGATGATACTCCTGATGGATACGGACGGCGAATTACTTTTGCCGATGTAGTTTGGACTAAAAAGGATGGTAATCCGGTCGACAAGCCAGTAGGTCAGGAGTATTTGATTGATCCAGAAGCAACAGCACTTTATGGCTTTAGTGATGGTAACCCTCGGATTGGCTTAACTGTTTTTGAAGACATTGAAGATCCAGTTGAGTTAATTAATGCTACTTGGCGAGCCTTGCAATCATTAAAGCGTCCCAAGGTAAGCTTTAAAGCTGATGTCACTGATGTGGGTCAATTGGGTCTTGGTGATACGGTTGCAATTATCCGTCATGACTTAAAAATTGAGTATTTAACGCGGGTCTATAAGGTCAAGCATAACTTACTCAATGAAAATGATAACCAGATTGAACTAGGAGATGATTTTAGCGGTCATAGTATTACTAGCTCGCTAATTAAAGTTGATGAAATTGCTAACGAGGCCAGAGAGACTGCTGGTTATGCTGCTATTGCTGCTAATGGGAAAAACAATAATTATTATTCTAGTGTTCAGCCATTAGCACCAGTCGAAGGTGATATTTGGTATAAAGACTTAGGCAATGGTGAAACTGATATGTATCAATATCACAATGGTGGTTGGGTATTTATCCAATCTACCCGTGATTTACATGTAGTGGAGAACCAAGTCAAGGAAGCCCAACAAGGACTTGACCAAGCCAAAGCAGATATTATCAACAATAAGCAAAAAGCCGATGCAGATATTGAGAACCTTAATAAATCAATTGAAGCTAATAAGAAGACTGCAGATGAGAGCTTACAAAAGCTAAATGATTCAGTAGCTAACCTTCAAGGACAATACGACAACAACATTGTGCCTAACCTGAATCAAGTAACAGCTGACGTTGCTGATGCCTTGCAGAAGTATACCACTGCCCAGCAGAACATTGCTGACTTGACTAGGCAGGCACAAGAGCAAGGTAAAGATATTGCTGATGTGTCTAACACGGTTAAAGGATTAAATATCAATTACGCCAATTTAGCAAGAGATGTTAATTCCACCAAAGTTGACGTAAAAGGTCTCCAAACCACTATTGGTACTGCTAACGGTGATATTGCACAGCTAAAACTTGATGCACAGAATCTCCAAACAATGTTGGCTGGTAAAGTTGATAATACAACATACACGAACTTTGTTAATCTGACTAATCAAGCTCTGAATGCTCGGTTAACGGCTAGCGATTTAAATGGTTACGCTAAAACGGTAGATGTGCAGGCTACGGCTAATGGGTTACGAGTCGATTTAAATAGCGTCACTCAAGATATCCAAAATGACTTGTCGCAGCTATCAGCACGTATCGCAACAACTAGTCAACAATTTAGTAGTTATTACACTAAATCTGAAACTGATAATAAAACTAATTCTGCAAAAAATGATGCTGTTAACGCTATTAAAAGTGATTCTAATTGGACTGGATTGAAGAATGTATTAACTAATAGTGCCTTTCTACAAACAGCTGATGGATTTCTTCAGAAAGTTCAACAGACCACTATTCCAATGTTTAATGGTGGTGGTGTTAATTTAGTAAAAGATACAAGTGAATCAGAAATATCAGGTAAATCTTATTCTATAAAAGATTACTATTTCTCTGAACCGCTTGAACCGAATACTAAATATACAATTTCCATTGATGCGAAAGTTGATCAAGAAGCATTGAACCATCAACAATTTATTTTTGTTGATCCCTATACTGCTAATTGGTCTTGGAGCGCTTCAATGAGGTGTGTATCAGCCAACCTTGAATATCAACATTATAGATATACATTTATTACACCGGATACTTCTCAAAAGGTTACCAAAATTTCAGTTTATTTAGCTCATCCAGATAGAGCAACTAATGGAGCTAGAGATAACCTTTCTGGCACGGGTTACTTTAAGAAACTTAAAGTAGAGCGAGGAGAAATTGATACTCCATATTCGCATGCGCCAGAAGATACTGAGCAAGCATTTACCGAAGTTAATGCCACAATTAATGGTTTGCGATCAACCGTTTCAAGTAATCACAATGATCTTCAATCACAAATTAACCAGACAGCTAAAAACATTCGTCAAGAAGTATCTGATAAAACAAGCGGCTTGCAGACGCAGATCACTCAACAGGCTAACAGCTTCAATGTATCGTTGAATGCTTTACGTAATGAAACAGCATGGCAGAAAGTTACAACTGCAATTGATGCTAATAATTACACAACAACCGGTAATTATTGGATTCAAGCGGTGTCAAACAGTAATACACCTGATGGTAGCGCTTGGGCTTATCTAGAAGTTGTAGCTGAACCAGCCGTTGAACGAATTAAGCAAACATGGCAGCGAGATAACAATGCTAATGAGGCTTATACCCGGCTGAAGACCGGAAACACATGGAGTGATTGGCAGAAGACCGTCACAGCCGGAAATATTATGGCTCAGATTAATATGAGCGCTGGTACCACTCTTATTCAAAATAATAAGATTTACATGGATGCTGATTCTACAATTTTCAGCGGAAAAGCATTCATCCCTAGTGCTGCTATTAGTAATCTTTCTGCCGACAAAATTACAACAGGCACACTGAATGCGGGCCTGATTAACGTCATTAATCTAAATGCAAGCAGTATCACCACTGGAACGATCAATGGTGCCAATCTCAAAATTGACCTTAATAATGGTGAAGTTCAATTCAAAAGGGGAAGGATAACCTCAATTGCTAACACATTAAATATCAATATCGATACAGGAACAATGAGTGTGACTGACGGAGTTAACAACGGGGTTTATTTTGCTAATGGTGAATTAAAGCTGATGGACGATCCACTTAATATAACTGGTACGCCAAAATATGGGGGACTTCGTCGGTCGGCTCATATTTGGTCACCTGGATCAGCGGGGGCTGAACTCCATTCACCAAATGGAGTCTTTGTTGGTTCTGACAACTACAATGGGGCTTTCGCTGGAGGTTCGGGAATTGATGGAACCTCCAGTGGTGCGGCTCTTGCGGTGGATAAGGACGGTAGTGCAACACTTAATGGTGCAAATATTGTTAGCGTTAGTGGAGGCAGAGCTTACGACATTGGTTATTCCATGAAAAATCGGCCAGCTATTATCCTTGGAAAAAGCCAATCAGGTTGGAATCCAGGGGATCGAACGTTTATCCAAGGGTCGTATGTGCATATTGAATCTGCTTACCGAAATACCAACGGTGCTTCTCCTAATGTCTACGTTGCCCCAGATGGTGCCTTGGTCCGGTCAACATCGGCATCGAAGTATAAGACTGATATTCAACGATCTTACGTTTCGGACTATGGTGAACGGCTGTTAGAGCTTCCCACTGCAACCTGGATGGATAAGGCAGAAACGGAGCGATATGTTGATGGTGAGTCACAAGATAAACCAGTACGCCACTTTGGAATGATTGCCGAAGACTTAGCCGATGCCGGACTAGAAATGCTTGTTTCCCGTGGTCAAGATGGAGAACTAGAAGGGATCCAATATGATCGGATTGGCCCGGCGTTAATTCCAGTCATTAAGCAATTACAAGATAAAGTTAATAAATTGGAGGAAAAGTTAAATGAACGATAATGTCGATATGAATCAAGTAGCACAGAGCTTAGTGCAGAAACTGGCCAGTGCAGAGTACACGGCATCAGCTTGGGAAGCTAAGGCTAAGCAGCTGATGCAAGAAAACCAACAACTGAAGCAACAATTAGACAATAAGAAAGGTGATAAATAATGTTAAGTAAAGAAAAGAAAGTTCAATTAAGCGGTCGGTCATTAATCAACAACGTAGAAGTGGCACGTTTCAGCGCCCAAGTAGCTACTGATATTAACGACAGTACAACAATGAATACTTATATTAATGATCAAGAAGCTTATCGTAAGAATTTGAAAGCCGTTCGAGCCGATTCTGATGAGTTCCGTGCCTATGTTCGAGACGAAGAAGATAAGATCTTCGCTGAAGACACCGAAACGAAGGAATAATTCTCTAAAATCGGTCGCCATTGAAATACACAATACCTAGCGGGGCGGCTTTGAAAGGACATACTATGCCATATCACATTTTAGTTATGCGCCAAGTAGAAAAACTGATTGACGATCCGCTCATCATCGGCTTTACTTGGCTTGTTATTTTTGACATCGTTTCGGGAATAGTCAAAGGTTTACGGGGACGTGCTATACCTGAGCGAACGAATTCAACTAAGGGACTATATGGATTATGCAAGCACATGTTAATCATGACGATGGTTTTGACTGTCTATCCATATTTGATTACGTTGAATTTCAATTCGACGGCTCAATTCATGGTGCTGGCGTTCTCTTATCAATATCTAGTTTCAATTATCGAGAATCTTAGTCAAATGGACATTCACGTTGAGTGGCTACGGCCAATTATTGATAATTTAGCTTCAAAGCTTAACCTAGCTAAGTCTCAAACTGACTACGATGCTAAAGATTTTAATCATGTCACAGGAAGTTACCAAGGAAAGGAAAAAGATAATGACACAAAGAACGACAGTAATTGATCTGGCCAGCTTTCAAAGCGGCTTAACGGTGGACAACTACAAGGCTATTGGTGCTGAATACGCCATCGTCAAGATTTCGGAAAGTACTAACTACACTAACCCCTATATTCGATCGTTGATCGACCTGAGTGCATCAGGTGGTATTAAGGGGTACGCTTTCTATCACTTCGGTCGGTTCCATAATGATGCTCAAGCGGTAGCCGAAGCTAACTACTTCATTAATGCTGCTAAAGCCCGGGCTAACGTTAAGCCGGGAACGCTGATGATCCTCGATGCTGAAATTCAGGGGATGCCTACCTCTTCAGTGATTACATTTCTTGATACGCTGCGGGCGGCTGGATATCGTACCGGCTTCTATACCTACAAGTACCTGCTGCCTAACTTTGATCTGGAAGCTATTCATCCCCATATGGATATGTTTTGGTTGGCTGCTTACCCATTAGCCAATGGACGTGCAGCAGACAAGAATCCAGACTTTAATTACTTCCCAAGTACGAACTACGTTGATCTGTGGCAATACACCGACAACCTGCTTGGCTATAACGTCGATGGCTCCATCACAATTACGGATAATGCTATTAAGCTATTTAACCCAAGTACTGCTCCTGCACCGGCACCACAGCCTAAGGTTGATCAGTCTAAGCCGGTCGTCAATCCACAGACCACGTGGACGGACAATCTCGGTACTGTCTGGCACGCCGAAGACGGCAAATTCATTAGCAACACGGCTCTGCATCTGCGGTGGGGAGCTTTGCCAAGCGCATCCACGATTGCAGTCTTGCCGGCAGGCAGTGTAATCAATTACGACGCCTGGTCGCGGGGCAACGATTTTGTCTATGTTCGTCAGCCACGTGGCAACGGCTATGGTTATGTAGCTGTCCGCAATGCTAAGACCGGCGAAGCTTACGGAAAGTTTGAATAATGCTATAATTTAAGTACAATGCCGGGCTCAGTACACCTGGTCGGGAGGGACTAGTCCATATCGTGCAACTTAGGCTCGGCTTTAATGCCGGACCTTTTTTATAATAATTGAATGCAAGCCCTACACATGGCCAGTGTCAATTAAGAAGAGGACTCACCTCTTTTCTTTTTTGATATTTCTTGGTGCCATGTGTAGGGCTTTTTTATTTTAACTTTTTTGTGTTTAATCTTTTGAAAGTGGGCAAGGAAACACGTTCTTTTAAGGACGTGATGAATT
>ERZ773021.758-NODE-758-length-11865-cov-4.51719_pt1 | contig 11865 bp, 9 predicted proteins | sample MGYA00511668_ERZ773021 | MGnify/ENA primary metagenome ERZ773021 (study PRJEB29015, sample SAMEA2737961) | human oral metagenome | biome: human oral; feature: human-associated habitat; material: dental | place: China | collected 2032 ... | reverse complement strand
GAACTACTATAACTTGACTTGGGATTTAGATCAGTACAAGGGAGACAAGTCTTCCGCTGAAACTATCGCAAAAGGGTTCTTCTATGTGGATGATTATCCAGAAGAAGCACTGGACGCGAATCTAGATTTGGTTAAAATTAAGGATGCCAATGGTAGAGAAGTCACTGGGATTACAGCCAAAAACGTTAAGGATATCTCAGAATTAGATCCTCATATTCAAGATATGTTGAAAAAAGCTGGTATCAAACCAAAGGGTGCCTTCCAATTATTCTTAGCAGATAATCCACAATCCTTCTATGATACTTATGTGTCTAAGGGCATTGACTTGACCATCATTAGCCCAATGAAGGTTAAGGATGAGATGGGCAAGATTGGTGGAAAATATGAAAATAAAGTCTACCAAATTGATTTTGGTAACGGTTATGAGTCTAATGTGGTTGTCAATAATGTGCCTAAGGTAGATCCTAAGAAGGATGTCACTTTTACTTTGGATTCTGCTGACAACAGCAGTGTGGATGGTCAAACCATTGGATTGAAAAAGATTTTCAATTATCGTTTAGTTGGTGGTCTCATTCCAGGCAACCACTCAAATGAACTCTTTGAGTACAACTTCTATGATGATTATGATCAAACAGGAGATCAATACACTGGTCAATATAAGGTCTTTGCTAAAGTTGATTTTACTCTTAAAGACGGAAAAGTCATCAAGGCGGGTACCGACTTGACTCAATACACAACATCAGAAGTTGATGAGGTTAAGGGAGCTATTGACATTAAGTTCAATGAAGACTTCTTGCGTTCTGTTTCAATTGATTCAGCCTTTCAAGCTGAAAGCTATATCCAAATGAAACGTATTGCGGTTGGCACTTTTGAAAATACTTATATCAATACTGTCAATGGAGTAACTTACACTTCAAATACGGTTAAGACAACAACTCCTAATGATCCATCGACTCCAAAAGCTAACGGTTCTCAACCAAGTTCTAGCCAAGAAACTCTCCCAAATACAGGTGTTACAGACAATGCCTATATGCCATTGGTCGGCCTTATCAGCGCAATGACAAGTTTCAGCTTACTTAGATGGAAACCTAAAAACAATGATAATAAAAAGAAAAGCAAATAGCACAAAAAGTGTACTAACTCTCAAAAGTTAGACGATTAATTTAAGCAAAGGATTTAGTTCTGTATTTTATAGAACTAAGTCCTTTTTGTTTTAGCCAAACATTTTTGTTATTAAAATAATCCTGTTTCTAAAATGGTAATAGTTCTTAAAGCCGTAGACATTTCTTTTGAGTACTTTGCAGTTTGTAGAGTGCTTTTTTCGTTGAGAAGAAATGGACGGATGTGGCTGCAAGAATAAAAATATAGAGAGAAACTCATGACGAAAACGATAGTTAGGAACCGATTTATATTGAATTTTTGTAGACAGTTTTAGGATAAGGTATGAAAAAAAGGTTGTAAAAATTTAATTCCATGATACTATAGGAAAAAAGGAGGAGAAATATGTCAGAACAAAAAAAATCCATTACGATGAAAGATGTTGCCATTGAGGCAGGCGTAAGTGTTGGTACTGTTTCTCGTGTTATTAATAAGGAAAGTGGAATTAAAGAAGTAACGCTTAAAAAAGTTGAACAAGCGATTAAAACTTTAAATTACGTTCCAGATTTATACGCTAGAGGAATGAAGAGAAATCGTACTGAGACTATCGCACTGATTGTGCCTAGTATTTGGCATCCGTTCTTTTCAGAGTTTACGATGCATGTAGAAAATGAAGTATATAAAAGACAAAACAAGCTGCTTTTATGCTCGATTAATGGGACAGATAGAGAACAAGATTATCTTGATATGTTGCGTCATAATAAAGTAGATGGGATAGTGGCAATTACTTATAGTCCAATCGAAAACTACTTAACTTCAGGAATCCCGTTTGTGAGTATTGACCGTATGTATTCGAATATTGAGATTGCTTGTGTGTCTTCGGATAATGAAGCAGGAGGTCGTGAAGCAGCAAAACAACTAATCCGTAGAGGGTGTAAGCATTTAGCCTTTGTGGGCGGGCATAATACTACTATCAATGAAACTAAACGTCGTAGAATAGCTTTCGAAAATTATGTTCGGGAACACCAGTATCCTTTCAGCGTCTTTGACTTAGATGAGACAGAAGAAGATTATAATGTTAAATTGGAAAAATTTTTATCAAAGAATCCTGATGTGGATGGGATTTTTACAATTAATGACTTATTTGCCCTAGACGTCATCAAAATCTTACAAAATAAGGGAAAGAAGATTCCTGAAGATGTACAAATTATTGGTTATGACGGTATTAAGATGGCAGGGGATAAAGATTATTTATTGTCAACGATTGCCCAACCTTTGGAGGAAATGGCTAGGGAAGCTGTTCGAATCTTATTTGATATTATTGATGGAAAAGCTGTTAATATGCAGACAATGTTACCGATAACATTTATCGAAGGAAATACAACAAAATTTGTTGACAGAAAACGCTAACACTGTTAAAATTAACTCGAATTTAAAAACATTATTTTTTAATTCAAAATTGAAACGTTTCAAATAAAAAAGAAGTTGCGCTGTGCGCTCCTTTTTCTAGGCAAGAATTGAAACGTTTCAAAAAAGGAGATTGTTATGATTAAAACAGTAAAACAAGTGACCTTATGGGAACGAATTAAAAAACAAAAACTTTTGTTATTAATGACAGTTCCTGGATTGGTATTAACATTCGTCTTTAAGTACATTCCTATGTATGGTGTTTTAATAGCTTTTAAAGATTACAATCCTTTAAAAGGTATTTTAGGAAGTGAATGGGTTGGATTCGATGAATTCATTAAATTCTTATCTTCTCCTAACTTTGGAATATTGTTATCGAACACTCTAAAATTGAGCGTTTATGGCTTGTTGCTTGGATTCTTGCCTCCAATCATACTTGCAATTATGTTAAATCAGTTGTTAAGTGAGAAAGCTAAGAAACGCATTCAATTGATTTTATATGCTCCAAACTTTATCTCAGTCGTAGTAATTGTCGGGATGATTTTCCTCTTCTTCTCAGTAGGAGGTCCAATCAATGGTTTCCTTTCGATGTTTGGAATAAAAATCGATTTTCTAACAGATCCTGATTTCTTCCGTCCGTTGTACATTTTAAGCGGTATATGGCAAGGAATGGGGTGGGCTTCTACTCTATATACAGCCACATTGGTGAATGTAGATCCATCATTAATTGAAGCTGCTCGATTAGACGGGGCGAATATCTTCCAACGAATTTGGCATATCGACATCCCAGCGTTAAAACCAATCATGGTCATTCAGTTCATTTTAGCTGCGGGTGGAATTATGAACGTTGGTTATGAGAAAGCATTCTTGATGCAAACATCTCTTAACTTACCGGCATCTGAAATCATTTCAACTTATGTATATAAGATTGGTCTTGTGTCGGGAGATTACTCATACTCAACTGCTGTAGGGTTATTCAATGCAGTTATTAACGTAGTTTTACTAATCTCAGTAAATCAAATTGTAAAACGTATGAATAATGGTGAAGGGATTTAGGTGAAAGATATGAAAAAATCATATATGGATACGCAATTTGATAGACGAATTTTAGTATTAAATAAGATTATCATTGCTTTTATTGTTTTAATCACCTTGGTTCCAATGATTTATATTATTGTAGCGTCATTTATGGATCCAAAGGTCTTAGCGACTAGAGGGATTAGTTTTAACCCTGAAGACTGGACAGTAGAAGGGTATAAACGAGTTTTTAGTGACCAGTCCATTTTAAGAGGGTTTCTGAACTCTCTCTTATACTCATTTGGATTTGCAACTTTAACGGTTCTTCTTTCTGTATTTACAGCATATCCTCTTTCTAAGAGAAATTTAGTAGGGCGTAAATGGATTAACTATTTCTTAATTGTCACAATGTTTTTCGGTGGTGGATTAGTTCCAACGTACTTATTAGTTAAAGACTTGGGAATGTTGAATACACCTTGGGCAATCATCGTACCTGGTGCGGTGAATGTATGGAACATTATTCTTGCTCGTGCGTATTTCCAAGGATTACCAGAAGAGTTAGAGGAAGCAGCCGTAATTGATGGAGCAAATGATATACAGATTTTCTTCAAGATTATGCTTCCATTAGCAAAACCAATTATGTTTGTACTTTTCTTATACGCTTTTGTTGGTCAATGGAATTCATACTTCGATGCAATGATCTATATTAAGGATCCAAACTTAGAACCATTACAACTAGTTCTTCGTAAAATCCTGATTCAAAGTCAGCCTGGCCAAGATATGATTGGTGCACAAGCTGCTTTAAATGAAATGAAGCGATTAGCAGAATTAATTAAATACGCAACGATTGTTATCTCAAGCTTGCCATTAATCGTTATGTATCCATTCTTCCAAAAATACTTTGATAAAGGTATTATGGCCGGCTCACTTAAAGGGTAATAAATATAAAAAAATAAAATACTAAAGGAGTTTTATTATGAAATTCAATAGATTTACCAAATCAGCATTAATTTTGGCAGCCAGTTTAACTGTCCTAGCAGCTTGTGGCTCAAGCAATAAAGCCTCAAGTCCAGATTATAAATTGCAAGATGTGTCTTTCCCTCTAAAGGAAACTAAGACATTGAAATTTATGACAGCAAGTTCACCATTAGCACCAAAAGATCCAAATGAAAAACTAATTTTACAACGTTTGGAAAAAGAAACGGGTGTTCATATCGAGTGGACAAACTACCAATCTGATTTTGGTGAAAAGAGAAACTTAGATATCTCAAGTGGAGACCTTCCAGATGCTATTCATAATGATGGTGCATCAGATGTTGAATTAATGAACTGGGCTAAGAAAGGTGTGATTATCCCTGTTGAAGATTTAATCGACAAATACATGCCAAACCTTAAGAAAATTCTAGAAGAAAAACCAGAGTACAAATCATTAATGACGGCTCCTGACGGACATATTTATGCCTTCCCATGGATTGAAGAATTAGGAGACGGTAAAGAGTCTATCCACAGTGTAAATGACATGGCATGGATTAATAAAGATTGGTTGAAGAAACTAGGGCTTAAAATGCCAGAAACGACTGATGAATTAATTGCTGTGTTAGAAGCCTTTAAAAACGGAGACCCTAACGGAAACGGTGAAGCTGATGAAATTCCATTCGCATTCATCAACGGAAACGGAAACGAAGACTTCAAGATGTTGTTTGGAGCATTCGGTGTAGGGGATAACGATGATCATATCGTTGTTGGAAATGACGGAAAAATTGACTTTACAGCTGATAATGATGATTACAAAGAAGCCGTTAAATTCATCCGTACATTACAAGAAAAAGGCTTAATCGATAAAGAAGCTTTCGAAAATGATTGGAATAGTTATATTGCAAAAGGACATGACCAAAAATTTGGTGTTTACTTCACATGGGATAAAAGTAATGTAACTGGTAGCAACGATAGTTACGATGTATTACCAGTTCTTGCTGGACCAAGTGGTAAGAAACATGTTACTCGTACAAACGGTATGGGATTCAACCGCGATAAAATGGTTATTACTAGTGCAAACAAAAACCTTGAGTTAACTGCTAAATGGATTGATGCACAATATGCACCACTTCAATCTGTACAAAACAACTGGGGAACTTACGGGGATCCGAACCAACAAAATATCTTTGAATTTGACCAAGCAACAAACAGCTTAAAACACCTACCATTAAACGGAACTGCTCCTGCTGAACTTCGTCAAAAAACAGAAGTTGGTGGACCTCTTGCAATCCTAGATTCTTACTATGGAAAAGTGACTACAATGCCAGACGATGCTAAATGGCGTTTAGACTTAATCAAAGAGTACTATGTTCCTTATATGAGCAACGACAACATTTATCCACGTGTATTCATGACACAAGAAGACTTAGATAAACTTGCTCACATCGAAGCAGATATGAAAGATTACATCTATCGCAAACGTGCTGAATGGATTGTAAACGGAAATATCGATCAAGAGTGGGATGCTTATAAACAAGAACTTGAAAAATATGGGCTTTCTGAATACTTAGCAATCAAACAAAAATATTACGATCAATATCAAGCAAATAAAAAGTAGAGGTTAAATATGAGTGGTAAAAAGTATACTGTAGAAGAAGCGAATCTTTTCATTGAGAAAAATAAGCATTTAGTAAATACTCAGTACAAGCCAGAAGAGCATTTTACCGCTGAAATAGGATGGATTAATGATCCAAATGGATTCGTTTATTTTAGGGGAGAATATCATCTCTTTTATCAATTCTATCCATACGATAGTGTCTGGGGTCCAATGCACTGGGGACATGCAAAGAGTAAGGACTTGATTCATTGGGAGCATTTGCCTGTAGCACTTGCTCCTGATCATGACTATGATCGAAATGGATGTTTCTCTGGTTCAGCGATTGTAAAAGATGATCGCCTCTGGATTATGTACACAGGACATATTGATGAAGCGGGAAGGATTCGACAATTACAAAATATAGCCTATTCGGATGACGGGATTCATTTTACAAAGATTTCAGGAAATCCGGTGATGACAGGTGCCGATTTACCGGAAGAATTGATTGTATCGGAATTCCGGGATCCAAAACTCTTCGAGAAAGATGGACGCTACTATTCCGTAGTCGCTAGTAAGCATAAAGACAATGTCGGCTGTGTGGTGCTACTTGGTTCAGACAACTTAGTCGATTGGAAATTTGAGTCTATCTTCTTAAAAGGAGAAGAGCATCAAGGGTTTATGTGGGAATGTCCTGATTACTTTGAGTTAGATGGGAAAGGATGTTTAATTGTTTCTCCAATGCGCTATAAACGCGACGGAGATTCGTTCCATAATATTAATTCATCCGTTTTTCTTACAGGTAGAGTAGATTGGGAAGAAAAGAAATTTATTCCTGAAACAGTAGAAGAGATTGATCACGGTCAAGACTTCTATGCTCCACAAACATTAGTAGATGATGAGGGACGTCGTATTATGATTGCTTGGATGCAGACATGGGGGCGTACGATTCACTCTCATGTTCAACAACATAAGTGGGCAGGTGCGATGACTTTACCAAGAATTCTTCACTTGAAGGATGCAAAGCTCATTCAAACACCTATCCATCATGGACAGTATCAAATTCAAATTGAAGGCGACTGTCAGTATCGCATTGGAAATGAGACTGACTATCTTGAGTTTGGATATGATAGTACAGCACAACAGGTATATATTGACCGTAGTACTCTTGCTCAAAAAATTGTTGGGGAAGAAGAACAGGACACAAGTAGACGGTATGTAACGATAGAGGCTAAAGAACTTGAAGTCTTCTTAGACAAAAACTCCATTGAGATTTTTGTAAACCATGGTGAGGCAACTCTGACAGCTACTTTTTATCTAACAGTAACTGCTGTATTATCTAAAATGTAGAAATCATGGTTATTTTCTCTTAAAGTATCAAAAGCAACGGATGACATCCGTTGCTTTTGTTTTATTTTAAAACTCATGAATCAAACGGGAATGTGGTATAATCACTACAAACAGTTTCTAAGGAAGTGTCGATAATGAAAATTATTGTAGATCGTGACTCCGTCTCTGCAGGAGATGACATGTATGGACATGAAGAGACATTTGACGTATGCGAATCCATGACGATTGCGGAATTTTTTAATTTTGTGAACAGCAATGGATACTTAGCCCACACAATCGGGAACGATGTAGCCTGGGGTCTTCGAAATCGCACTGGGGAAATCGGAAAGTATTTTACAAAAACAGGAGAAGTCACTCATCCAGAAGTCAGCATTAAAGAGAAAATGGATGAAGCGGGCGGGAACCCTCATTTCTTCGTGCGCTACTATAGCAATCCGGAATTAGCGAAAAAACAAGACTAGGAAAACTAACATGAATCGAGAAGCGATTCGATGCTGTGTCTCCAAACGAACTCGAATTCCGATTCGAATTTGTGTTTAGTAATGATAATCATTTGAAAGTTTATCATTTATACGAAACCGTCAACGGACATAGGAAAAAGACATTCATGGATGTTATCGGGTCCTTAATCGACTCATTGTAAAAGAAATAGGAGGAAAAGAAATGGAACCAACAGCACTAAAATGGGTCTTCTACCGAGAAGTGGATGTCCCACGTGATATCGAAGAAATTCTTGTGACAGGGGAAGTCGCAGACCGCGCCTTCAAAACTGTACGAGATGTGGCGGTATTCACCAACAAACGCTTGATTGTCAAAGACGTTCAAGGACTGACAGGAACAAAAGTAGAGATGTATTCCTTACCGTATAGCGCGGTTAATATGTGGTCTACAGAAAATGCAGGCATCCTCGATTACACCGCAGAAGTGGAACTATGGACCAGAGCAGGCCATATTAAGATTGAATTGAAACGTGGCATCAATATTCGCGAATTCGAACGGTTACTAGCGGAGTATATTCTCTAAAACACATAGGTTGTCTGTTGCTTGTGGGACAGATTCCTTTAGTGGTAAGCTCAATGCATTGCTTTTCAATGAGGACAATGCTAGAATGAGTCATGTAATTAAATATTGAAGATCTTGGGAGTCTCGTTAGGGAGGCTGAGAGTGTGATATACAGACCAATATTATCTGATCAACTTCATGGTTGCGTAGAGAGTATCTTACAAAGTCGACAGTACCACTGTGTACATATCTATACAGGTGAACCCCCTTTCAGGATTGAAAAGATCTGAAGGGGGTTTTTTATGTCTCAACATGTTTCGTACGGGAATTGCCGTGTGGGAGTTCCAGGCTCACATTTAGCAATTAGCGGCGCGAGGTTTAATTTGGCACCGATGTCAGATGATTTCATCGACATTATTTTGGGGGCCATCAGGCAAGTGGATTTGTCCAATGTATGGGCAAAGACGGATCATACTTCTACCATCTATCGTGGGGGAAGTGTAGAAGTTTTCGATGCGTTAAAAGCTTGTTTTATTAGTAGTTATCGTCCGGGAGTTCACTGCTCGCTGGAAGCCACTCTTTCAAAAGGGTGCCCTGGGGATGTAGATGAGGATACACCTTTATCATTCGATGGGAGTCGAATCAATGAAGATCGTTCTCAAGCGACTCATTTTCCTGTCATTGGGAAATTCGCAGTATATCCGATGGGGTCTGATAATTATATGAAAACCATCGAGAAAGTGGTGAATCTAGGGATTGATCAAGGAACGATTACTGGAACAGGGCATTATGTCACTTTTCTAGGAGGGGACGTTCACGAGGTGTTTGATTATTTGGAACAAGTTTTTAAGATTTTAGAGCAAGATGTGAGTCATTTTGTGATTCAAGTGACATTATTATGCAATGTACCAGGGGGAGAAATTGATGAATAAAAATAAATTAGAACTAAAGGATTACTTATTTATTAGCTTAATTTGTGTATTGTTTGGGGTGTTTTATTTACTGGCAGTTTATGCAGGAGGCGCGCTTTCTGCCACACTAGCACCAATGGGACTGGGGATGCTAGGATATGAGCCATTTTACGGAATCTGGTTTATGGCTCCCGTATTCACGCTTTACTTTATTCGAAAACCAGGGATTGGTATTATTACAGAAATTATTGCAGCCGTAATTGAAGTGTTGCTTGGGAACATGTTCGGTATTATCGTTGTGGTGAGTGCCTTTATCCAAGGTCTAGGAGTAGAAATTGCCTTCATGACGAAGAAATACGGCGATATTACTTATGGAACCACAATGCTAGGTGCTGTTATTACAACCATTTTTACGTTCCTTTGGACAGGCTTCCGTAGCAATTATTTAGCATTAGATTGGAAGTTGGTAGCCGCTATTTTTGTGATTCGTTTAGTTTCTGCCTTAATCTTTACAGGATACTTAAGTAAACTACTATGCGACCAAATGGTAAAAACAGGAGTGGTCAAAGTTCGTGGCTAATCCTGAAGTGGTTCTCCAATTGAAAAATGCGACTTTAAGCGTTCAAAATCGAGTGCTGTTCTCCAATCTGTCCATGCAAATCCATTCGGGAGAAATTGTATTAATCATTGGAAGAAGTGGAGTTGGGAAAAGCAGCCTTATGAATGTGATTAATGGAGTCTATCCAAATGGGGACACAGAGGTTCAATGTGAAGGATTAGAAATTTTAGGACATTCTCTTCTAACGTTAAATCACTTGGAGAGAACGAAGTATGTCCGCTCTATTTTTCAAAATGCAAGACTGTCGTTTGCAATGGAGACACCGTATGAAGAAATGATTTTCGTACTAGAAAATTTTTGTTTCCCCATTGAAACAATCGAACAGAATGTAGTAGAGCAAGCAAAAAAATACAAGGTTGAAGACTTATTACACCGAAAGTTTGCAAGTCTCTCAGGGGGAGAACTTCAAAAAGTGGCCTTTGCTTGTGCCAGCTTAGTAGATGCGCCTCTGTATCTAATGGATGAGCCATTTGCAAATATCGATGAAGAAAGCATTCCGTACTTTATCGAGCAAATTAAACGGTTAAGTAATGAAGGAAAAGCGATATGTATTATCGACCACCGATTGGACTTTTGGGAGTGGGTCAATCGGTGGTATCTCTTAGAAGACAGTGGAGAATTGAAACGAATCGAACTTCCTTTAAAGGAGAAAGATAAGCTTCTCCTAGAAGAGAGTGGGAATTTATGTTCATTACCGTTCAACGGTAAGAAAAAGATTGAAAATGCAAAGCCATTGTTGAAAGTGGAAGATGTTTCGGTTTTTGTAGAAAAAGACAAGCCGCTTCTTGAGCATATTCATCTTGAGCTTCATGAAGGGGAGATGATGGCTCTTATTGGACCTAGTGGGAGTGGGAAAACAAGTTTTTTCAAAGCTCTTTTAAAGCAACTCCCTTATACGGGAACAATTGAACTGCAAAGCCACTCTTTATCGAAGGTGAAGAAGAAGGATTTATTTCAAAAAGTCGGACTTGTTTTTCAAGATCCCACCCTTCAATTTGTGGCTGCGAAAGTTTTAGAAGAACTGAAAGTCACTTTTCCAGGCGAAGAAGAAAGTCGCCTCGAATCGCTTTTAGAAGAATACTCCTTACAGCAAACAAAGGAATTATCTCCTTGGCTTCTGAGTCAAGGGCAACAGAGAAGGCTTGCTTTTTTAACGATGACTGGAGAGGGGAAAGTCCTACTATTAGTGGATGAACCGACTTACGGACAAGACATGAAAAATGCGATAGCTATCATGAATGCATTGCAGCAATTATGTCAAGAGGGAGTAGCTTGTCTATTTACTAGTCATGACCGTAGATTAGTCCGTCAATATGCGCAGAAGGTGATGTGCATTCGTCATCAGACTATGGAGGTAGAGACGAATGAAGATGAGAATTAATCCAAGTGTGCAATTAGGAGTTTCGTTTTTACTATCTATGGTTATCCTTTTTACAAAATCATGGAAACTGAATGGAGCGATGATGCTAGCATCCATCGTGATAATAGTGTTGTTCAGACAACAACCTTGGGGACGCGTTGTAAAACTCGGACTGGGGTTACTGATGATTACCTTGACGTATTTTCTGTCAGTCTATTTTTATCCAAATGAGAATCTATTGGTTCAAACGGGATCACGTGGTGTTTTTGCTGTAGCTTTGGAATTAAGTAGTCGGATTCTTGCGCTTGGTCTTGTAGGAATTAGTCTATCAACTTCTATTGAGAAAAATGAATTCGTAGCCAGTCTCATCCAGCAATTGAAAGTGCCAGTGGCGATTGCTTATAGCATACTGGTAGCCATCAATTTTCTGACACTGATTCAAACAGAATATGAGCAGTCAAAATTAGCATTGCAAATCAGAGGGATTTCTGGGAGTGGAGTTTACTTAAAAGCCCTCACGACCATGATGATT
>ERZ773021.757-NODE-757-length-11896-cov-2.69268_pt1 | contig 11896 bp, 9 predicted proteins | sample MGYA00511668_ERZ773021 | MGnify/ENA primary metagenome ERZ773021 (study PRJEB29015, sample SAMEA2737961) | human oral metagenome | biome: human oral; feature: human-associated habitat; material: dental | place: China | collected 2032 ... | reverse complement strand
TGGTTCATTACTAGTTTTATTGTATTAATGACAATTGTTCCTATCTTAAATAATTTAATAGATAATCATAGTAGAAAATATTTGTTACTTATTATCATTGGTATGTTATTTATCAGTGGTGTCCAACCTCTTTTTTCAGCATTTTCTCCTTTTGGTGCAATACTTAATGTAGGTATTATGATTACTTCATATCTTTTTGCCGGATATATTAAAAAATATAAGCTTAAGGTTTCGAATTACTTTTTGATTTGTGCATTTGTTATCTGCCTAACTTTTCAATATATCTTACGACATTTTATTAACACTAATGTAGTTACTTATGGAATTCTGCCATTCTTATGTGCCGCATCGATATTCAGTATTGTTGTAAGAAGTAGAAGTTTTTATAATCCAATAATCAATTGGATTGCTTCTTCTGTCTTTGCTTCTTACCTTATTACTTCTCATCCTTTAGTTAATTCAATACTTTGGAGTAAAGTAATTAATACATCAAAAATTAACTATCCAATCCTATCTGGTCCAGTAATTATTCTTTGTCTCTTAATAATTACTGTGATGATTGATCAGATATATCTCTTTTTGGAAAGAAAATATTTCAAGTATGGAATTAATCATATTACAAACAAAATAAATAATATTTTGAACTAATTAATAAAGTATATGGAGCCTTCTAAGCAAAAATTTTATTAAGCTTAAATGGCTCCATTTTAAATTATACTAGGCACTGACTACTGATATTAATCATAAATCATTTAAAGCATTTTCGATCTTTCTGTTTGAAGAAAACTTATGTATCAGCTCTCTTTTTAGAGATAAAAGTTGTCCAATTTCATCATCACTTAGCTCGAACCTCAACCTTTTATTAAAAGGATATTGAACTGGCTTATATAATTCACTTTTCTTAGGCCAAGTCATTATTTTTTTATAAGGATAAAACATTCCTTTACCAAAAAGATTTGCTTTACCATGATTTCCTGTATTTTCACTATATGACTTATTAATTACATCTATAACAGCAAATCCAACGCTATTATTTCCAACTACAAATAGTATAAAAGGTCTCATATCATACTTAGACTTTTTATTAGAAAAATAATTACATTGCTTAGAAATACCATACTTATACTGACCATTAATTATAGAAATTTGTTTAAGCCTAACCGCAACCACAGTATCAACTTGCTGCTCTAGTCTCCGTAACTTTATAGGGTTATCATCTTTAGAAAAAATCATATACACATCTGGATTATTGCCAAATTTCCCTTTAAAACTAAAAGCTTGTATCGTATAAAACGCATGATGATATTGTGGATTTACAAGTGCTAAGGATATACTTTTCATAGGTGGAAATACTATCTTTAAATCTTTTATCTTTGCCCTTCTTTGGATACCCTTTTCAGTTATATAACTAATAAATTTACTAATATCAATACCAAGCTCGCTTGTAGAAAAATTATAATTTATTTTCATAAGCATACCATCTATTTTTAACATATTCTTTTATAAATAAAACTCTTTTTAGAATTATTATAATCCTAGAAAGAGTTCTTCTTAAATTATTTTTCTTTAAAATGCACACCTATTACGATGCTCCAAGTTATCAAAGAAAGCATCCATCCTACTAGTAATATCTTAGTAGGAGCGTAAGTTACTATAAATCGATCTGTATGTTGTAATAATTTTATTTCCACAGTTCCTCGCTTTGAAATTTGATGAGGGACTGTTTTGTTATCAGCTTTTACTACTGTATTTGTATAAGCTAATGAGGGTAAATTGACAATGTCATTTTTCTTAAAGTTACCAGTATATACAATTTGGTTTGGCAAGTCCTCCTGTTTAATTTTTTCTTTTTTGCCATTAATATAAGATACATGATTAAAAATAGAATTACTATTATTGAAAGCAGCCATAGGCATATAGTCAGTTTCACCATATAATGCTCCATAGGAAAACTGATAATCATAGTTTCTATTGTTAATAATTATCGGTGTATCTCTAGAATCCCGTAATGTCCTGTACTCTCCCTTTCGCTTTGAAAATAATATTGGAACACTGCCATCCTTTTGAATATTTCTAGCGTAGTCAGAATATACACTTCCTGCATATAAAAGCATAAATACTACTATTAGTACCATGGAAATACGATATCCTTTAATATCTTGAAATTTAATATTAAATAATCCCTTAGATAATGCAATGGATAGAAAAGCAACTGCCCAACTGGTATACCGATATGGGAATTGGATAATCGCTAATACTGCCACGGAAATACTGTTGTTATCATCAGCAACAATAAGATTCCCAATAGGTAAGCCCACATATACTTAGAGTTTTTATCAATAAATTTCCATCCAAGCAAAGCAGTAACAATTAGGACTAGCCCAATGCCCCCCCCATTTGTGGCACTATTTGAGAAAGCAAAGGCAATAAAATCACCTAAGTTTTGCATTAACCAAAATCCAGGCTTAGGACTTGCCAATCCTTTTCCTACATAATCAGTAACTAATGGTACAAATTGCCAAAATGATAAAAGCATAAATAATACTATAGATTTTAGTAATGAAAACAGCTGGCTTAATTCAATGCTTTTATTTTGGATTAAATAACAAATACTTATGAGCAAGCACACCTCTACAGAGATAAAAAGGCTAACATAATGGGAATACGCCATCAAAGTCATTCCAATAGCTAATGTTACCCATTTTCCTTTATACAATAAGTTATACATACCTAATAATACTATTGGTATAAACGTATAAGCTATTGCCTCTCCAAGTACATAATTTGTTAATGTCAGATAGAGATGGTATGGCGCGATTAAATATATTATAGAAAAATAGAAAGCTTGTAACGTTTTTCCTCTACTAAATGATTGCATACAGAAAAACGCAGTTAATCCCGTTGCGATAAATAACAACCATATGTATATCAAATATGCGGTTATTGGTGCGAATACAAATTTTAAGAAAGCCCAAGGATAAAGAAAAATAACTGGATAAAATAGGAAATTAGCATTACCAACTTTACTAAAGGTATCTGTGCCTATATAAGTTAGAAATTGCCCTCTTTTCAAATTCAGATAGATTTGCTGCACTCTTGCCGAATGAAAACTCCAATCTGAATGAACTCCCAATTGACCAGTCATAATGAAAGGAATAATCATTACTGCAGTAAAAATAATGATTCCTACTATAGCTAAGACTTCCTTATAGTCTCGGTTCCCAGCCTTTACACTTTTTATCATAACTTTCTCCCAATAATTTTCCTATAACTTCGCCGTCAACTTTACATCAGGATACTTTTGCTTAAACCAGTTCTCAGCAAATTGATTTTCAAACAGGAATAATGGTTGATCGTGAATATCCTTAACAAGGATATTCCGCGATGACGACATCTTCTCATCGAGTTGATCTGGATCAATCCAGCGAGCCGTCTTATTCCCCATTGGTTCCATTACTACTTCGGAGTTATATTCGTTTTGCATCCGGAACTTGAAAACTTCAAACTGAAGTTGACCAACAGCACCGAGGATATAGTCTCCAGAAGTGTATGAACGGAACAATTGCACTGCCCCTTCTTGAACTAACTGGTTAATGCCTTTATGAAAGGACTTCTGCTTCATCACGTTCTTTGCCGTTACTCGCATAAATAATTCAGGGGTAAATTGTGGAAGCTTTTCAAACTTAATGTCTTTTTTACCAGTATAAATCGAATCACCGATTTGGAAGTTACCAGTATCATACAACCCAATAATGTCACCAGCGACCGCATTTTCAACGTTTTCCCGGGTATCTGCCATAAATTCAGTCACGTTAGACAAACGAATTGGCTTCTTAGTTCTCTCAAGAGTAACATCCATCCCCCGGTCAAATTCACCTGAACAGATCCGGACGAAAGCAATCCGATCCCGGTGTCGAGGATTCATGTTGGCTTGAATCTTGAAAACAAAACCGGAGAATTCTGGATCGAGCGGTTTTACATCCCCATCATTTTCTGTATGATGATCACTTGGCGCTGGAGCAAACTGAAGATAAGTCTCCAAGAAAGTTTGCACCCCAAAGTTAGTTAATGCAGAACCAAAGAAGACTGGCGTTTGATCTCCAGCAGCGATCTTATCCCGATCGAGCTGGTTACCAGCAACATCCACTAATTCCATTTCATCTAAAGCATCTTGCCATTCACCATCATTAGCCAATGGATTGTCACCCTTAACATTACCGTCATCGTCCAACGGCAAATATGGATTATCTTCATCAACGGGGTGAGTTAGGGCAACTCGGCGGTTAAAGCGGTCATAAATCCCCTTAAATTGCCGGCCAGAACCGATTGGCCAGTTAATTGGATAAGTTTCAATTCCTAAAGTCTCTTCAACCTCGTTTAACAAGTCTAGTGGATCACGGGCATCCCGGTCAAACTTGTTCATAAAGGTAAAGATCGGAATCCCCCGCATCTTACAAATTTGGAAAAGCTTCTTCGTTTGTGGCTCAATCCCCTTAGCAGAGTCGATCACCATCACTGCAGAGTCAACCGCCATTAAAGTCCGGTAGGTATCTTCAGAGAAATCTTCGTGCCCTGGAGTATCAAGGATGTTAATCCGTTTACCTTGAAAATCAAACTGCATTACGGATGAAGTAACAGAAATCCCCCGCTTCTTTTCAATTTCCATCCAGTCAGACTTGGCAAAATTACCAGTCTTCCGGGCCTTAACAGTACCCGCTTCACGAACAACCCCGCCAAAGAGTAAGAGTTGTTCAGTAATTGTCGTTTTACCCGCGTCCGGGTGAGAAATAATGGCGAATGTCCGCCGCTTATTAACTGCTTCAGCAAGTTGTTTTGGTGACATTTTATTTTCCTTTCATTGAGTGATTTATTTTGTATAATATCTACATCAGTTTAATCTATTATCAATAGAGTTACAACTAACAAAAATAGCTGAACATAGAGGTCAAATCCATAATCAAAGCCCCTGTAACTAGATTAACAATCTAACTATAGGGACTACAAAGTTAATTAAATTTCGTTTAAATATACTTATCCGGAATCAACATACGAACAATGACTGGCGCCCATGTAATTGCTAGTAAAATTAAAAAGACAATTGACAAAGAACTCTTAATTAATGCTTGACGATACTTAATAATTAGCCAGCCTGATAAGAAGAGCATTGCCATTGTTAAAAATATGAATGTTCGATCACTAGATGCATAAATTGTAGGAGTAAATCCCATTGATATTCGAGATAGCCAGCCTGCTATCCAAATCAATTCTGCAAGCCATGCCTGCTTGCCAAATAATTTCCATATTAAATACGTCATTATTCCAAAAATCACGATGATCAAGCAATATTGAAACCCTTGGCCTGTTGCATTCTGACTAATTTCCCACATCCATCCATGTTGATCTATCGTGACGAGTCTCTTTAATCGTTGGGTATGTGATGATATATAAGTTAAACTGTTCCCCATTAAAATACCTAGTAATGGAATCCAACTCAGAATTCTTACGCTATTATTTACGCTACTACTTCTACTTATCATAATAAATAAAATTGATAATAATATTACTGCTGGAACCATTGTGAACAAGTACCAGTGTCCAGTTACAAAGACACCAAGATCAATTTTATTAATCATTGTCATCTTATTAAAATCTCTAAATAAATTATGTACCGAACTATCATACCGCAACTTGTTACCAGGACAAGTTAAAAGAATTATCCAATTAACTATTAAAGCAAATGGTACGTGTAAAAATGAGATACATGATAATTTATGCATAAGTTGATAAATTAACCAACCAACATAAATTACTGTTCCAAAGGCCAATAATTGCTCATTATTAAAAGCAAATAAAAACAAGATTGTTGATAAAAATAATATAATTGCTTTTTTCCAACCGTGGCATTCTGTATTAATCAAATATAAAGCAAAGATACCCGTACATAGTGTCCACCAATAAGTAATAATAGTTGCTATCCATCCAGCTGTTGACATTGACTCCCACGAAAAAAGTAAAACTAATAATGAGAATAGCGGTAAATAATGCTGATTTCTAAATAGCGCTACTAATCCAATAATCAATCCAACCGTCATCAATCCAGTAACAAAGGCAAAAATCCATTTCATACTTTCAGGCTCATTAACAAACATTAAGTAATTAATAAAAACCCGACTAGACCAATGATGCCACATTCCAATATCCATGGTTAAAATATTCGTTAGAATGGAGGGGATCCCCCCCTTAACTGCTTTCATATCTTGAACATCGTCGCCAATTCGTGGTGCTAAATATAACCAACTTGTCATAAATACAACTACAAATAATAAAGTTAAATGATTTATGATTCTTTCCTTATTTAATAACACTTTTTTCATAATTTACTCCTTAAATAATTTTTATGATCCATCTGCATTAACTTTTAGATTTTTTCAAAAATTCGTTCTAAATTATTAAGAAAATTACTTATATAACCCGATAACTCATTAATAAGTTTTTCAAAAATTAATCTTCTAAAAATAATATCTATTAAAATACAACTAATAAAAACAATTAATGAAAATAGCAATCCTGCCAATAAGTACTCAATTCCAGAGCCAGCATATACCTTTGAAGAAAAAATATTTTGCCAAATAAATGGTCTAACAAACGAATCCTCATGAATCAAATAGACACCGAACATTGAACCAGCAATGTAGTTGATTATCCTACTATTAAATTGGATGTTCTTAAAATAAGAAAATATAAATATAGCCGTAAGTAGAACAAGAGGGCTATTTACATCAAATAAATCAGCAATTCCATTAAATAGCTTTTCATTAATTGCTAAAGCTGACAGGAGTATCGCTATTAATATGCATATTAACGTACCAATTATTGTGTAACCTTTAGAATTTAAAACCTTTCCACTATATTTTCTAATATAAGCACTGACAAAGTATATTAAAAAGAAATAAGTAGTTGGTGTATATCCAAAACTATCGACAAACGTGTCAGGCTTATTATCAAATATTTGTAAGCCAATTGAAAGGAACGACCACAATAAAATCAAGCCAATTATTAGCAATAACAATTTTTGCCTGGTTAAACTTCTTATAATGATATTCAAAAATTGCATTGCAAAAAGCATTACAATATATGAATACACAAACCAATATCCACTTGGTAAAGGAAACGGTAACAACACTCTAACTATACTATCAGTCCCCCATATTCCGGTTGGATCAAATAGTTTAAATACGAAATATAATCCAAAACTATAAAATGCTGTAGTAATAATCAAGTTTAATGGACGTCTAAAATTAAACTGTTTTTCACATAAGAAGTATGCTCCAATCATAACAAAAAGTACTACGCCTAGCTTGCTAAAATAATGAAGGAACAAGTTAACTTTAATTGCACCTGAGTATTTAGGATTGTAAGGATTCCAATCAAAAGTTCCTTTTAATGCATAGTGATGAAGTACGATCGTAAACATACTTAATATTCTGAGCAATTCAATACTCGAATTACGACTTTTTGCTTTCAATTATTCTCTCCTGTAACTTCTAATAATCGATATTAACATAAATAATATTGATATAAACGAAATAATAAGGAGGATCTTATATACCCTAGGCATTATAAATTGTATATCTATTTTCATAGAATTCATCTTTATATCAACATTATTAATTACCATATTCCCTTGTTTATTAACCTTATATTGCACTTTCTTATTATTCAAAGCAATATGATAATCTAGGCTTCGATAACCCAAAATAGGTAATTCAATATTTACCCCTTTTTTTCTTTTTATGTTTTTTACATAAAAACTTAGATTTTGCTCACCTATCTTTTCTACAAAGTCATATGATTTATTTTCTACTTTAATCTTTTGATTCCATATTTGATCCAATCTAGATGGCAATAATTCGTATTTTCTATTCTTTACATTCTCTACCTTAGGAAAGTAGTCTGGATGTTCTCCCATAGCCATAATAGCCTTTTTTGCTCTGAAGCTATAGGAGTAGTGTCCATTATCTGTGCAATAACATCATTATTTAATCTTAAAACCTGACCACTTATTAAATAAGACTGTGCAGAAATACTCAAAATTACTGATAAAAGTGCCAAAATATGACTAATTTTAATTCCAATAAATTGCTGATAGTTCTTAAAATTATCAGCAAACATAATAATTGGAATTACTGAAAGCCATATTCCAAACCGCCACGGAGTATACTGTAAATTGTTAATTAACGGAACATGATTAAATACTTTCCATGGAAAAATCTTTAAACAAAGGATAAACATGTATCCTTCTAGGATTGACAATCTAATTAATTTACTTTTCATATTCGAATTAAAAAAGCAATATACAATTATTAATAGTGCCAATGCAGCAATAGATAGTTGTTCCCGCGACCACCATGAAATAAAATCTAGCATTTTCGGTAAAGTGGCAGCTTTTATATGTCCCTTACCAAAGGGTTCTAATATACCCGAACTAGATATTTTCAAAACACGATATATAATTGGGGACATCCCAACTAAGACTAACGGAAAACTTAAGAAAGCATTAACAAAAAAAGATACACTAATTTTCCTTTGAAAAATCCGAAATAAAACGACACTTCCTAAAAGGAGACCATATACTATTAAACTGAGTAAATGTGAAAGTCCTATAAGGATAACACAGAGTGAGAACTTACAAATTAAGATAATGTCAATTTTCTTTGAATCTAATAGCTCTTTACTAACAAAGAAAATTGGAAAGACAAAAATATTTATTATTGCAGCACCAGGTTGAATCTCATTTAAGAATTGATACAAAGTATATCCTGAAAAGGTGTAGATCGTAGCAAGGTAAAATGACATTTCAATATTATCTGTCCTGCCACTCAAGCAAAGCCAAGTAACAACTAATGTAAGGAAAAATATCAAAAAACTAATCGCTACAACTTGATGTTGCGGAGATAAGAAAATAGTCATGAGTACTAAAGACCATAGGGTAATATCTGGACACATCCCATTAACTGCTTGTCCTATTCCAAAAAAAGTAGAAAAATTTACCCAATTAGGTATCTCTAAATGTAAGAATGAATTTCGAATTTCTAAAATTCGCTGAACATGAAAGATACCATCACCAAATAATTTTACCCCCCCATTAAATTGACATTCAGTCGAATATATAAAGAATATCACTAAGGCTATTAGCAGTGTTCCAATTCTTATTTGACTTACCTTTTTCATGTGACTTTCCCTCTAAACATGGTTCCTACTCTCCCTATAAAACCCAACCACAATCATGATCATCACAATCATAGTTGGTAATGCCGCAATAATGGCTACCGATTGAATATTATACATATTACTATTACTGATTAACAGCGCCATTGGTAATACCATAAACACAATTGCCCAAAAGCCCCGAATCGCTTTACTGGGTTCTTCTTCGATTGATAAATGCTTATATGAATATTTAGAAATAACCATAGTAATGGAATCAAACACTGTCGAATATAAACCAATCATCGCTAATGCTAAAAGAATCAATGCAATTCGATACTGAGGCAATGTTTCCATTAACTTAATAGCTACCTGGGCGTAGTTTTGACCATCTGAGATTAATTGAGTAGCGTTGACCAAGCCTCGGACTTGACGAGACATCCCAAAACCACTCAGTACAATGAAAGCACAGAAGGTTCCGCCTAGTCCCCAAGCATAACCTCGTAAAACTACATCCTTAATTGTTCGTCCCCGACTAATACTACCAATAAAAAACGGTGTTGCCACACACCAAACGATCCAATATGACCAGTAGTAGATTGTCCAGTTTTGGGTAAAACCATGGCTATGAGTTGTCGTCGCCATCCCGATAAAATTTTGAGCTAAATTCCCCACTGCCTGGACACCGGCATCAACAATATAACTAAAAGAACCGCTGAAAAGTAAAACATAGAGTAATAAGCCAATAAAGAAGACATAACAAATTGTACTTAATCGCGAAATTGCCTTCATTCCAATTACTGAAGCAATCAAATAGATTGAGACAACCACACAAATCAGAAAAATAGACAACTGTTTAACTTGATGAATACCAAATAGAGCCCCAACCGTTTGCGACAATAAGGGCATGGACATGGAAAAGGTAGTCGCTGTTCCTGCAATTAAAGCAAAGATAGCGATTAAATCAATCAATTTCCCCGCTATGCCATCAGTATATTTACCCAGCAATGGTCGACAGGCTTCTGAAAATTTCTGTCGTTTGTTTTTGGTCACATATAGCATATAGGCAAATGCCACCGCTAACATTAGGTAAAACGACCAAGCAATCGGTCCCCAATGAAACAACGAATAAGTTAACGACCATTCCATCGTTGTCCCTTTTTGCTTGATAAACGGCTCACTGGAATACATTAGCCATTCGCATAAGGCGTAAAAGATAATATCGGCTGACATGGTCGAAGTAAAAATCATGACTCCCCAGCGAAGGTTTGAATATTCGGGCTTGTCTGTTGAATCACCGAGCTTGATTCGGCCAATTCTTGAAAAAGCAGCGTACAGCGTACTGATAAAGAAGAACAATCCCACCAAAATATAGAGAAATGATAATTGATTATTTAAGAATGACCGAATGCCTTCCAAAATGAGTTGTGAATTTTTGGGAAAACGTTCTAATAAAAAGCTCAAGCCAAAAACAACAATAATCGGAATAGTAACTAAGGACCAGTCAATTTGTTTATACTTTTTCACGATCCTATCCTCTCTTAGTCAATTGTTGATCAACCCGCTTCAACTGATCGACACTATCAATTTCGATAATATCATTAGTCGCAATTGGCATTACATATAACGAAAACTCATCAAAGTAATCAAACATGGCAATATCATCCCAGTAAATATCGTAATGATGAGCATGTTCAAACTCTGCTTCTAAGTAGTCTTTCAGATGCAGACTATCTTCCGCCTGCCATTTTGATAGGCTATATAGGCGCCAACCATGATCATTTCCTGAACGATCGCATCGTAAAATCTTACCATTTTGATCGGGATGCATAATCCATTCATCAGTAAATTGACTAATCTTCGCTCCGGCATATCCAGAATGGGTAAATTCTCTCTTCAGTAATTTTGGATTCATCACTAATTGATCACCATCGAGGATTACCGTGTTCTTTAATTCATTACGAGCCACATACAATGACGAGATATTATTGTACTGGTTATAGTACGGATTATTAATCAGCTTTACTCCTGGATACTTTTCTCCCAGATAATTAAACTGCTCGGCTAAATAACCGACAACAATTGAAATATCATAAATTCCATTTTGATGCAGTCCCTTAATTACTGATTCAATCATTGGTTTCCCCGCAATCTTAATCAGCGGTTTAGGCGTTTTATAGGTTAACGGACGCATTCGTGTTCCCAACCCGGCTGCCATAATAATTGCGTTTTCTATTTCTGCCATCTTATTTCCTTTCCAAATACCGAAGCACCTTTTGACTGTACTCTTTGGCGTACCGATACTGAGCTAATGAGTATTCACCAAAGTCTAAGCCTAATGACTGCTTATATTCGCACCAATTACTCCAAAGCAGGCCACAAATAGCAACATAAGCGTAAATCTTATACCGAATAACCTCACTGACTGAATATTCAAAATATAAATCGATTAAGTGATCGATCTGTGACTGATCGTACATTGAGTAAATTGCAAACATGGCAATATCAACATGGGGATCCTGCATTCCAGCATATTCCCAATCGATTAAGAAAATATTCCCTTGTTGATCAAAAACAAAGTTATCGGCATTGGCATCAATATGACATAACGTCCACTCTTTATCCAACCGCTCAATATATTGCAAGAGCTTTTCCACTTGTTGCTTAACTTTGCCGTAATCACGATAAG
>ERZ773021.752-NODE-752-length-11979-cov-5.06709_pt1 | contig 11979 bp, 9 predicted proteins | sample MGYA00511668_ERZ773021 | MGnify/ENA primary metagenome ERZ773021 (study PRJEB29015, sample SAMEA2737961) | human oral metagenome | biome: human oral; feature: human-associated habitat; material: dental | place: China | collected 2032 ... | reverse complement strand
TATCTCACCTCTCAAAGTGAAAAAGGCTACATATTAACTTTCTAATTGAATTAGCACAGCGAACTCGAACTTTATAAAGTCCGAGGGACTCTTTTTCTTTATGTACAAGTGAACTTTTCTTAGTTTATCTCCCATTGCAAAGAGAAGTAGGCTATTTAACAATTCTTGATAGGATCCACCTAAACCTTATAACGTTTACGGGCATTCTTTTTGATTATCTTTAAAACATCAGTTTTATTATTGAAAGAGTTATAGTGGGACACCGGTTCGAGCCTTATGTCTCTCACCTTTGAAGCTTCAAAGGTGGAGTAAGGAAATCATTCCTAACTCCACCTAATTCACATTCAATGTGATTCCCCACTATCCTTTCAATAAACTGATGTTTTTTTGATAATCAAAAGGATTTCTATGAGATAAATTTACTAAAATAGTTTATCTCACACCGCGAAAAAGTTAAGGTAAATTAAAAAGTGCTAGGAATCCTAGCACTTTTTATCGTTTGCTTATTCTACTACAAGAAGTCCCGCTCCAATAATTCCATTGTCTCCCTTAATGGTGGATGCTTTTATATTTTCTAAAATATGTTTTTGTTCGTGATGCAAGAGATTTCCCAATTCCTCTTTAATCAATTCAATAAAGTCTGGATTGTAATTTGAAACGCTACCCCCGAATACAATCACTTTTGGATCCAGAAGGCAAACCATTCCATGCAATGCACTGGCTAGGCCTTTTGCAGTCTCCTCTATGATTCTATTTGCCGCTTCTTCTCCAGATCTCCATTTTTCAAAAACATCTTTTGTAGTTAAGGCTACATCTTCATACAACTCTCTCCCTGTACGCTCAATAGCCACACCTGAACAAGCTCCCTCTAACGATTCTAAACATTCAAAGTACGGAACTTTTAGAAACCCAATTTCTCCTGAAAAACCTTCCCCGCGTAAAATCGTATTATTGACAATGTTAGTCGCTGCAATCCCTGTTGATACAGTGACATAACCAAACATGTCAGACGATTTTAAATGAAGTAATCGATATTCCGCATAGGCAGCCACTTTTACGTCATTGTCAATGCGTACAGGAATATCGCCGAATGTTTGTTTTAATCGTTCTACGACTGGAAAATTTGCCCAAGGAATATTATTTTGGAAAACAGCTACCCCATTTTCCACATCCACTTTCCCTGGCAAACCAACACCAATACCGTATGTATCTTGAATACGTAAATCATTTTCTTCGAGTACCTCTTGAATGAGTTGGACCACTCCCTGATACAAACCTTCTGCACTCTCAGTTTGGCTAGGTCTTTGAGAACGACTAACAATTTCTCCCTTCTCATTAATCAACGCAACAGCTACTTTTGTTCCCCCAATATCAACGCCAACTGCTACTTTCATCAAAACCCCTCCATTCATTTTGATTTCGTTTCTAAATTTATTTTACAATGAAATCTCCAAAAGCTCTTATCCTTTCTTGCGGTTTACTATAACTATTTTGCTCTCCTTCAAACATTTTGAAAAATGATAACCTGATTGATAGCCGTTTTGCTGTCTTTTTCTAACATTCTCTCCTTCTCTCTACTCCTCCCTCTTTTCTTCGTAAAAATTGTCTTATTTCACACCTAAGGATAAGAAACAGCGCTTATGTTAGAAAACTAATAATTGAATTGCATTGAAAAATGATAACCGAAGATAGCCGTTATAGTGGAATGAGTGATGGAAAAAAGCATCGAATGTGAATTAGAGGGAGTTGTGGATTCATCCACTACTCCCTCTTTGAAGCTTCGAAGACCGAGAGACCTTGGGCTCGAGGCGGTGCCTCATCACAAAATCCACTATATTCAAACGGCTATCAATCAGGTTATCATTTTTCAAACTCATTCATTAAATAGTAACTCTTTATAAAATAAGCGCTGTTTCTTATCCCTTCAACCTTCGGTAGAATCTCTCAATTTTTGCACAAAAAAAGGAGGGAAAGCAAATCTGCTTTCCCTCCGTAATTCCTAGGAATTATTTATTTTTTAAGTTGTAGAACGCTGATAGACCTTGGTAAACAGCTAAGTCACCTAATTGATCTTCGATACGTAATAATTGGTTGTATTTAGCAATACGGTCTGTACGGCTTAATGAACCAGTCTTGATTTGTCCAGCGTTTGTTGCAACTGCGATGTCAGCAATTGTTGAATCTTCAGTTTCACCAGAACGGTGTGAAACAACTGCAGTGTAACCAGCTTTTTGAGCCATTTCAATTGCGTTGAATGTTTCAGTTAAAGTACCGATTTGGTTTACTTTGATTAAGATTGAGTTTGCAATACCTTTTTCAATACCACGAGATAAGATTTCAGTGTTAGTTACGAATAAGTCGTCACCAACTAATTGAACTTTACCGCCTAAACGTTCAGTTAATAATTTCCATCCATCCCAGTCGTTTTCGTCACAGCCGTCTTCGATTGTGATGATTGGGTATTTTTCAACTAATTCAGCTAAGTATTCTACTTGTTCAGCAGGAGTACGTTTAGCACCTTTTTCACCTTCGAAGATTGTGTAATCATATACGCCATCTTTGAAGAATTCTGATGAAGCACAGTCAAATCCTAAGAATACATCTTTACCAGGTTCTAGACCTACTTTTTTGATTGCAGCTAAGATTGTTTCTACAGCATCTTCAGTTCCTTCGAATGTTGGAGCGAAACCACCTTCGTCACCTACAGCAGTTACTAAACCACGGTCGTGTAAGATAGCTTTCAATGCGTGGAATACTTCAGCACCCCAACGTAAAGCTTCTTTGAATGTTGGCGCACCAACTGGTAAAATCATGAACTCTTGGAATGCGATTGGAGCATCTGAGTGAGATCCACCGTTAACGATGTTCATCATTGGTGTTGGTAATACTTTAGTGTTGAATCCGCCTAAGTATTGGTATAAAGGTTGATCTAAGTAGTCAGCAGCTGCGCGTGCTACAGCGATAGATACGCCTAAGATTGCGTTAGCTCCTAATTTACCTTTGTTTGGAGTACCATCTAATTCGATCATTAATTTGTCGATCGCCATTTGCTCACGAACATCATAACCTAAGATAGCTTCAGCGATAATGTTGTTCACATTGTCAACTGCTTTTTGAACTCCTTTTCCTAAGTAACGAGATTTGTCGTCGTCACGTAATTCAACTGCTTCGTATTCACCAGTTGAAGCTCCTGAAGGAACCATACCGCGTCCGAATGCTCCACTTTCTGTGTAAACTTCAACTTCGATTGTTGGGTTTCCACGTGAGTCTAGTACTTCTCTTGCTAATACATCTGTAATAAATGGCATGATTTATTAACTCCTTTAAATTTTATTTTGTACGTTATTATTTTAATCGAAAACCTATAGACTTTCAAGAATTCCTAAGGTTTTCTTTATTTTTCGATCAATGTTTCTCCAGTCATTTCTGCTGGTTTTTCAACATTTAATAGATCAAGCATTGTTGGAGCAACGTCTGCTAAACGTCCACCTTCGCGTAATGTTACACCTTTTTTCGTAACAATCACTGGTACTGGCACTGTTGTATGTGCAGTATGTGGTGTTCCTTCTGGTGTAATCATAGTTTCTGAGTTGCCGTGGTCTGCAAAGATAATTGCGCTACCGCCTTTTTCAAGGATGGCATCCACCACTTTACCTAAGTTTTCGTCCACTGCTTCAATCGCTTTGATAGTTGGTTCTAACATTCCTGAGTGTCCAACCATATCTGGGTTTGCAAAGTTCAAGATGATGGCATCATTTTCATCATTAATGATTGAGTTGTATAATGCATCTCCTACTTCGTAAGCACTCATTTCTGGTTTCAAGTCGTAAGTTGCAACCTTTGGAGAAGGAATTAAAATACGGTTTTCGCCAGGAAATTCTTCGTTACGTCCACCATTCATGAAGAATGTTACGTGTGGATATTTTTCAGTTTCGGCAATACGTAATTGTGCAAGGCCTGCTTTAGATAACACTTCACCAAGAACGTTTGTCATTGGGATTGGCGGGAATGCAACTTCTGCATCTACGCTTGGGTTATATAAAGTCATTGTCACAAATTTAACGTTTGTAGCACGTGCACCACGGTCAAAGTTTGTCCACTCTTTATCAGTGAACGCATTTGATAATTGGATTGCACGGTCAGGACGGAAGTTGAAGAAGATGATTGCATCATTGTCTTCTACTTTTGCCACTGGTTTACCATCTTTAACGATTACTGATGGAATAACGAATTCATCTGTAACGTCTTTAGCATAGCTATCTTCGATAACTGCTTGTGCGCTTTCGAATTGTGGTCCTTCGCTATGAGCAATGGCATCATAAGCTAATTTCACACGTTCCCAACGTTTGTCACGGTCCATTGCATAGTAACGACCTGACACTGTTGCGATTTCTCCAACGCCTACTTCAGCTAATTTATCTTCTAATGTTTTGATGTAAGAAGGACCAGCTTTAGGGTCTACGTCACGTCCATCCATGAATGCATGAATGTACACTTTGTCGATTCCTTTTGCTTTAGCTGTTTCCACTAATGCTAATAAATGGTTGATGTGGCTGTGTACCCCACCATCAGATAATAATCCGAATAAGTGTAATGCAGAGCCGTTTTCTTTCACGTGGTTAAACGCACCATTTAATGCTGGGTTTGACTCGAATTCACCATCTAAAATCGCTTTGTCGATACGAGTTAAGCTTTGGTAAACGATACGTCCAGCACCGATGTTTGTATGACCTACTTCTGAGTTCCCCATTTGGCCATCTGGTAGACCTACATCTAATCCAGAAGCTTTTAATGTTGTATGAGGGAATTCGTTATAATAACGATCAAAATTTGGTTTTTTTGCTTGTGCAACGGCATTACCTTCAACTTCTGGTCTCCATCCGAAACCATCTAAGATAATAATTGCAACTGGTGATTTTGCCATTATTTTACTGCCTCCAATAATGCTAAGAATGAATCTGGTTGTAAGCTTGCTCCACCTACAAGAGCTCCGTCCACATCTGGACAAGCCATGTATTCAGCAATGTTTTCTGGTTTTACAGATCCACCGTATTGCACGCGAACTTTGTCAGCAACTTCTTGACCGAAGTCAGCTGCTACTACGTCACGAACTACTTTACACATTTTTTGAGCGTCATCTTGAGATGCTGATTTACCAGTTCCGATAGCCCAGATTGGTTCATAAGCAATCACTAATGATGATACTTGCTCGTTTGATAAACCTTTCAATGCTGCAGAAACTTGTCCGCCTACGAATTCTGAAGCTTTTCCTGCTTCGTAAGTTTCTAATGTTTCACCACAACAAATGATTGGTGTTAAGCCGTTTCTGAAAATTGCATGTGCTTTTTTGTTAATATCTTCGTCAGTTTCATGGAAATATTCACGACGTTCTGAGTGACCGATGACTACGTAGTGCACGCCCATTTCAGCTAATACTTTAGGTGAAGTTTCACCAGTGAAAGCACCAGCATCTTCAAAGTAGCAGTTTTCAGCAGCTACTTTTAATTCTGAACCTTTCGCATATTCTAATAAAGTGACTAAGTCCACTGCAGGAGCAGCGATAGCACTTTCTACGCGTTCGCCTGAAGGTAATTTACCAACAACAGCTTCCACAAAAGATTGAGTTTCTTTTGGGTTTTTATTCATTTTCCAGTTTCCGGCAATAATTGGTTTACGCATATACACAACATCTCCTTTTAATATTTAAAATTATTTATCACTGATAGCAGCAACACCTGGTAGTTCTTTACCTTCTAGATATTCTAGAGAAGCTCCACCACCTGTTGAAATGTGAGTGAATTTGTCAGCGTAGCCTAGTGAGATTGCAGCAGCAGCTGAGTCCCCACCACCGATGATTGTAGTTGCGCCTTCAAGGTTCGCAATCGCTTCACATACACCGATTGTTCCTTTAGCAAAGTTTGGTAATTCGAATACACCCATTGGTCCATTCCATACAACCGTTTTTGCATCTTTTAAGTAGCTTGCAAATAATTCAACTGTCTTAGGTCCAATATCTAACCCTTCTTGATCTGCTGGAATCGCATCTGAAGCAACGATTGTAGCTACAGCATCGTTAGAGAATTCTTTAGCAACAACGTTATCGATTGGTAATACTAATTTGTCGCCAGCTTTTTCCATAATTTCTTTTGCTAATTCAACACGGTCTAATTCTAATAATGAAAGACCTACTTCACGTCCCATTGCTTTGAAGAATGTGTAAGCCATTCCTCCACCGATAAGAACTTTATCCGCTTTGTCTAATAAGCTGTTGATAACACCGATCTTGTCTGAAACTTTTGCTCCACCTAAGATTGCTACGAATGGACGTTCTGGGTTATCTACTGCGCCACCGATGAACTTGATTTCTTTTTCCATCAAGAATCCAGCAGCTGATTCTAATTGGCTAGCAATACCAACGTTTGAAGCATGCGCACGGTGAGCTGTACCGAATGCATCGTTAACGAATAAGTCGCCTAAAGAAGCCCAATATTTACCTAATTCAGGGTCGTTTTTAGATTCTTTCTTGCCATCTAAATCTTCGAAACGAGTATTTTCGAATAATAAAACATCGCCTTCGTTAAGTGCATTAATAGCAGCTTCTAACTTTTCTCCACGAGTTTCTGGAACGAAAGTCACTGGTTTTTCTAACAACTCAGATAAACGTTCTGCAACTGGACGTAAGCTCAATTTAGCTTTGTCTTCTTCAGATTTCACTTTACCTAAGTGAGAGAATAAAATCACTTTCGCATTGTGGTCAACTAAGTATTTGATTGTTGGCAATGCTTGAACGATACGGTTATCGTCTGTAATCACGCCATCTTTCAAAGGTACGTTAAAGTCCACACGAACTAAAACTTTTTTGCCTTCAACTTGTAAGTCTGTAACGATTTTTTTAGCCATAAAATAGCCTCCTACATTTTTATTTGGAGCGAGTGCATTACTCACATTATGAAAACAGGGCGAGGAAGCGAATGCTTCCATCGCCCTGAGAAAATAGATACGATTAGCTAAATCTATAGTTTAAATTATAGTTTTGCAAAGTATTCTAAAGTACGAACTAATTGTGCAGTGTATGACATTTCGTTATCGTACCAAGCAACAGTTTTAACTAATTGTTTGTCGCCTACAGTCATTACTTTAGTTTGAGTTGCATCGAATAATGAACCATAAGTGATACCTACGATATCAGAAGAAACGATTGGATCTTCAGTGTAACCGTAAGATTCATTTGCTAATTCTTTCATAGCTGCGTTAATTTCTTCAGCAGTAACTGGTTTTTCTAAAACTGTTACTAATTCAGTTAATGAACCTGTTGGAACAGGAACACGTTGTGCAGCTCCGTCTAATTTTCCGTTTAATTCTGGGATTACTAATCCGATAGCTTTAGCAGCACCTGTTGTATTAGGAACGATGTTTACTGCTGCAGCACGAGCACGACGTAAGTCACCTTTTGCGTGAGGTGCGTCTAATGTGTTTTGGTCACCAGTGTAACCGTGGATTGTTGTCATTAAACCTTCAACAACACCGAATTTATCGTTTAATGCTTTAGCCATTGGAGCTAAGCAGTTTGTAGTACATGAAGCACCAGAGATAACAGTTTCTTTACCTGTTAAAATGTCGTGGTTTGTGTTGAATACAACAGTAGGAACGTCATTTCCACCAGGAGCAGAGATAACAACGCGTTTAGCGCCACCTTTTAAGTGTAATTCAGCTTTTTCTTTAGAAGTGAAGAAACCAGTACATTCTAATACGATATCAACGCCTAGTTCACCCCATGGTAATTCTTCAGGATTACGGTTAGCAAGTACTTTAACTTCTTTACCGTTAACGCGGAAAGCACCATCTAACACTTCAACTTCACCGTTGAAACGTCCTTGAGTTGAATCATATTTTAACAAGTGAGCTAATTGCTTAGCGTCTGTTAAGTCATTGATTGCAACAACTTCTAATCCTTCCACATCTTGAATACGACGGAATGCTAAACGACCGATACGTCCGAAACCGTTAATACCAACTTTAACTGTCATATAGTTTTTCCTCCTAGGAATTTTTATTTTATTTTTTGCGGGTTACCCCGTTCAAAACCAACTCTGATGTCTCCTTGTCAATCACAAACCAGGTGCGATCTACCGGAGCTAATTTGGCATATGCTTTTAAAGCAGCTGCCTTCTCTTCGCCTTCCACAACGGCAATCGAATGTGGAATCGTAGATAAATCACTAAGATGCAGCCCTACTCGTGGAATTTTTAACACCACATTTCCTTCTGCATCGAAGAAACAACCGAATGCTTCGCCAATTGCTTTCTTCTCTTTTAACGTAGCCATTTGTTCTTCCAAGAGGCCACGTCTCTCTCCCATAATAATAGCACTTCCAACGCTATATAACAAACACTCCGCCTTTTTCATGAGACCTATCGTCTTTGCGACGGAAGGTTCTTGCATTAGGGGCGTATAAGTTGCTTGTTGTACATGTTCTGGAACAAAGAGTGCTTCATGATGGGCACCGATTCCAGTTGCCATTTTTTCACTGACATTATTCGCCTGAATCAGCATCGATCCAAACATTCCCCCTCTAGCAGGAACAATCGTTAGGTCTCGGTTCACTGAAATCTCTTTTGTGAATCCTTCGCTGACACGGACCATCGTTTGACCACCCGTGATGGCAATAATGGAAGTTCCAAGCGGTAAAAGCACATCCATAATCTCTTGTACCAACTCAGATGTTTTTGCCGGATCATCTACAACTTTTACATACTGAACGCCTAAGGTTTTAGCCACCTTATGTTCCACCAGACTCATCTGAATAAAGTTGTTTTTTAAATCATCCGAACGTTCTAATATAAATTCGCCAATTTCCGTAAGATGCATTCCTGAGCCTTGCACTTCAATGAGGTCTAATTTCTTCATCGCCTCACATTCATTACGAAGTGTTCTCTCAGACATTTGAACCACTTTTGCAAGTGCCCTACGCCCAATGGGTTGATACGTTGCAATAGCTTGTAAGATACGAAAACGCGTTTGAAGTGCAACCCTGCTTTCTGGGACCAACAAATGAGATAGATTAAGATAATTCATCGAAACCTTCCTCCAATCGCTTCCTAATAGGGCCTAATTAAGTCCCGCTCTTTTTCTAGTATCTTTGAACGTCTATTGCTGAATACATGTATATTTTACCATAAAACAATAAAAATGCAACTATACGCATATTACAAATTGGTTAAGATCTATGATGCACAGGGACACATTCCGTCCCGATTTGCTTATTAATCTTTTCATGGCAGGTTTCTCCGTCGTCCATCACAAAAGAAATTTCTAAATGGGCTCCGACTTTTTGAGCTATCTTCTCCAAATATAAAATCGAGGGATTATGGTGTCCTGAAACTAACCGTGACAAATGTGCTGGTTTTATCCCAACCTTTTCTGCAAACTCGGTACGAGAGAGTCCGGACACAAGTCTCAACTCTGTAATCCTTGCTGCCATTTCTTTTAGAGTGAAATCTAAATCTAAGTCTTTTTCGTAGTTCTCCCAATCGAATGACAAGCCTGCTATCGAACGCTTCAGATTTTGATCCATTTTTTAAAGCCTCCTCTTTAGTATATACAACTGGAATGTTCAATTTAGTCTTCGTTTTATTCCCCCACATTTCGAGTATCGCAGGACTTAATCCTTCCTTATCCAACAGCTTAAGAGCAGCAAGCATTTTTATCTTCTCTTTATACGGTCTACTATCCACAAACTCTAACGTTCTTGGGTCAATCTGATGTTCTATTTTCATATTTTTCCCTCCCACTTAAACATTACCATATTTGGTAATTACCATATATGGTAATGTTGTTCTCTTCGTATACTTTTTTGCTCTCTTTTCAACAAAAAAGACTGGAAATCATTCCAGTCTTTTATACAAATCATATTTTATTTTTAACGATTTACGTCTACATCTTTACGATTCATTAAAATCACAAATCCACCTAATACGGCAAGAGCACCTGCAATCGTAGTAAAAATAGTCGCAGAAGTTCCAGTTTTTGGAAGATCCGCTTCAGAAGTAGTCGTGGACTCTCTTGGCGTCACTGTTGTTTCTGTAGTAGATCCTTCAGTCGTACTAGTTTCTGTTGTTGTTGATGAAGATGTTGGCATTTCTGTTGTCGTAGATTCTGTTGTAGACTCCGTTGTCGTCGTTGAAGACGTTGTAGATTCAGTCGTTGTCGTTGGTGCTTCTGTTGTCGTAGTTGTGGTAATTGTTGGCGCTTCTGTAGTCGTTGTTGTAGTTGTAGTAGTTGTAGTAGTAGTTTCTGGTTTATTCACTACATCTTTATGAACAACGCCACTTTCTGCATCCGCTACGTTCACTGTAATTTCTTCTTCGGAGAGAACATATCCGGCTGGAGCTTTTGTTTCTTTAATCGTGTATTTTGGTTTGATTAAACTATCAAAAGTTACAACGCCGTTAGCATCTGAAGTTGCGGTTTTCACTAATGTTCCTTCATAGTACAATCCGAATTCCGCACCTTGTAGTTTTTCACCAGTGTCTGATTTTTTCGTTAATTCCACTTTGAAAATATTACTTCTTGCATTACCACCATCTTCTTGGTAAACAATTTGAGCATCTGCTACCGATTTCCAACCCGTCGAATCTTCCATCGTAGCGTTGTTATTTAAAAGCATTCCATTTGCTGGAGCGCCTAGTAAATCCACATCGTATTTTACATAGTAACCACGGTTTGGATTAAATGGTTTCAAACTCAACGTGAACGACTTACCATCTGCTGAAAACTGTGGACTATAACTTGCTGTTACGTCTTCTTGATACCCTAGACGAATAGAATTGTCTGTTGTATCTGTATACCAAGTTCCAGATATCACTCTAAAGCTTGATTTATCAATCTTCGCATTTTCGTATTGAATTGTATCACCAATCATTATATCCGTAAAATTAAGATAATTTTGGTTAACGTATATAATATAATGTAACTTGCTACTATCGTTTGGATCTTGCCAACCAGATTTAGCGAAATCTTGAGGTTCCATTCCGGCAATCCCAGTATAATTGACAACTCCTGAATACATTGGAGTGTGGTTTACGGTTACTGTTAAAGGAATTTGTTGTGCCGTACGCGCTACATTGTGGTCGATACGAACCGTCATAGTGAAGTTTCCTGAGAAACTTGCACGCTGTGTAACATAGTTTGTAAAGGTTAATACAGCTTGTTTACTTGTAGAGTCAATGGTTGCATTCGCTACTACTTGTCCGTTCACATCACGAATTTCAAATGATTTTCCGACAAATATTACCTCTTCAGGCAATTGAATCGTTGCAGTATCTCCTGGCTGTACTTGACCATTATTAAATGCAAACTCTGCATTTAATCGAAAGTTCTCCCAAGAACCAACGCCCTGAGTTAAAGGTTCTCCTTGGCTATTTTGTATATCTATTCTTGTAATCACATTATCCACAACCGCAGATTCTATTTTAGGTTGTTGAAATATTACAAAAAGAGCAACCAATAATGTCATTAAAAGAACAGTTAACTTCTTGTTTTTAATCATTTTTATCCCCTTTCTCCTTACTTTTTTCACAGATAACACGCTAAAAATTCACATAGATCTCAAGTGAAAAAAGAAAATTCAATTTAGAATAAATCTATTATACACGAATTTGTTTAAAATTTAAACCCTCATCAAAACAAACTTGCATAACTCCTTAAAATTAGGTACACTATTATTCGAATGTCGCCTTAGTGTAGTGGATATCACATAAGATTCCGGTTCTTATAACAGGGGTTCGACTCCCCTAGGCGGCTCTAAAATCATTGATTCAATAAAAAAAGAAGCAGAAATTTCTGCTTCTTTTTTTATTTATCTATTCTTTATTGAAAGCCTCTTTTTTTCTAAAGAAAAGAAGAGTTGTTGCTGAAAGAATTAGCATCATCGCTACCGTAACAGTATTTCCAACAGATGTTCCAGTATTTGGCAACTCT
>ERZ773021.751-NODE-751-length-11990-cov-2.71253_pt1 | contig 11990 bp, 8 predicted proteins | sample MGYA00511668_ERZ773021 | MGnify/ENA primary metagenome ERZ773021 (study PRJEB29015, sample SAMEA2737961) | human oral metagenome | biome: human oral; feature: human-associated habitat; material: dental | place: China | collected 2032 ... | reverse complement strand
ATCTCGAATAGGAAACATTACCCTACCATTAAATCTTTCTACAAGCTCTGTGCTTTGTCTTTCAATAAAAAGACCTGATTTTCGTAAAATCTGATAATCATATAATTTTTGCTCCTTAAAAAAGGCTTCTAAAATGTTATTTTCAGGGGCAAATCCTATCTCAAATTCTTCGATTAAATTATCCTTAATACCACGTTTATGCAGATATTCTAAAGCAGGTTCTCCCAACTCTGTATTAACTAAAATATGGTGATATAGCTTGGTTGTTTCCTTATATAATTTCCTAATTTTACCATTTTCAGAAGTTTCATTTTGATTTTCAGAATTATCTATAGAAATTCCTAAATCATAATTTGCTAATTCAGCAACTCTTTGAACTGATTCAGGAAAAGACAATCCCTCTAATTCCATAATGAACTTAAATACATTCCCACCACGGTGACAAGAGAAACAATGAAAAATCTGTTTTTGTTCATTTACCGAGAATGATGGTGTCTTTTCTGAATGAAAAGGACAGATTCCAAACCAATTTTTACCGGATTTATGCAATTGTACATACTGACTAATAACATCTAAAATATTGACATTACTTCTTAATTCTTCAATCGTTGCCTCTGGAATTAATCTCGCCAATCTAACTCACCTCACTTCAACAAAAAAGTGCGCACTACACCCACTGCGTATAGTCAAGATATATAATAAACTATTTTTATGTAAATGTAAAGCGAAATACTTTCACTAATAAAAAAGTTGAAAGGCATATAAAATCCTTCCAACTCTTATATATCATATTTATGAAAATCGTTAAATGTATTATTTTACAATTAATTTATCTAATGATCCAAAATCTTCTGTTAATCTAGCAATTTTAACTAATTGTAACAATCTATTATTCTTAACTTTTTCATCATCAGCCATAATCATAGTAGCATCAAAGTAAGCTGTAATACTGTCTTTTAATGAACTTAAAATAGCAAATTTTTCATTCATTTCTGCATCGCCATACTCAGTTTCAATCTTAGCAAATGCATCTGCAAGAGCTTTTTCAGTATCATTTTCAAATAAAGTACTATCAACTGAAGCATCTTTATCAAAGTCAGGAGCTTTCTTAGCTAAACGAGTAACTCTAGTTAAAGCTTCAATTACTTCTTTAAAGTCATTATCTTCTGCATGCTTGCTTAATACTTGTGCTGCTTGTAGTGCTTGGATAAATGGCATATCAGCACCAGTTACTACTGCATCTAAAATATCACGACGGAATTTATTGCCACTCACGTCGGTATCTTTGCCTACTTAATACTTGTTCTAGACTGTCAATTACAAAAGTATCAGTTTCAGAAATATTAGCAATTGGCTGAGTATTCTTATATAGATCTTCACGTTCAGCATAGGCATAATTAATTGCTGCATGTAGTACTGGTAGGGAAATATCCCAACCCTTATCTAAAGCAATTCTGATAATACCTAAAGCTTGACGACGTAATGCATATGGGTCATTAGAACCACTTGGAATCATATTAGCAGCAAAGAATGATTGAATACTATCTAACTTATCAGCAATAGATAATACTGCACCTACATTACTTTGAGGTAATTCACCTTCAGAACTTGTTGGCATATATTCTTCACGAATTGCCGTACTTACATTGTCATCTTCACCTTGTAGACGAGCATATATTTCACCCATAATACCTTGAAGTTCAGAAAATTCACCAACCATTCCTGTTACTAAGTCAAACTTATAAATCATGGATGCTCTGTCTAAATCTTTTAATTCAGTTTCAGATAAACCAAGCTTGTTTCCTAGGAACTTAGCTAATAGATTTACACGTTCCATCTTTTCATAGATAGTACCGATCTTATCGTGGAACATAACTTTCTTTAATCTTTCAACATAGTCAGCAATTGTATGTTGTTGATCTTCTTCATAGAAGAACTTAGCATCTTCTAAACGAGCAGTTAATACTTTTTCATTTCCAGCTATAACATTTTCTAAGTAATCCTTGTTACCGTTTCTAACAGATACAAAGTTTGGCAATAAGTTACCTTCTTTATCTGTTACGTAGAAGAAACGTTGGTGATCTTTCATGGAAGTAATTAAAACTTCATTTGGCACCTGCAAGTATTCTTCTTTAAATTTGCCAGCAAAAACTGTTGGATATTCTACTAAGTTATTAACTTCTTCTAATAAGTCTTCGTCAACAACAATGTTCCAATTTTTTTCAGTTGCTAAAGCATCAATTTGTTTACGAATTTCTGCTTTTCTAACTCCAGCGTCAGCAATTACTTTTTGTGTTTCTAATGTTTCTAAGTACTTGTCAGCTGATGGAACGTCAACTGCTTCACCTAAGAAGCGATGTCCTTGAGTTGTACGGCCTGTTTTAATATCTAAAATTTCAAATGGCACTACTTCATTATCTAATAAAGCTACTAACCACTTGATTGGGCGAACATATTCAAAATCATTGGATCCCCAACGCATCATTGTAGGGAATTTTAAGTCCATCGCTACATCTTTCATTCCTGTCAAAACTTCAGCAACTGGCTTACCAGGAATAAATTTCTTAACATATACGTATTCTGTACCTTTTAATTCTTTAAAGAAGATATCGTCAACGGTTACGCCTTGACCTCTAACGAAACCTTGAGCAGCTTTTGACCAATTACCTTCATCATCCAAAGCAATTTTCTTTGAAGGTCCCTTAGCTTCTTCTTCAATGTCAGCTTGTTTATCAGCTAGGCCTGTTACTTTTACTGTTAAACGGCGTGGAGTTGAATATGGGATAACTTCATCAAAATCTATTCTTTGTTCTTTTAAGAATTTTGTTGTCTTTTGTACTAATTGGTTAACACTAGGAGTAACAACATGTGCTGGTATTTCTTCTAGTCCGATTTCTAGTAAAAATGTATGAGCCATTATTTTTCCTCCTTTAGTAACTCTTGTCTTAGTTTTTCATCTTTAATTAATGGGTAACCTAGTTTCTTTCTTTCAGCTACGAATACTTTAGCTACAGATTTAGCCATATTTCTAATTCTTGATAAGTAACCAGCTCTTTCTGTTACAGATACTGCACCACGAGCATCAAGTAAGTTGAAAGTATGACTACATTTCAAAATATAATCATAAGCTGGATGAACTAATCCATTTGCAAGTTGCTTCTTAGCTTCTGTTTCGAATGTATCAAATAAGTTTAGTAACATTTCTTGGTTACTTTCTTCAAATGAATACTTAGAATGTTCATATTCAGGTTCTTTAAAGATGTCACCGTACTTAACACCGTCAGCCCATTCTAGATCATAAACAGAGTCTACGTCTTGAATATATGATGATAGACGTTCCAAACCATATGTTACTTCGGCAGCAACTGGTTTAACTTCTAAACCACCAACTTGTTGGAAGTAAGTAAATTGAGTGATTTCCATTCCATCTAACCATACTTCCCAACCAACACCGGCACAACCCATAGATGGATTTTCCCAGTTATCTTCAACGAAACGAATATCATGTTCTTTAGGTTCAATACCTAAAGCACGTAAACTATCAAGGTAAAGTTCTTGAATGTTACTTGGAGATGGTTTCATCAAAACTTGGAATTGATGATGTTGGTATAAACGGTTAGGGTTTTCACCATAACGACCATCAGCAGGACGACGTGATGGTTCTACATAGGCAACATTCCATGGTTCTGGTCCAATAGCTCTTAAGAATGTATAAGGACTCATTGTTCCGGCACCTTTTTCAGTATCATATGATTGCATCAACATGCAGCCTTGTTTAGCCCAAAATTGTTGCAACGTTAAAATAATATCTTGCAATGCTAATTTCTTTGTCATTACAATACTCCTTTGAATAAATGATTCGAAAGCTAATCAAACTCGTTGCATAAGAAAAAGACCGTTCCTATGCAACGCCTCTGGTTACATAGGGACGATCTTTCGTCATCGCGGTTCCACCCTACTTCTAGTTAAACTAGCAACTTAATTCGTATAAACTCCGAAAACGCCAAACTATTCAGAATAACATCTGCTTACACTATCCAGACTCGCTGTACCTATTCTTATGAATAGTCCCTTTTTCATCAATGTTTACTTTATTCAATGCTTAGAGTATAGCATATTTGAAATAAAATTCAATAACTTTTACTATGCATTATTTAAATTTTATCTCTGCTCGTTATAATCTAGCTCGTCCTTATTTTTCTAAACTATCTAAAAAGTTACAGTTTTTTAAGAAGTAGTTAACGCTCTTTACTCATGCTTTCCACGTAAGATATTTATAGCAGCAACTGTCATAATAATTGCTAAGACTACCATCCAAAATTGAGCTTGATCTATTATTACATCAGCACCGTTCAATCCATTGACCATTGCTGAAATAAAAGCTAATCCGACTGCACCACCGATTTGCTGGAAAGTATTGACAACTCCTGATGCAGCACCAGCAATCTCATCAGAAGTTCCAGCCACTCCAGCAACCGTTGCTGGACCTATGATCAAACCTTGACCCATACCTAAAAAGATCATTGGAAATGCTACTCCCCACCAATAACCACTATTAATACCAATTACATTTCCCAAAACAAAACCTAAGGTATCAACAACAACACCTGAAATTAATACTGATGTATTAGAAAATCGTGCTGTTAAGCGAGGAATATACAAGGAAACAATAAATTGTATAACAGTTAATGGTAAAAATGAGATAGATGCCATCAATGGTGTAAATTCAAAAACTCTTTGTAACGCTTGTGGCATTAAAAAGAAATAAGACATGCTTGCACCTAACATAAAGAATCTTGAAATCAAGGCACTTATTCTTTGGTTATCTTTAAAAACCACTAGTGGCATTAATGGATGTTCAACTTTACTTTCAATATATCCAAAAATTGTTAAAGTCACAATAGCGATAATAAAAGCTACTAAACGATAGCTACTTCCATTTAAGCTGTATACTAATCCACTAAACCCAATGACCAAAGTTATCGTTCCCCACCAATCAATCTTTGTCCCATGAGTTGCTTTTTGATTAGTAATACCTAAAACTGACATGATAATTAAAAAAATGCAAACTATTAAATCTAAATGGAATCCTGCTCTCCAACTTATATAACTGGCAATCATTCCACCAATAATCATACCCAAACTAGCACCGATTCCTGCAGTTGCTCCATAATATGCAATAGCTCTATTTAATTGTTCTCCTTGATAATTATCCATTAATAAAGCCAGTGTAGCTGGAGCTAACAAAGAAGCCCCGATCCCCTGTAAAGCTCTCATAGAAATAATCATCATCGCAGATTGTGACATACCTACTAATAGAGAGGCGATGCTAAAAATTATTAGTCCTGTCAATAAGGTCTTTTTACGCCCAATAATGTCTCCTAATCTAGCCGAAAAAGCTAAAAGACCACCAAAAGTTAGCGCATAGGCATTGATTATCCAAGCTACCATCAAATTATTCATCTGTAATTCTGCCGAAATTTTAACAGTTGACGTAAATATTAACGAGTTATTCAACAAAATTAAAAAATAACTTATTAGAACAATTGGTAAAATAATTCCAAATTTTTCTTTTCTTTCTAAATCTACTTTTTCTCCCACTCTCTTACCTCTTTCTTATTTTTGCTTTAATTGTGCCAAGCTAGAACCGAAGATTTGTTCAATTGTTTCTGGATCGCGATGATCGAAGAATTGACTTTCATCTTTATCCAATTTAGCGATTGTTTGCATATCTTCATCGCTCAATTCAAAATCAAAAACATCAAAGTTTTCTTCCATACGATTCTTGTGTACAGATTTTGGAATAACTACAATGCCACGTTGCATTAACCAGCGTAAGATAACTTGACCATTTGCTTTGCCATATTTTTGTCCAATTTCTGCTAAGACTTCATTTTGGAAAATGTTGTGCTTTCCTTCAGCAAATGGTGCCCAAGCTTCCACACGTACATCTTCTGCTTGGTTTAACTTAATTTCTTGTTTTTGTTGATACCAAGGATTAACTTCAATTTGGTTGATAACAGGCTTTACATCACAAGTCAAAATTAAATTCTTTAATTGATCAGCGTAGAAGTTAGATACACCAATCGCACGAATTTTGCCAGCATGATATGCTTCTTCTAAAGCCTTCCAAGCACCAATCACATCTCCATAAGGTTGGTGTAACAAGTACAAGTCAATATAATCTAGTCCTAATTTATTTAAGGAAGTCTCAATTCCTTTCTTAGCACGTTCATAACTAGCATCGGAAACCCATAATAATTTACTTGTAATAAATAATTTTTCTCTCGCTACTCCACTTTTCTTGATGGCTGCTCCAACCGCTTCTTCATTATGATAAGCTGCAGCTGTGTCTATTAAGCGATAACCTGAATCGATGGCATCTAAAACAGCTTGTTCACATTCCTTTAAATCTGGAATTTGGAATACCCCAAATCCTAATTGTGGCATTTTTACACCATTATTTAATTCTACAAATTTCATATAGATTCCTCCTTGTAGTTTATGTTTTTAGTATATTCAGTAAGCTTTAAGTTGAAAATTACTTATTTTTCATGCTAGTATACATTTAACGTATACTGAAAGTTGGTGAACATTAATGATTGATAACTATCTTTTAGAAGAGCTTGTCGCATTTTCTGAACATAAAACTCTAGCCGCTGCAGCCGAATATTTAAATGTCACTCAACCAACTCTTACTCGTGGTATGCAGAAAATAGAAAATGAATTGCAAGTAACCCTTTTTAATCGTCAAAAAAATCGGATCATCTTGACTGACGTTGGAAAAGTAGCTGCTATTGAAGCTAAAAAAGTTCTAGCTAGCAATCAAAATTTTATTCAAACGGTTCGTAATTATGCTGAAAATACAAATACGATTAATATTAGCTCAACTATTCCTGGTCCCATAATTGTGGTAAATTCCTTAAAATTGACTAATGCTAATATAGATTCTAGTTTGATAAAACCAGATAATATTGAACAACTATTAAACAGCTATAAATTTGATTTAATCTTTTCAACTAATGAAATCTTTTCGGATAGTGTAGAGTCTCGTTATTTAGGTAGGGAAAAACTAGCTGTCAGAATTGACAAATTTCACCCTTTAGCTAGTCAAAAAACAGTTACTTTTAAAGAATTACGTGGTCTAAGTTTTTTAGTGGCTAATGACATTGGAACTTGGAAAGACATTATTCAAGACTACATTCCTAAAGCTAAATTCTTGTATCAAGAAAATCTGGCTGCTTTATCGGAATTAACACAATATTCTAGTTTTCCAGTCTTTCGAACAAATTTATCGTCTATCCGTATTAATGACGATAAAAATGATGGTCGTCGTTTAATTCCAATTAGTGATGAGGAAGCAACTGTTGAAGTTTACGCTTGTTATTTAAAAAATAACCGTCATGATTTACAAGTTATTTTTGATAAAGTTTCAGAAATTTTTTCAAAAAATCTGCCAAATTAAAAAGATAGTCATACCAGTTTTTTAACCGGCATAACTATCTATTTTTTATCTTGTTTTTGTAAGTTATCTTGTGGATTCTTTCCTTTTCGATTCATTCCCTGATTTTGATTATCAAGCATGTAGCGTTCAATCAAACTTACAACTTCATCATTTTGTGGCAAGTCAGAGTGTTCCGCATCTTCTCCTGTAACAGTTATTTCAGTAAAATGCTTAACCTGCTTTTGATAAATATATTTACCAGCTGAAACACTACTTTCCGGTACTAATCGATCAGAATCATAGGTTTCAGTCCCTGCCACCGAATAAACAGTAAGATTGGTTGGAATACTTTCTCTATTCGCAATAAAGTCTGCCAACATTTCTGTTTTATTAGAAATAGACGTTTCATCAAAATTATACGGTGTACCAATTGTCATTAGTCGTTTAATCTCAACTTGACTATACTCATTGAAATACTGTTCTAAGAAGTCAGTATATATTAATCCACCATTAGAATGACCAATTCCTTTAAAATTATTAAATTTATATCGAGTTTGCAATGCTGCGAATGCTTGATTAAACATGCGTGCTTGTTTCTTTATATTGCTATAACCATCTTTATTATTTTCAAATCCCACTACAATAATTGGTTCATTGTCATTAGCCCTAATTTTACCCTTATAGGTAATTTTTCCATTATTCCAAACTTTAACCTTCAATAAGCTATGTTTATTTCTAGTATGTTGATTGAGTTTTGTTACCAAAGTATCAAATCTATTCTCTGTGGCTGAACTTCCTGGAATCATAATTACCGGCGAAAGTTTAGAGTTGTAGAAAGCATTTAACTCTTTGATATTACTCTTAGTCCAAAAATAAGAAGGAATTGCGAGTAAAATGATAAAAATTAAGGTCACAAATAAGATAATTCTTGTTCGTTTTTTAGTCATTTACTCGCCCTCCTTTTCTTCTTGCAAGTAAATATATTGCATTTTCAACCATATTTGTTCGTTCAGTCTAACAAAAGGAATATAGACTATAATATCGATAAAAAAGACAATAACTCCAATTATTAGAGCTACAAAATTTCCTCCCGTACCGATAAAAGCTACTAAAGGTCCAGGTGTCCCCATTGGTACTGGATAAACAACTGGTGGCATAATATGTGCAATAATAGCTAGAGCTGCAATTACTATATTCAATATCGGAGTAAGAATAAACGGTATTAAATATAAAGGATTAAACATCACTGGGAGTCCTATCATGACAGAAGTCCCACTATTAAATAGTGTTGGTATTAGGCCAGACACACCAACGCGACGATAGCTTCCTGCCCCAGAAACAATTAAGATCGCTACAATCAGAGCTAAAATTGAGCCAATTCCACCAAAAGTTCCAAAACTGTGGTAGAGCGAATATTCTGAGAATGGATGTGGTACACCCCAAACAGAGTGATATTTCAATGCGTAATTAAGATTTTCAACGGAGGTATTATCATCTACAAATGAACGATATTGATAAGGTCCACTAAATCCTAACCAAGCAAAAATTGTTGTGACAAAAGTTCCGAATAACGTCATTGAAAAGTTGCTATGTTTAAGGGAAATGTTTGTTACATAATCAGCGATCGCATCGTATACACCATATCTAAAAAATAGATATAATAATCCATTAATGATGATTGCTGCTAGAAAAGAAAGAATAATTGCTAAAATTGAATTAAAAGCTTTCTCTAATACGTTTGGTGAATGACTTTTAGCCTTTTTTAAATCAATACCTCCAAATTTTCGGAAAATTTGTCCTGTTATGTAACCAACCAATAGGCCTAAAAGGATTCCGTCTGCCCCTAACATCATCGCGTCTACTGGTAAATTAATAATACCGTCCCCATTTTCAGAAACATTTACCATACATACGAATAAATAAGAGATCAAACCTGTAATTCCAGCTACTTGTTGATCTTTTTGATAAAATTCAGCTGTATACTTGGCACAATAATACGCTGCTAGTAAAGCCAAAATGCCAATCGTAAAAGTTGCGAAATTATTGAACAATAGCTTTACTAAACGGAAATCCGGAAACCATTTGGGCATCGCGAGAATACTATTAATAAACCCCTTATCTGATAAAAATGAAATTGAAACAACTCTGGCAATACTTCCTAAAAGAGCAAACGGAAACAAAGATAGCAAGGTTCGTTGCACCGCTCTTACAATAACACGCCGCCGAAGCCAAACTAACTTGTTGACCCATTTATTTTGGATTGCCAAAATGTCATACATTAAACCACCTACATTCATCTCTTTATGTTAAGTCTAATTATAGTTATTCGTTGGGCAATTGCAATATGGAGATTGTTAGAAAAATAAGGTTATTAGAGCGTATGTAAATATTAAAAAAAACGGTCGTCATCAAATCTGATACTGAGGTTTATACCAAAATTTATAAAAGCAGTTATAAGAGAAGTTCCAAGTAACTCATTGTAAAATACTTTCTAATGAAAAATATTATCTAAGTCTATTCTATTCTCTTTTTCATAATAATCTAATTTCTATTTTGTGTTCCCTACTCAATTTACTGGTGCTAGTTTCACTTGGGAGCGTAAAAAGCTTGGAATTTATGTTCCTATAACTATGGGGCAATCGCCTAATAGTAAGAATTATACAAATAACCCTAGAGATAATATTTTAGTTCAAGGGAATGCTGATCTATATAATAATAGAGTTTTAAAAAGAACATTTACTACTGAAGTAACAAAAATTGCTGATAGAAATGACATTTTAATAAGTGTACGTGCGCCAGTTGGAGATATTGCTCGAAATCAATATGAGTCTATCGTTATTGGTCGAGGAATTGCTGCTATAAAGGGAAATAATTTTCTATACTATCAGCTAGAAAAGATGAATAATTCTGGATTTTGGAAAAAATATATTGCTGGGTCAACTTTCGAATCTATAACTGGAAAAGATTTAAAAAGTTCTGATATATATATTTCAAACCATAAAGAAGAAAAGAGCATTGGAGATATTTTTCAAACTCTAACAAAAACTATCCAGTTACATGAGGATCACTTACAATTTTTACATAGCTTTAAGTCCTTTTTATTACAAAAAATGTTTTTCGATAATGATATCCCTCCACTACTAAGATTTAATAAATTTACAGAAAAATGGAATCAATGTAAATTAAATGATCATACAATTGTAACTATGGGACAATCTCCTAATAGTAAAAACTACACTAATAACCAAACTGGCAAGATTTTAGTTCAAGGGAATGCTGACTTATATAAAAATAAAATTCTAAAAAGAGTATTTACAACAGAAGTAACAAAAACTGCAGTTAAAAATGATATTTTAATAAGTGTACGTGCTCCAGTTGGAGACATTGCACGAAATCAATATGAATCTGTTGTTATAGGTCGAGGTATTGCTTCTATAAAAGGAAATGACTTTTTATACTATCAACTTGAAAAAATGAAGAATAATGGTTTTTGGAATAAATATATCGCAGGATCAACTTTTGAATCTATAACTGGAAAAGATTTAAAAAATACTAAAATATATACCACCAATAGTGATGAAGAAAGAAAAATTGGCAATATTTTTTCTTCTTTAACAAAGATTATTCAGTTACAAGAACATAAAATAGATAGTTTGAAAAAATTAAAACAATTTTTACTTCAAAATATGTTTATCTAATTTTTAATGTAATGTCATTATTAGTATAATATTATATATAACGATATAATATACAAATTTTTTTGTCATTTTTTAGTTTTTTTATAAGATACACCTATCTTGTTCTATAGAATTATAAAAGATTAATTAATAATTATACGTCCTGTCTAATATTATACAGTTATAAGGAATACATTTGAGATAATAATTATTTTTCATTAAAATCTACAAACTAATACTTATTATTTTCTTCATCAATTTAAAAGAATATTCTTAGTATCTATTGCCAATATTATCATTCCAATTAAAATAATATTGCTAAATCATTTTTTTACGATATTTTGGGAGCAGGTAAAGCTTGGAGATGTTGCAGAAATAACTCCAGGAGGAACACCTAGCAAAAATATTTCTGATTATTGGTACCCTAAAGAAATTCCATGGTTATCTTCTGGAGAAATAAATAAAGAAATTATTTTTAGTACAAATGATATGATTTCGAAAAAAGGTTTTAATAATTCTAGTGCAAAATGGATTAACCAAAATTCAGTATTAATTGCTTTAGCTGGTCAAGGAAAAACTAGAGGAAAAGTAGCTATTAACCGTATTCCTTTAACTACTAATCAATCTATTGCAGGAATAGATCCATCAGACGAAATTTACTATAAATTTTTATATCATCAGCTTACAAAAGATTATTTAAAATTGCGGCTTATTTCTTCTGGTGATGGTTCTAGAGGTGGTTTAAACAAAAAACTACTCAATGATTACGCAGTAAATTTATCTGGTATAGATGAACAACATAAAATAGGAGTACTTTTATCTCACATAGACAATACTCTTCAGTTACATGAACGAAAGTGTGAAGAATT
>ERZ773021.742-NODE-742-length-12084-cov-29.1031_pt1 | contig 12084 bp, 16 predicted proteins | sample MGYA00511668_ERZ773021 | MGnify/ENA primary metagenome ERZ773021 (study PRJEB29015, sample SAMEA2737961) | human oral metagenome | biome: human oral; feature: human-associated habitat; material: dental | place: China | collected 2032 ... | reverse complement strand
CTTACCAATACGACTTGGACGGCAACCTCGTCCGCGCCGCCAACCGCCACAGCATTACCTGCTTCGACTACAACGAAAACGGCCAACTCATCGCCCAGCACCAATGGAAAGTACCGTCCAAAGAAGAGAACGCACGAAACGGCCTACCCGAAATCGACTGGCGCGATGCGCAGTACGACATGCTGTACTTGCCCGTTACCGAAACCGTCCGCTACCACTACGACTTCAACAGCAACCTGACCCATAGTACCGACCAGCAGACGGGGACGACCTGGTTCGAGTACGACAAACTGGGCAGGATTATCAAATGGAGATAAATTTGGCATTAGGCACTCGTCAAGACATGGTGAAACACTGGATTTCAATGTCAAAAGACTTCCACGAGATTTTAAAATCCATCAAAAATGATATAACACTAGGATATTTTTATTATGCATAAGCTTAGAAAACATATGTATATTGATAAAAAGTTAAAAGCTAAAGGATACCGCGATTTAAATGATTATATTGATAAAAGGAGTAACGAAATATTAGATGATGAAGTTTGGCTATGGAGAACCAAGGCCGGCATACAAGATGATTTTCCTGAATTATCAAATTGCGAGATTATTGAAATATTAAAGGATGTAATGGCTAACATCGTAAAAAAGGGAGGAGTTATTTGTGATTATTCCAATGGAAAAGCATCACATATAATAAAAATATATGATGACTTATCCTCTCCATTACTAATATCGGATATCGTTAATTTCTTGCTTCTCAATCCTGACTATGGAAGTGATGGAAATGGTATTTGGTATGAATAACAAACCTTGAGTGAATCCCCCTCCCTCTTCCTAGCAAACCGTAGCCCATATGTAGGCTGCGTGTCCCAAGGCTCACGCGCGGTTTTTTACTCCAAAGTATTTATAAAGTGTAAAAAATATAAAGCGTAGCAAGATAATAGTAAACAGAAAAAAGTTCTAGAAATTCTGATAGTTCTAAAAATGAGAAACATGGAAATAGTGTAGATCATTTAAAGCAGCTGAAAAACGGATTAAGGAATTACAAGAGCAGATTAAACCTGGAATGCCTAAAAAAGAGAGGCTTAGTTTAGAGAAAAAAATAAGTAATATTAAGAAAACCGCGGAACGAAAAGCAAAAGGTGTAGAAAATAGCAAAGGATCAAAACGATGAAATTAAACCTATCTCCGTTTAAATCTGTAGGTCCATTTAAGTTTGGAGAAAGTATTGATAAATATATTTCTATCCTACAATTTTTTAGATATAGTCCACCGGATAAATTTAGAGTATGTGAGTATGAATCTCAAGATGGTAGTTTTTTTTATTACTGTAAGAGAAAATAAAATTGATTCTATATTTTGCTATAAAGAACTATTTTATAAAGATACTAATTTAATTGGATTAACCATTGAGCAGTTTAAAATAATTACTGAGAGTAATTTTATAGGTAAAATAGATGAATTAGATTTTGAAGATGATGGCATACCACAATTTGTTTATGAATTTGAAATAATAGGGTTGCAAGTTTGGGAGAAAAATAGCAGGATTGTTACTATTATAGCAAGTCCATATATAGAAGATGATTAGCCTGCGTAGATTATGTCAAGTTCCGACAAAACACATCAAGGTCGTCTGAAATTAATTTTTAGATGACCTCTCCTTATAATTTTCATCCAAAAAATACCGGAAGAGGTGTCGATGGGAAAGTCGATCAGCCATCAGCAATGGTTTTCCACAATGGGGTAAGATAGCGAATTAAATTTAAATTTACAAAATAGCAAGGAGCATTTTTATGAATTTAAGATTTACAATTACGATTTTTGGTAATAATTTTAATCCTAGTAAAATAGTTAATAAACTTGATACTTCTCTTAAAGTTACTAGCTATTTTGATACTGGAGAAAAAGATGACATTGGTAAAATAAATGATTATGGATGTCTGGAATTAAACCACAAAAATGAATTTTCAAAAGAATATTGGGATAGTGAATATGAACAGGAATTCATAGATTTTTTTAGAAAAAATTATCAATTATTAAAATTAAATAATGCTGATGATTTTAGAATTTTTATTGAAGCTTTCTACTCAGATCAATGCAATTTTGAAATTTTCAATAGTGAATTATTAGCAGAGTTAGCAAAATATAAAGTTAGCCTACCAATAAGTGTTTATTATTGTGATAATAATTGATATCATATTTTGTAACATATGTATTGAAAATTCACATAGCTCTCGTAGGTTTGGTCAATACCCAACACCCCAGAAAGGTCTTCTGAAAAAATCCAAATTCATCTTTCAGACGACTCTATCCCACAAGAGGAAATATTTATGAAAAACATAAATGATATTTTTGTTGGGCAGAATTTTTCTTTACTCAACAATTTTTTAATACCAAATTATGATACTTTTTTGTTCTTTGATTTTGGGCTTGGAACACAATCAGCGTTTATTAAGGATTTTTCTGACTTATTAGATTTAGGTGGCTTTAATAAAAAAGTTAATGTTTTTGATTATGATTTTAATATTATTGTAGAGAACTGGATTCTCAAACATGATGACTCATTAGAATACGTAAAAAGAATAGTAAGCTATATAAATGATAATGGTGATAATGGAGTTATTATGGCAGATACTGATTTAAATTGGGTTGCGGTTCAGGATATACCTATTAATTGGGGTGTTTTTGCATTTCAAAGTTCAAAAAAAGAATCTATAAGGTTATTAGAGATTCGGAACATTGGAAAAAGGAGTTGTGCCGCTTTATGAATTTTTATAATACGGTAAAGCTACACAAGAGTTTGCACCTTTTGAGGTCTTACAGGCTTATTTTTCTCAACCTGTTGTGTAAACAACGTTGTGTTTCCTTATAAAATAATATGTTGAAATTATTTATCTCATCATTTTTAAACCTATTATTTATTTTGTACTTAACCAGAGAACTGAAAGGACTTATTAGCTTCATTCTAAACATTTGTAATGGAAATATAAGCAATTATATTTTAGGAATAGTAGAGATTTTATTCTATTCCTTTTTAAGTTTAAGTATTATTTTTTTATCAAAATACTTAGCATCATTGATAGTAAAAAGTCAAACTATTCAATTATTATTATTCGTTATAATTTGCTTGTTTTTAGATATAATAGCGTGCTTATTTATATTTAGAATCTTCTTTATAACCTAATAGTGGCCGTAAATTGGGTCGAGACCCAATAAACACCAAGGTCGTCTGAAATAAATTGCCTGACGACCTTTCCCCATGCCGCCTCCTACTTCAACTACAACGAAAACAATCAAATCACCCGTTATCACCGACACCGAACGAGATAAACTGCATCGCTAAATCTATCGTATTCAAGCTAAACTCGTCAGCCACTACGAACTTGATTCTTTAGGTTGAATTATCCCCCCCCTGAGCAAGGCAGCAAAGGTAACGGATATTACTTATCAACCCTTCCGCCTGCAAAACCAGTATGCCGACCGTGAATCAGGGCTATATTACAGCTTCTTCAGGTATTACGAACCTGATGCAGACCGGCTTGGGGTCAGTATCCGATTGGGTTATTTTGAGATATTAATTTTTATGCTTTTGTACCGGATACTACGAAATAGATAGATACATTAGATTGGTTTAGATATTATGGGAATTGATGTGGACCAGACTGGACAAAGATGGAAGAAAAATACTGTAAACTTCGAGAAAATAATGGATATTATGTCGAACCAATGGAAGTATTGGATATAGATTGTAGACAACATGATATTTGCTATGCTAAATGTAGGGAACAATTCTCATATTCAGAATTAGAAAAATATAACTGTATGGTAAGGTGCGATGACACTCTTATGAATACATCTAAAAATATCCAACATGATCCTAATTCTTCATCCTGATTTTTCTATAAAGCGTTGGGACCTGAACTTGCCAAAATCCACTATCTACTAATAAAACCATTAAAAAACACCTACAAACTGGTAATTTTATGAAAATCTTTAAATATTTTTTATTATATTTATTTATATATATAATATTATTCATAATAAATCCTTGGATTTTAGAATTAATTAATATTACCATAACGCTTCCATGGTCCATTATTGAAGAAGATATTATTACTTATTTTGGACTAAACCTGAATCCTACTGTTGATAATATCTTTTATCGAAGAATAATACACTTTACTTACGGATCAATTAGCCTTTTTATAAATATATTTATTTTATATAATTTTATCTGCAAATTCATGAAAATTTTTAAAACACCCAAAGAAAATAAATGAAACAGGTGAATTATATCACATGAAAGATAATAGAAGATGATGAAAACAAAAAAATGGAATTGGATCCCTACAATTAAAATTAATGAACTGCATTTTGATAAAATTTATCCTGATTATAAGAAGATATTAGATGAGTTAAATGCAAATATTTTTTCAGAAAATGAAGATATTTATGACTCTTTTATTTTTGAAGAAAATGGAATTAACTCATTAATTTACTTTGAAAAAAATGGCCAATTTGCAGGAATGGAACTAAAGAATAATCTTTTTTACAAAGATATAAATTTAATTGGCAAGGATATTGAAGAAATAAAAAAAATTTTTGGTTATGATTCTTTAGTTTTAGATAAATATGATAGTGTAGATTGTGATGATATTAGAGCGATATTTTGGTTTGAAAATAACAAAGTCGAATCAGTTACAGTATATTAATAAATAATGAAAAATATAAATATAGGGTAATTAGTGGTCCGTATGTCCCCAATCCCGACGTAGAATGTGTGCTGTACGCGCAGATGCGTTTTCTGCTTTTCAGACGACCTCGAAGCTCAAACCTCACTAGGATTACCGAATTCAAACGCGATATATTGGAACGCTTAATCCACACCCTCGCCCGCGACGGCGGCGACAAAGTCCAGGAAACCGTTTACTGATACGACTTGAAGGCATAATCGTCCAAGCCGCCAGCCAACAGCCAAAGCATCACCTGATTCGACTACAACGAAAACGGCTGACTCATCGCCCAACACCAATGGAAGGTGCTGTTCAAAGAAGAGAACGCCTGAAACGGCCTGCCCAAAACCAATTGGTGCGATGAACAGTGACAACGAGGTCATCGCTGACATCGAACGCGATAATGGGCTCTTTCTTATAATGCTGCCCCTAAAAATAAAATGTTAAGGATGGGTTCTATGTGTAATGACGCTTATCATACTGATAATTTTTTACAAGCTAGTTATTTTCTTGAAAATGAAGATTATCAGAGAGCTTTTTATTTTTTGAAGAAAGGAGCTTTGGAAAAAGATGCTAATTGTTATAATAATTTAGCAGTTTTATATGATCTTGGATATGGGATTGAAAAAAATCCACTTTTGGCGCTTAAATGGTATAGAAAAAGTTGGCAATATGAAGGGAAAAGTGGTGGGGTATGTTCTAATATTGCATCACTTTATGCCGGTTTAGGTAATATAAGGCAGGCTAAATTTTGGTGGAATAAAGCAATATTAGAATTAAATGATGGAGATGCAGCTCTTGATTATGCAAAATTCTTAATTAATAGGGAAAACAAGAGGGATTATCATAAGATAATAGAATTACTTAAGTTTGCTATCAAGAGCGATTATATTACTGAAATCTCTAAGGAAGAAGCTGGTCAATTATTGAAAAATCTAGAAAGCACATAAACTTAGTAAACCATATAAAGATCAAACCATACAGTAAGGTCGTCTGAAATTAATTTCGGACGACCCTTTTCCAAATTAAGATTACAAGTTAAAGGAGACCTTAAATATAAATGCATTATGAATGGTTTCATTCCTCAAATAAAAAAGACCAATGTGAAAGGTGCTGACCATGGAAATATTTAAAAATTTCTTAATTTTATTGGTGTTATCAATTTCTATACTATCATGTAAACAATATCCGAAAAGAAATGAAAAAATAGCTGACTCCATATCAACGGGTAGTACTTATTGGATTTCGGATGAAGAAATTCATACTCTGGAAGAAAAAGCCTCTCATGGAGATAAAAATTCATCATTCAAATTATATCAATACCATATGTTTGTATCTCTAAATCAAAATTTAGAATTTAAATGGCTAGAGATAGCGGCAAAAAATGGACATCCTATTGCCCAATCCAATTTAGCTGATTTATCTTTAGCACAAGGAAATAAAGAAAAAGCCACATTTTGGGCTAAAAAAGCATATGAAAATGGTGCTAAGCTACCGGATGAATTAAAAATCTTAATAAAATAACCTCAACCTTTTGAAACTAGAACACTGGGAGGATTCAATGATAAATGCTGAAAATACTACTAATGTTCAAATTTTTTGGAAGTTACGAGAAGACGGAGGTTGTCAGACGATTCCTCCCATTGGTCTCTTTTATCCCGTAAGTAAATTTGAAGATGGTGTTTTTCAAGAAAATTTTCCTAGAAGTATAGTTTTAGACATTTACGAGCATATACCAAATAAAAACATCAGTTATGCAAACGCTTGGTTTCTGATAAGAAAAAATGAAAAAATACCATTAGATACGAAATTTAAAATTTTTGATGCTCCAAGATGCATTGCAGATGTTATTTCGATTCCTTAAAACAGTAATCGTGGATTAGGTCTTATAGTGGATTAAATTTAAATCAGGACAAGGCGACGAAGCCGCAGACAGTACAGATAGTACGGAACCGATTCACTTGGTGCTTCAGCACCTTAGAGAATCGTTCTCTTTGAGCTAAGGCGAGGCAACGCCGTACTGGTTTAAAGTTGATCCACTATAAAAAACTGCACATTGGCGGTTGGGGATATCCAACCACCAAGGTGCAGTTCAGTTTTCAGACGACCTTTTATTTAGATTCAGGCTTGTGATTTAAGCCACTTGTGTTTGATGCTCGTCGCCGTTGCGTTCGCGGATTTTGCCCAAACGATAAACGGTTTCGCCTTGTTCGGTTAAGAATGCCTGCACCGCGTCGGCATCTGCTTCGGCAATTACGACTACCATGCCGATGCCGCAGTTGAAGGTACGGTACATTTCTTGCGTTTCCACATTGCCTGCCTGTTGCAGCCATTGGAACAGCTTGGGCAATTCCCATGCTTTGGCGTCGATTTGGGCGACGGTGTTTTCAGGCAGGATGCGCGGCACGTTTTCTGTAATGCCGCCGCCGGTGATGTGCGCCATGCCTTTGATGGTGAATTTTTCCAAAGCGGCGAGGATGGGTTTCACATACAGGCGAGTCGGGGCGATGATGGTTTCGCGCAGGGTTTTGCCGTTGTCGAATTCGGCGTCCAAATCGGGATTGTCGCGGGCGATGATTTTGCGGACGAGGGAGTAGCCGTTGGAATGTGCGCCGTTGGAAGCCAGACCCAACACGATGTCGCCCGCTTTGATGCTGCGGCCGTTGATGACGCGCTCTTTTTCGACCACGCCGACGGCGAAGCCCGCCAAGTCGTATTCGCCTTCGGGATACATGCCGGGCATTTCGGCGGTTTCGCCGCCGATAAGGGCGCAGCCGGATTCTTCGCAGCCTTGGGCGATGCCTTTAATCACGTCGGTAGCGCGGGCGACATCGAGTTTGCCGCAGGCGAAATAGTCAAGGAAAAACAAAGGCTCAGCGCCTTGAACCAAAATGTCGTTGACGCTCATGGCGACGAGGTCGATGCCGACGGTGTCGTGTTTGTCCCAATCGAAGGCGAGTTTGAGCTTGGTGCCTACGCCGTCGGTGCCGCTGACGAGGACGGGATTTTTGTATTTTTTGCTGATTTCGACCAATGCGCCGAAGCCGCCCAAATCACCCAACACTTCGGGACGCATGGTGCGTTTGGCAAAAGGTTTTATGTTTTCGACCAGTTGGTCGCCTGCGTCAATGTCGACGCCTGCGTCGCGGTAGCTCAGTGAAGTGCTCATGAATGGGTTCCTTATCGTGATTGGGACGGAAAAAACGATGGGGCGTATTTTACCTTATTTTGCAGGCGCGGGCTTGGATTTTTCGGTGATTTTGTAAACAATCTGAGGTTTCAGACGACCCCGTTTATTCTGTTATACTGGACGGTCAGGGGTCGTCTGAAAACGATTGCGGCGGCTCCCGCTGAAACACACATGGAAAGGTTTTATGTATCAGAAAAAAACGCGCGGCATGAAGCCGTGGATCATTATGGGCTGCGTGATTGCGGCTTTTGTTTGGCTGCTGTACGCGCTGGGCGACATCCTGACGCCGTTTATTGTGGCAGGGGTATTGGCTTATGTGTTGAATCCGCTGGTGGAATGGTTGCAGAAAAAACGGATTAAACGCGGCCCCGCGTCCATGATGGTGATGGTATTCGCTTTGCTGTTGCTGCTGTCGCTGATGCTGATTATTGTGCCTATGCTGATCAACCAGTTTAACAATATGGTCAGCCGCATTCCCCAAATTGTCGATTTTACGCAAAACAGGCTGCTGCCTTGGCTGAACCATGTGGCGGGCAATTATGTGCATATCGATCAGGCTTCGGTGGTCAAATGGTTGCAGTCGCATACGGGCGAATTGAGCAACACGCTCAAGGCTTGGGTCCCGACGCTGATGCGCCAGAGTGGCAACGTCATCAGCGGCATGAGCAACCTGATCCTGCTGCCGCTCTTGCTGTATTATTTCCTTTTGGACTGGAAACGCTGGTCTTACGGCATCAGCGCCTTAGTTCCGCGCCGCTTTATCGACACTTATACGCGCATTACCAGCAATATGGATGAAGTTTTGGGTGAATTCCTGCGCGGACAGTTGATGGTGATGCTGATTATGGGGCTGGTGTACGGGCTCGGGCTGATGCTGGTCGGACTGGATTCGGGCTTCGCCATCGGCATGATTGCCGGTATTTTGGTGTTTATCCCGTATTTGGGCGCATTTACCGGGCTTTTGCTGGCAACCGTCGCCGCTTTGCTGCAATTTAGCACATGGCACGGTCTGGTTATGGTGTGGGTCGTGTTCGGTATCGGACAATTCCTCGAGAGCTTTATCGTTACCCCGAAAATCGTCGGCGACCGTATCGGCCTGTCGCCGTTCTGGGTAATTTTCTCGTTGATGGCTTTCGGACAACTCATGGGCTTCGTCGGCATGCTCGCCGGCCTGCCGCTTGCCGCCGTAACCTTAGTCCTGCTGCGCGAAGGCGTGAATGCTTATTTCCACAGCCGTTTTTACAAACACAAGTAAAAGGACAAAAAGGTCGTCTGAAAACGGATATGAGGTTTCAGACGACCTTCCAGCCTTTCTTCGGCAACCATGTTGAACAATTTTGCACTTTGGTTTATATCCGGTTTTCTGTCGATGTTGCTATGGGAAGTGCTTCCCGTAGACGACGGATACAGCTTTCCGGAAAAAATGAAAGTGTTAATCCTGTTTTCCATCATCATGGCTGTTTTGCAAACCTTTTTCTTTCCGACACTCACTCCCTGAAATCACTTAAACAAAGGATCATATGTTAGCCATCATCGGCGGCAGCAGCCTGACCAAGCTGCCCGAACTGAGCATCACCGACCGCAAAATCGTCCGCACCCCCTACGGACTGACCAGCAGCCCCGTCTTAAGCGGCAAACTGGGCAGTCAGGACATTTTCTTCCTCGCGCGGCACGGCTTCGGCCATACCGTCGCACCGCACGAAATCAACTACCGCGCCAACATCTGGGCGTTGCATTCCATAGGTGCGGAATACATCGTCGCCGTTTCCTCCGTCATCAGCATCAACGACCGCTTTGAAAACGGCGCACTCGTCCTGCCCGACGACTTGATCGACTACACCTACGGCCGCAAGGACACCTTTTTTGAAGGACAGGAAGAACCGGTCGTACACACCGATTTTCTCGAACCCTACTCCGCCGGACTGCGCGAAAAAATTGCCGAACACGCGCAACAGCACCAAATGCCCTTATACACCCAAGCCGTTTACGGCTGCCTGCAAGGCCCGCGCTGGCCGACCCGCGCCGAAATCCAACGTTACCGCCGCGACGGTGTGGACGTATTGGGTATGACCGGAATGCCCGAAGCCTTCCTCGCCCGCGAACTGGGCATCCAATACGCCCACTTCTGCGGCATCACCGACATCCGCTGCCTCAGCGGCGGAGCGGAAGGAACGGAATGCGGCTTGGAAACCGAGCTTGCCATCGGCAAAATCCGTCGTTTGCTTGCGGGTTTGTAAAGGGTGAATTTTTCCCTCTTGATTCTTTAAACCATTCAAAAAGGTCGTCTGAAAATTTTCAGACGACCTCATTACTAAGATAGATACGGCAGAAACAATTTGGCATTCAAACCAACACTTCAGTCCTGCAACAAACTAATATAGTGGATTAACTTTAAACCAGTACGGCGTTGCCTCGCCTTAGCTCAAAGAGAACGATTCTCTAAGGTGCTGAAGCACCAAGTGAATCGGTTCCGTACTATCTGTACTGTCTGCGGCTTCGTCGCCTTGTCCTGATTTAAAGTTAATCCACTATACAAATAAGACAAAACCGTTTGCAATCCGTCGATTCATGATTCCGGCTTATCCGCAGCCGGTTTTTTCTTACGCGAGTGGCGGCGTTTGCGATTCGGCTTGCCATCCGCGCCATCGCCTTGCCCGTGTTGCCGACGCTGTTGTGTGGCAAGCGTCATCTCCGCGCGGGCCTCCGCATCCGCATGTTGGAACTTCGTCCACCATTCGACCAAATCCCGCTCCACTTCGCCAACCTCTCCGCGCAACACAAGGAAATCGTAAGCCGCACGGAAACGCGCTTGCGCCAGCATTTTGTGCGGACGCGCGCCGCGTGTGTAGTCGAATTGCGGCTGAAGCTGCCAAATTTCCCGCATGGTCGCGGCAAAACGCTGCGGCACACCCCAGCCTTTTTCCACCGTTTCGCGCATGGTGTTCATCGCTTCGGATAAAGCGTGCGCAGGTTTTTGACCGCGTTCGATGTTGTCCTGCCAATGACGGTTCAAAACCGGCCACAATACAGCAGCAAGAACAAAGCCCACCGACACGGATTTGTCTGCGCGCAAACGTTCGTCCGTATTTTTCAAGGCGAGAGAAATAATGCGGTTTTCAGGTTTTGCAGCCGATTTGAGCGCAGTCAGAAGCGGATGGACGTCGTCTGAAACGCCGAGAGAATTCAATCGTTTCAGACATTCTCTGGCATAACCGGAAAACAGCAGCTTCATGATTTCATCAAACAGACGCGCTACGGGTTCGTGTTTCAGACGACCTGCCTGTTCCGGAATCGGCGCAGCGGTATTTTCTTCTACGTCAAACCCAAGTTTGCCCGACAACCGAACTGCCCTCAGGATGCGGACAGGGTCTTCCTGATAACGTTCCGCCGCATTGCCGATCATCACCAGCTTGCGGTCGGCAATATCGCCGACGCCGTGATGGAAATCGATGATTTCTTCTTTAATCGGGTCGTAATAAAGCGCGTTGCAGGTGAAATCACGGCGCATGGCATCTTCTTCCATACTGCCGTAAGTGTTGTCCTTCATAATCCTGCCGTGCGCGTTCTGCTGCACCTTGCCGCCGCCTCTAAAGGTCGTGACCTCTATGGTTTCCGGCCCGACCATGACGTGTACGATTTGAAAGCGTCTGCCGATAATGCGGCTTCTGCGGAAAATCTTATGAACCTGTTCCGGCGTCGCATCGGTGGCGATATCGAAGTCTTTAGGCTCGACACCCAGCAACAGGTCGCGAACCGCCCCGCCGACAACATAAGCCTGAAAACCTTCGTCATGCAAACGGCGGACAACTTTTTCCGCCGCAAAACTCAACATATCCGCGCTGATGTGGTGTCTGTCGAAAGGAAGGATTTCCTTCGCCACAGGCACTTGCTTCGGCTGCTTTCCGGGTAAAACTTTATGCAACCATTTTTTCAACATAAAACTCTTTCCAAAATAAAAAGAGGTCGTCTGAAACCGGCGGCGAAGCCTTTGCGCAATATCCTGCCGAGAATACGGGCAAAATATTATGCAAAGGCTTCAGACGACCTGCCGTATCGCATTAAAAAATAAGGCGGCATTATACCCGAAACACCATAAACCCTGAAAATATAGTGGATTAACTTTAAACCAGTACGGCGTTGCCTCGCCTTAGCTCAAAGA
>ERZ773021.741-NODE-741-length-12124-cov-59.3761_pt1 | contig 12124 bp, 13 predicted proteins | sample MGYA00511668_ERZ773021 | MGnify/ENA primary metagenome ERZ773021 (study PRJEB29015, sample SAMEA2737961) | human oral metagenome | biome: human oral; feature: human-associated habitat; material: dental | place: China | collected 2032 ... | reverse complement strand
GGACATGTTCATCTTCCTTTATACTGTTTTTCGCAACTCTAGTATATCAGATGAACATGTCTTCTGTGTTGCACTTCATTTTACAACAGGGCATTTTTCTTATTTAACTATGAGAATAATATTTTTTGATAATCCAGAGTACTATGAACCAATAAAGGAAGAACTACTAGGGAAATTAAAAAAATCTCTTTTTTAGTATATTTGAATATGATATAATTTAATTAAGAAAAATGAGAGGAGGAAATTAAACTGACTATTAAAAAAAATAATCTATTAAACAGATTTTTTTCAAGATCTACTATAAAGAACCTCCTCAAATATAATAAGGATGAAGTTTTTGAAAAAATATCAAAAAATGAAATAGGACACTTAGAAACGATTCAAAATGTTTATCAAGAACTATCTAAAACATACCGGAATGAATATTTTTATAAAAATACTCTTTTGAATAAGCGACTATTGGGAATGCATAGTATAAATACTACTACAGCGTTAACAGAAATACCTGTTGGTAGAGCAAAACCAGATTTTATTTTAATCAACGGGAAAGCGGTTGTATATGAAATAAAAACTGAATTGGATAACTTTGATAGGCTTGAAAATCAAATTAATGAATACTATAAAGCCTTTAATCATGTCGCAATTGTTACATATGAGAAGAGCTTAGAAATAGCAAAAAGAAAAATTGCTGAAATTAATAAACCTATTGGACTTTACATTTTACAAAGAAATACAAAAATAAAAACAGTCATTGAACCTAAAGAATATAGTAGCGATTTAAATAGAGATGTTATTTTTAAAATTCTTCGTAAAGGTGAATATGAAAATATTGTTGAAAGATACTTTTATTCATTACCACAAGTTTCTCAATTTGAGTATTATGAAGTTTGTAAAAAATTGATTGGAACAATTCCATTGGAACAATTTTATTCAGATTTCTTAATTGAATTGAAGAAGAGAAATCCAATAAATAAAGAATTATTTGCAGAAGTTCCGTATGAACTAAAGTTTTTGGTATATTTCATGAATTTTAATTCTAAAGATTACAAAGCTTTGGAACAGTTTTTACAAGATTAAATAAAAGGAGACCTATATGTATTTTCCATATTTAAGAGGCAGACAGTATGAGTTAATTGCGCTTAGGGAGTTGTTAGCAAATAATAAATTAGGCAATAATGTTATTCCAATCATTGAGCCTGTAAGATTATCGCCTACGTTAATAAGTACTTTAGAAGGATTTAAAAATCAAGAGCAACAATGTTCGTTTATAATGAATCCAGCAGTAGGTTCTTTTAATGAGGAATATAAAGATTCCTCAAAAAGTAACCTGATCACTCGATTAGATGAAGTATTTGATGATAATGAGAATTTATATCATGTTTCATTGATGAGTAAAAATTATAATGAAAATGATAATTTTAAAGTTATTGACAATATTGAAAAACTGATAACAATATGTAAAAATCCGGATGATTTGGAAGGTTATAAAGGCTATTATGTTGGAAAAACTACAGCTTACAACCTTATCTCAGAAAACAGTAAATTAAGAAGAGAAGTGGGAGGGAATAAAGTTAAGCTTAGTGATAATTTTATTAAATTACTAAGAAATACGGATTACTCAGAGAATGCAGATGAATTTTTCTCGGATGATCATAGATTTTTCTTATATGATGGATATAAGGGATTCTCAGATTACTCTATTGTTGGTGAAGACTATAGTGAGTCTGGATTTGCACCTTATGCTGTTGCTATTCATATTGTTTATTTTGATAGAGATGAAAATTTAAGAATTCGACATTTTGTTTCAAATACTAACATAGATCCAACCAATCCCGCTGGTAAGTTTGCAGAAGCACTTGAAAAATTAATCCATGATGTCAGAGCGGGGGAAATTCAACGAACGCTAGCAATAGATGAATTTGAAAGACTATATACAACAGGGTCGTATCCAGGTCTTGGAACTGTGAAGAAATTATCTATTATGCATCATATAGAATTAGTGGGTGCGTATCTGGATCGAGTTGGTGGAGAAAGTTAATGAAAATTTGTCAAAATTGTTTTGCAGATGAAATACTTAAATCCCAAGTTATTACAGCTGGGAAAAAATCTAATTGTGATGTGTGTTGCATTAGAGATGATTTTACTTATGATACGGAAACTGATGATTATTTAATTGATTTCTTTATCCCATTTATTTCTATATTTTCTCCAATCCATAAGATTGCTAATTCTCAGCCCGGGCAGGGAACCTTGTTGAAAACTGAAGTTACAAATAATTGGAATATATTTGCTACCCAAAACGAGGTTGAGGTTTACCAAATGCTCTCAGAGATCTGCAAAGATTTTTTTGAGAGAAATCCAGAAATTCTAACTTCAACTGTTGCTGTAGAAAAAATGTACGATTCGGAATATGTGCAGGAGTTTTCATTAATCCGTGGAAGTTGGCAAGACTTTGTTGAGGATATTACATATAACAATCGTTGTCATTCTGATAAATTTAATAAAAAGATTTTTGAAAAATATTGTAAAAGCCTGCTGAAAGTCTATCAAGAAGAAAAAATATTTTATCGTTGTCGAATCTTAGAAAGTGAAATTGGATTTGATAAAGGTGGTATTGGTGCTCCTCCTAGGGGAAAAACTGCTGATGGCAGAGCTAATGCAAGGGGGATTATTATACTCTATTTAGGCGATAGCGAAAAGACAACGATACATGAGACTCGAGCGGGATTGCATGATTATGTCTGCATTGGAAAGTTTAAATTAAATGAGTCTATTAGGATTATTGATTTTAAAAAGATAAATGAAATTAGTCCTTTTGAAGATGGGATTATTGATGACATTGCTGAGTTAGCAATAAATAAACGTCCTTTACAGCAAATAGGTTCTGAAATGGGGAAAGCGATGAGGAAATCGGATGATGTATTGGATTATCTTCCGACTCAATATATCTCCGACTTTGTTAGATCTATCGTTTCAGAGGAAAAACCAAATGAATATGCCTATCAAGGTATCGAGTTTCGAAGTGTCATGAATCCAGGTGGATATAATCTAGCTATTTTTTCACCAGATTATTTTGATATAATGGATGATTTAGAAACTAAAAAAATTAATCACATTTCTTATGAATTCACTTAGTAAAAAGATCTTTCAGAGAATTATTCTTTTTAGTAATCATCTTATCCATCCTTGATAGGGTGGTTTTTTTGCTTACCCAGGCTGATCCAGTCAGCCGGTAGAGGCAGCTATTTTTTATCAAATCCAATTATTCTTATTCTGATTAGAATGGAACGAAACGAACGATTGTGATATAATTTAGATAAATAATTCGCAATGGAGTCGAAAATGAAACTTTTAGTTGTTGGTTCGGGTGGTCGCGAGCATGCGATTGCTAAGAAATTGTTGGAGTCACCGCAGGTGGAGCAGGTCTTTGTTGCTCCCGGAAATGACGGGATGACGCTTGATGGTTTGGATTTGGTGAATATCGGAATTTCCGAACATTCCAAGTTGATTGACTTTGCCAAAGCAAATGCTATTGCTTGGACCTTTATTGGTCCTGATGATGCACTAGCGGCTGGTATCGTTGATGATTTTAACCGAACTGGGCTTGAGGCTTTTGGTCCAACTAAGTTAGCAGCAGAGCTGGAGTGGTCTAAGGATTTTGCTAAGGAAATCATGGTCAAATACGGTGTTCCGACAGCAGCCTATGGCACATTTTCCGACTTCGAGAAAGCTAAAGCCTACATCGAAAAGCAGGGCGCTCCAATCGTGGTCAAGGCGGATGGCTTGGCATTGGGTAAGGGAGTAGTCGTGGCTGAAACCGTGGAGCAGGCGGTCGAGGCAGCGCATGAAATGCTGCTGGACAATAAGTTCGGCGACTCGGGTGCGCGCGTGGTTATTGAGGAGTTCCTTGATGGCGAGGAATTCTCTCTCTTTGCCTTTGTCAATGGGGACAAGTTTTACATTATGCCTGCGGCGCAGGATCACAAGCGTGCCTATGATGGTGACAAGGGACCAAACACAGGCGGTATGGGGGCCTACGCTCCTGTTCCTCACCTGCCGAAAAGCGTGATTGACCAGTCGGTTGATACCATTGTCAAACCAGTGCTTGAGGGTATGATTGCTGAGGGCCGCCCTTATCTTGGCGTACTCTACGCGGGGCTTATCTTGACTAAGGACGGTCCTAAGGTTATCGAGTTCAACTCTCGCTTTGGCGATCCCGAGACCCAAGTTATCTTGCCGCGCCTGACTTCTGACTTTGCACAGAATATCACGGACATTTTGGCTGGCAGGAACCCTGACATCACTTGGCTGGATTCGGGCGTGACCCTAGGCGTGGTGGTTGCTTCAAATGGCTATCCGCTCGCCTACGAAAAAGGGGTGCTTCTGCCAGAAAAGACCGGTGGCGACATAATCACCTATTATGCAGGGGCTAAGTTTGATGGCAATAGCCAGCTGCTCTTGTCAAACGGCGGTCGCGTCTACATGCTGGTTACTACAGCCGACAGCGTCAAGGCTGCGCAGGACAAAATCTACACCCAGCTGAATAAACAAAACACAACAGGCCTCTTTTATCGTACGGACATCGGAAGCAAGGCTTTGTAAATCAAATGTATTAAACTTTGAGCCGTGAGGCTTGAATATAGAATTCTGGTGTTTGAAAAATGAAAAACAGACTGCTATTTTTAGAAGGTTCTAGCTTAACTTCAAGAGAGACTCTAACAGTATTGCTAAAAGAGGGCTACAAAGTTGATGTCCTGTCTCCTGATAAGTTTTCTATTGCAACATTCAGTCGACTCACTCATAGAATTCCGACAGTTGATGTAAATCGTTTTCCTTTAGATTATTTGAAACAAGTTAGTCAGCTGCTTCATCAAAAAAATTATGCAGCTATTTTGCCGACACATGAGGAAGGCTGGTTATTGGCAAATGGGGAAAAATTTTTACCAACTCGTTTGCCAGTAGCGCTTGCTGATAAGGAACAAATTGAAAAGCTGGCTGGGAAGATTGCGTTTGCTGAAATTTCGGATCAGTTAAATTTGCCAATTCCTAAATGGGAACGTGTGGAAAATTTAGAATCTATTTCTCTTCCTTATCCTTATTGGCTAAAGGCAGACTATGGTACTGCCGGTCGTTCAGTTTATAAAATCACAAGTAAGGAAGATTTGGCGCAAGTTGCGAGCAGATTAACAGCGAGTGATGAAAAATGGATGGTTCAGCAAGACATAGTCGGATACTATGGTCAGGTTCAAGCAGTATTTCATCATGGTCAGTTACTTGCGGTTCATTCTAGTGTTAAAGTGGGTTCTGGTGCCGGTGGTTCAGCTGCTGCTAGATTAAGTATAGAATCTGAGAAAACGAGAGAGCATGTCGAAAAATTAGGTCAATTTTTACAATGGCATGGTGCTTTAACTTTAGATTTTATATGTACCGGCGGTCACTTTTATTACATAGAGTGCAATCCTAGAATGGTTGAACCTGCTAATGCCTACAAAGCAGGAGTTAACTTCCCAAAAATCATGATAGAGTTAGCCAATGGCTGCTATTCCAAATCTGATGTTAGTGTTGGGCAAGCAGGGGTAGGGACGCATAGCCTGATGGCTTTGCTTATCGGTACTGCTGAGCGAACGAAGAGTAGAAAGAAGATTGTACGGACAATGAGGAAGTGGCTTTTTAACAGTGACAGTGAAGAGGTGTTAACACCTATTTGGAAGGATCCTCTAAGTTTTATACCTCTTGCGATTATTATCGGTCGCTTATTGATAAATCCTAGAAGTGTCACCAAGTTGGTTGATAAGACCGTTAAACATTATAGTGTGGAACCGACCACTCTAAAAAATATTTGAGCAAAAGATTCCGTTTATTCAAAGGAACATTCTGTTAGTTTTCCTATTTTTCTATGAAAATTTTGCAAGCGACAAAAAGTCGCTATAAAATAAAAAACGAAAGGAATTAAACACGCCTACGACAACAACACTGGGCAAAAAGATGAGTCTGACGACGAGGCACAAGCCTCTAGGAAAGACTTATGCTGTAGATGTCTGAACTTTCTACGCCAGTAGGCTAAGAAAGTCCTAGTCGTCCTGATGGGGTGCATCAGCGGAATCAAAGTTTTCTGATTTACCGCCCATTTTGTTGGAGATCGCTTTATGGCGTTTGTATCTTATTATGAAACCACTTATTTCTATTATCATGGGCTCCAAATCCGACTGGAGCACTATGCAAAAAACCGCTCAAGTTTTGGATAACTTCGGCGTAGCTTATGAGAAGAAAGTCGTCTCAGCCCACCGCACACCAGACCTCATGTTCAAACATGCAGAAGAAGCCCGCAGCCGCGGCATCAAGGTCATCATTGCAGGTGCAGGCGGTGCCGCGCATTTACCGGGTATGGTGGCAGCTAAAACAACACTGCCTGTTATCGGTGTGCCTGTCAAATCACGCGCACTCAGCGGCTTGGATTCGCTCTATTCCATTGTGCAGATGCCGGGTGGTGTGCCTGTGGCAACTATGGCCATTGGTGAAGCGGGAGCGACCAACGCTGCCCTGACAGCCCTGCGTATCTTGGCCATTGAAGACCAAGACTTGGCAGTCGCGTTAGCAGATTTCGCAGAGGAACAAGGAAAAATCGCAGAGGAGTCAACGAATGAACTCAACTAAAACCATTGGCATAATCGGCGGCGGTCAGCTGGGTCAGATGATGGCTATCGCGGCGGTTTACATGGGGCATAAGGTGGTGACGCTGGATCCGACGGCGGACTGTCCTGCCTCGCGCGTGTCTGAGATGATTGTGGCGCCTTACGATGATGTGGATGCTTTGCGAGAAATGGCTGTACGTTGCGACCTGCTGACCTATGAGTTTGAAAATGTCGACGCTGACGGCCTTGATGCGGTCGTAGGAGACGGTCAGCTGCCGCAGGGGACTGATTTGCTGCGCATTTCGCAAAACCGAGTACACGAGAAAGAGTTTCTTTCAAGTACAGGTGTGGATTTGGCTCCTTATCGCGTCATTCGCTCATCTGCAGACTTGGGAAATTATGATTTCTCTGTCAAGCGTGTACTAAAGACAGCAACGGGTGGCTACGACGGTCACGGTCAGGTGGTCATTAGAGACGAGGAGAGTTTAGCGACTGCGCGTGATTTGGCAGACAAGACTCTTTGTGTGTTGGAGGATTTCGTCCCCTTCACCATGGAAATATCGGTCATTGTGTCTGGAAATGGCACGGATTTGACCCTTTTCCCTGTTCAGGAAAATATTCACCGCAACAATATCCTTTCTAAAACGATTGTCCCAGCGCGGATTTCCCAAGATTTAGCGGACAAGGCTCTGCAAATGGCAAGAAAAATTGCCACAGAAGTCCAACTTTCTGGTACACTATGTATAGAGATGTTTGTGGCTGGCAACCAGATTTTGGTCAATGAAATCGCACCGCGCCCGCATAATTCAGGGCATTATTCTATCGAAGCCTGTGATTTCTCACAGTTTGATACTCATATCTTGGGTATTTTGGGTCAGCCCCTGCCAGAAGTGACCCTTCATGCCCCAGCTGTCATGCTCAATGTTCTTGGCCAGCACATGGAAAAAGCTGAGCACTACGTCGCAGAACATCCTAGCGCTCACCTTCATCTCTACGGCAAAGAAGAAGCCAAACACAACCGCAAGATGGGGCATGTGACTTTGTTTAGTGATGAGCCGGATGAGGTGGAGGAATTTGGGAAAGGGATTGATTTTTAAGTGAAAGTAGCAATTTTAGGTCTTGGGGTTATCGGGACCATTTATGCCTATGCTTTTCAAGAAGCAGGTCATCAGGTAGAACACGTGCTGAGAGAAAGTAAGAGAAGTACAGCACCAAACGTCTTGAAAGTTGATTTGCTAGATGGACGTTATGTCTCCAAAGGTGAAAATAAACAGGATACCTATGCGGTTCATGTAGCGGAAGCTCATTCGGAATATGATTTTATTTTTCTAAGCGTGCGTCATGGTTTTGTAAAAGAAGCCGTGGAAACTTTGCGAGAAAATCAGATTAAAGGAACTCTCGTTTTTTTCTGCAATTTTTGGAATACACGAGAGGAAGTAGAGAAATGGGCAGGGGAGTATGACTATATTCTCGCATTTCCGACAGCTGGTGGTCATATGAATGAGGATCATTTAGATGGCGTCTTGTTCGACCATTTAATGTTAGAAGGGGAGAAAAAAGCACACATTCCCAATTATGCTGATTTGACGGATTTGCTGACTTCAGCAGATTTGAAGTGGGAGGTTCCCCATGATATGGTCGAGTGGATTTGGATTCACATGGCGATTAATGCGGGTGTCACCTCGACAGCTGCACGTTCGGGGAATTTGGAAAATCCAGAACAGCTGGCTCTGAACTTGATGAATAGTTCTTCAGAATTATCATTAGCCATCAAGGTCATTCGAGAGGCTTTGAAAGTCGTAGAAGCGCGTGGCGTAAATTTGAAGCTTTACAAAGCTGAACTCTTACCTTATAAAATTCCCGCTTGGATTGCAGGAAAGGCCATGAAAGCCATGTTTGCGAAAAATGAGCTGGCACGTAAAATTATGACCTTACACAATGACAAACAAGATATCTTCTACTGTTGTCAAAGTGTCTATCTGACCGGTCAGGAGTTAGGTGTTGAGATGCCTATTCTTGAAGCAAATATGAAGGGAATTTCGATTTAGGAGGTTTTATGATTCAAATCATCGTGAATGTTTTTGTTGAAAAGGATAAAACTGGAACTGTTGTTGAAGTCTTGTATGCTAGTAGTGACCATGACAAGGTTCAAGCTAAATATGATGAATTAGTTGCTCAATATCCTGAAAACTATTTAGCAATTTATGATTTACCACTTGATACAGATTTGAATACACTAAATCACTACCCATCTGTATGGATTGGGAAAGAAGAGTTTGAATAAAACGACTTTTATTCGTTAAACGGATGTTTCACGCCGTGGGAAAAGCGTAAGCGACGGAAATTTTGAGACTTTAGGCTCAAAATTTAGTCATGAGATTCCAAAGGAAGCTGCTGACGTCCGCCCCACTTAAGTGAAACATCAAAAGAAAGGAAAACAAACTATGATCAACCGTTACTCTCGCCCTGAGATGGCGAACATTTGGAGTGAAGAAAATAAGTACCGTGCTTGGTTAGAAGTGGAAATTTTGGCTGACGAGGCTTGGGCTGAGCTGGGTGAGATTCCTAAGGAAGATGTGGTCAAGATTCGCGAGAAGGCGGATTTTGATATTGATCGCATTCTGGAGATTGAGCAGCAAACTCGCCACGATGTGGTGGCCTTTACTCGTGCGGTTTCTGAGACGTTGGGTGAGGAGCGCAAGTGGGTACACTTTGGTCTGACCTCGACAGACGTGGTGGACACAGCCTATGGTTATCTTTACAAACAGGCTAATGCCATCATTCGTAAGGATTTGGATAATTTCCTCAATATCATCGCTGATAAGGCCAAAGAACACAAGTTCACCATCATGATGGGGCGCACACACGGTGTCCATGCGGAGCCAACAACTTTTGGTCTTAAGCTGGCGACTTGGTACAGTGAAATGAAGCGTAATATTGAGCGTTTTGAACATGCTGCTGCTGGTGTGGAAGCTGGGAAAATCTCTGGTGCTGTTGGGAACTTTGCTAACATCCCGCCATTTGTGGAAAAATATGTTTGTGACAAATTAGGCATTCGTGCTCAGGAAATTTCGACCCAAGTCTTACCGCGTGATCTGCACGCCGAGTATTTTGCAGTACTTGCTAGCATTGCCACATCAATCGAGCGCATGGCGACTGAAATCCGCGGTCTGCAAAAATCCGAGCAGCGTGAAGTAGAAGAATTCTTTGCCAAGGGACAAAAAGGTAGCTCTGCTATGCCTCACAAACGCAACCCAATCGGTTCTGAAAACATGACCGGTCTGGCGCGTGTCATTCGCGGTCACATGGTGACGGCTTATGAAAACGTGTCGCTTTGGCATGAACGTGATATTTCGCATTCTTCAGCGGAGCGTATTATTACACCTGATACGACCATTCTGATTGACTACATGCTTAATCGCTTCGGCAATATCGTTAAGAATCTGACTGTTTTCCCTGAAAATATGCGCCGCAATATGAACTCAACTTTTGGTCTTATTTATAGTCAGCGCGTTATGCTGAGTCTGATTGAAAAAGGCATGACACGTGAAGAAGCTTATGATTTAGTACAGCCTAAGACGGCTTATTCTTGGGACAATCAAACAGATTTTCGTCCGCTACTAGAAGCTGATGAAGCTGTGACCTCTCGTTTAACACCAGAGGAAATTGACGATATTTTTGACCCAGTTTACTATACCAAACGTGTGGATGATATTTTCCACCGCATAGGTTTGGATTAAAACAAAACTAAAAAATCCAGTAAAATCAAGCTTGATTTTACTGGATTTTTGCTCTCTCACCAAGCAAAAGCATTAGTTGGGGTTTCTAAGGCTCTCAGCCAGAAACTGTCGGAAACACGACAGAGGGTAACAGAAAGTCCTGCCATATCGAGGCTCGTGATGAGGTGACCTGTTTTGACAAAGGGCAGTTTCAATCCTTCTATATCCAACAGTTGAAGAATGTCATCTGTGAAAACAAGTTCTTCCAATTTTGAAGTGCCGCCTAAGTTATTGATGAGGAGAATAAATTCTTGTCCTTCTTGCCACTTGAATTTCATTTTGATTTTGTTGACGAGCTCAACAGCGAGCAACTCGGAAGATTCAAACGGAACCATCCGATAACCGGGCTCACCATGGATTCCTATTCCGTAGGAAATTTGACCTTGGGGCAAATCAAAGATAGGCAGCTGCTTGCTTGGTAAGGTGGCAGATTTTGTTGCGACTCCCAGTGTTGCAATGGAGGTGGACAGAGAAAGAGCGAGCTTTTCCAACTCATCCAAGTTTGCTCCTTCTTTGGCAGCCTGCCCGAGAATTTTATGTAAGAGAATTGTTCCTGCAACCCCGCGGTGGCGGATTTGGAAGTTGCTTTTTTCGACTGAAATATCATCATGGGAAATGATGTATTTGACTGGAATTCCTTCCTTGCGTGTTTGATAAATGGCTTGGGAAAATTCTTTTTTAGTATATATTTTTTTCGAAATAGTACTTTTTTGTTTCAAAATTGGTCTAGATAGGTTATAATGATGTCAAGATATAAAAAAAGAACAGCTGGCATTCAGATGTTCTTTACATAAAAATAATTAGTGATTTCCACTGCGTGACACGAACTTGATTTTAAAGAAATCGCCACGTTTGTAGGCTTCGCTATACTCTAAAATTTGCCCTGTGCTTTCTAACTGTGTTGTTTTTACTTGAAAGACCGTTGGGAAGTTTGTGTCAATGTCCAGTAATGTTGCAACAGCTTTTGGTGTCGGGAAGATAATTTCATTGGTTTCTTCAAAGTGCTCGTCATTCATGTGGATATGATAGTCTTGTTTGAAGCGATTGTAAATAGAGCTGTAATATTCAAGATTTGGATAATTTGCATTGATATATTGCTCTGGGATATAGGATTGATGATAGATGTAAGGGGTATCTTTTGCTTTACGAAGTCTCTCGATTTTATAGTAAAATTGGTGTCCCTTCAAATCTAACTTATCAAGAAATTTCAAGTCGTTTCCGCGCTCGATCGATAAAACGGTCACTTGATCATTTTGGGTGGGAAATATCTCAACGTCAGAAAATTCAACGAGTTTGTGCTTACGCGCGCGCGACACAAATGTTCCTTTTCCTTGCTGGCGAATGATATATCCGTCTTTTGCTAGCTCATTTAAAGCTCTGACAACAGTAATAGAACTCACATCGTACATTGTGATTAGCTCAGCTTCTGTATAAAATTTATCTCCATTCTCAAATTGACCTGAGATAATCTTGCTTTTGAGTTCGTCTTTAATGTATTGGTATTTAGGGATTGCCATGTTATTCACCTCTCTTTCGCTTCCCTCTCATAAAAAATTTTACCATAATTTTTCTTAAAATGGTTAAATTTATTAAATTTTTCAAAAACTTCTCAATTGTCAAGTCAAGTGCAACAAAGTTGTTCCTCTGATTAAGTGAGTATCTTTCAAGCTGTTTGAGCTAACTCAAACAGCTTTTTTGCGGACTGATAGCCAT
>ERZ773021.740-NODE-740-length-12149-cov-324.155_pt1 | contig 12149 bp, 8 predicted proteins | sample MGYA00511668_ERZ773021 | MGnify/ENA primary metagenome ERZ773021 (study PRJEB29015, sample SAMEA2737961) | human oral metagenome | biome: human oral; feature: human-associated habitat; material: dental | place: China | collected 2032 ... | reverse complement strand
GCGGCGCTTCATCACGACGAGGCCTGGCGGGCCTCGCGCTCGGCGCGCATGCGCTCGAGATCCTCTGCAGTCAGCGGCCCCTGGGTGGTCCCGGGGGCCCCGTCCTGACGGAGCCAGCTCACGACGAGGCCCTCCTTGGCGCCGAAGCGGGCCAGGTGGATTCCAGTGACCTGCTCGAGGCGCTCGAGGTGCGCGTCGTCGGCGGCCAGGTCGAGCTGGAGGATGTCATCGTGACAGGAGAGCTCGACGGCACCGGTGACGGCCCCCTCACGGTCGAAGGTCAGGGAGCCGGTCTGGGAGGCCTCGTCCCACGTGGTGGTGATCTTGCGGCCCATGTGAGAAGCCAGCTGCTTGCCGTAGCGGGAGGGGCGGTCCGTGCTCACGCGAGCAGTGGAGCGACGGGAGAAGGCGGGCTGTGCTGAGTCGGCGGAGTCAGTCATGCCCTTATCCTGACGCGCTTGGTCGGCCGCGGTCCCCACGAGTTCTCTGAGAGCGCGAGAGCGGGACGGCAAGCAGACGGGGCATACCCGACGGGGCCGAGAAAGGACTCGGCCCGCGGTTCGGAAGTCCGAACCGCGGGCCCAAGCCTCGCGAGGTCCCACCTGCGACCCGGGGTCCCATGCACCCGAGGAGGCGGTTCCTCCTTCGCCGGAACGATGATGCCAGGCTCCCTATGACCCGACTCCATCTCAGAGGAGCGATCTGTCATCGGGCTCCCCAACCCTCGAGACCGTCCCTGTCCGGCGGTGACTACTATGTAACGCCCTCACCCTGTGAGGACGAGGGGCAGATCCCTGGGAAAAATCTGGGAAATTCGCGGGCGGGTGGTTTCGGTGACTCAAGCCTTCCCCTGAATGGGGCTGTGGCTCAGTTTCGCTCAGGAGACGGGGGAGAACCGCACCGCGGTGCCCGAGGCGGTCACCATGAGCATGCCGTTGTCCGTCCCCAGCGTCTCGTAGTCGAGGTCGACGCCGACGACGCCTTCAGCGCCGAGCTCCTGGGCGCGCTGCACCATTTCCGCCAGGGCCGTCTCCCGGGCCTGGATCAGCTCTTCCTCGTAGGACTGGGAACGGCCTCCCACGAAGTTTCGGAACCCCGCGGCCATGTCCTTGAGGAAGTTGACTCCTGCGACGGTCTCACCGCAGACGACTCGCAGGTACTGGGTGACGGGGTATCCCTCGACGGTGGGGGTGGTGGTGACGATCATGAGCTGCTCCTTCACGGGGTGGCCGGCGATGGCGGTGGTCAGGACGATAGTGTCCTGGAGGGGCCTGCGGGATCGTCCGGAGGTTGGATATGGGCCAGCCTCAGCAGGCGGCTGTAGCGCTCGCTGATCCGCTCATGGGGAATGGGCTCGCCGTCGAGGCTCCACGCCAGGAGGTGCTCCAGGCTGAATCGAGGGGCGCAGCGCGAGCACGAGACGGGTGAGGCCGGACGGCGCATGCGGTCCACCTCGTGGCCCGCCGGGCACCTGCCCACCCAGCGTCCCCGGAGCCGCGGAGCCTGGGCGTCAATGAGCCTGTGGCCCGTCGCCCCCAACCGGGTCGCCTCGGCGGCCCAGACGGCGTCGTGCCCGTGGCGGGGACCGACGCGGGCGTGGGCGATCTCGTGCAGGATCGTCTCGCGGACCTGGGCCTCGTCGTACAGGCTCATGAGATGGCGGCTGAGCGTGAGCCGACGTCGTGCATGATCCGTCTGGCCGGCCCGCCGACGCGCCCGGTCGAAAGCCAGGTCCCAGTCGCCGACGTCGGCCTCCTCCATGAGGGAGCGCGCCAGGCTCAGGACGTCGGGCAGATTCACGGCCCCACGGTATGCGACGGCGGACTCGCCCGGCCGACGGCGGCGCTGTGGGGCGCATCGCCTCCCGTCGGCACCTGATCGGACACTCGCCGCGGGAGGCCCGGGCCGCTTCGGGCCGTGCATCGGCCCGTGATGTGACACGATGGCGCCGATGTCCCACCATCCCTCCGGCCGACGTCCGCGGCCCCAACGAAGCACCGCAGGAACCGGCTCGCCCCAGCCCGCACGAGCTCCGCGCAGCGCCCGCCCAGCCGCGCAGCGCGGCACTGATCGCGCCCGGCGGGAGGATATGAGTCACCGCCCCAGGAAGGCGAAGGGGAGTCGAGGGGGCCGTGGGCGCCTCGAGCTCCTGCGCGCCGGTGCCGGACGGGGGCGCAGGGGCGGTTCCGTGCAGTCCTTCCTGAAAAGCCCGATCGGTGTCGTCCTGGCCGCCTTCCTGGCCACGCTCCTGGTGGGACTCATCGTGCTGCGTGCCACCGGTTCCTCGCTCGGCGGCCTCGCGCTGGGGTGGGGCAAGGCCACTGATACCGGCACGCCTTCTGCGCCCGCGCCCCTGGTGCCCGACGCCAGCGGCTTCAACGCCGCCCGCATCATCGATGACGAGGTCTTCTACGACTCCCAGGCCATGACACGCGAGGAGATCGCCGCCTTTCTCACCCGCGTCAACGCCGGCTGCCAGCCGGGCAGCGACGGCACCGACTGTCTGGCCGGAGCCACCTTCTCGGTGCCGGCCCGCCAGGCCAACACCTTCTGCCCCGGAGGCATCGAAGCCGCCTCTGGCGCCAGCGCGGCCGACGTCATCTGGGAGGTCTCCCAGGCCTGCGACATCAACCCCCAGGTGCTCCTCGTCCTCATTCACAAGGAGCAGGGGCTGCTCACCGCCTCCGGTGCGAGCCTGAGCGCTCGCGACTATGAGGCCGCTGCCGGTTACGCCTGTCCCGACCACGGGGCCTGCGACCCCCAGTGGGCCGGCTTCCCCTCCCAGCTCTACGGGGCGGCCTCCCAGTTCCATCGCTATCGTCTCGACCCGGGCAGCTACGACGTCGTGGCCCAGCGGCCCACGCGGATCGCCTACTCGCCCGACGCGCAGTGCGGCAGCGGTGAGGTGACGGTGGCCAACCAGGCGACAGCGGGCCTGTACAACTACACGCCCTTCCAGCCCAATGAGGCCGCCGCCCACGGCGGGGACCAGTGCACCTCATGGGGCAACTGGAACTTCTACGGCTACTTCAAGACCCTCTTCGGTGCTCCGACGTCGGCCTGAGGGCGCCCACGCACAGGGGTGGATTCCGCAGTATTTCAAGGGATTCAAGGGAGGCTGCCAGCCCGCCCGGAAGGCCGTGACCATATCGTCATCAAGCGTCATCATTTAGATGCGCGATTTCCAGCCTTCTCTCAGACAGCATCGGCAGAGTCATAGTCACCGCTGAACGGTGGCGACCGTGAGGTACTGGGGAGTACCACTGACCGGCCACCACTGAGTCTGGGCCACAGCCAAGGGAATGTGCTCGGGCGTTTCGGTGAAGGAGGACCCGCTGCCGAATGGGAACCGGTAAGCGACCTCGTTGCGAAGGGCCCGACCCGGTGGTGAACCGGGGCGGGCCTTCGCAGTGCCTGGGCGTAGGACCATCTGGTCCGCGCCCAGGCGTTTTTGCGGGGACCAGTCGGCGGGCATGACATGATGCGAGCATGACGCTGCCGCCGGTACTGGCGACCACCTGGGTCGTCATCGAGTACCTCATCAAGATCGCCGCGCTGGGCACGGTTCCGGAGAACCGCCGCCCGTCGTCGTCGACCGCCTGGCTGCTGCTCATCTTCCTGCTGCCCCTCGTGGGGCTCCCGCTCTACCTGCTCATCGGCAGCCCGTGGGTCCACGGCACGCGTCGCCGCCAGCAGCACACCGTCAACGAGATCACCCTCGACTACACCCGCTCCATGCCGGACCTGCCCAAGGGCGCCCGACCCTCGACCTACCTGGCCGGGGCGCTGCGCATGAACCGCCGGCTCACCGGTCTGCCCTGCGTCAGCGGCGAGGTGGTGGCCGTCCACGCCGATCCCCGCAGCACCTACGAGGCCATGGCGCGCGCCATTGACTCCGCCACTGACCACGTCCACGTCGAGTTCTACATCATGAGCTGGGACGAGGTCACCGACGTCTTCTTCGCCGCCCTGGAGCGCGCGGTGGCCCGCGGTGTCACGGTGCGCCTCCTCCTGGACCACCTGGGCAGCCGCAAGTACCCCGGCTGGAAGCAGTTCTGCCAGCGCATGACCGACGCCGGTATCCACTGGCGCCTCATGATGCCGCTGCTGCCGCTCAAGCGCCGCTGGCGCCGCCCGGACCTGCGCAACCACCGCAAGATCCTGGTCATCGACGGTGAGAGAGGCTTCATCGGGAGTCACAACGTCATCGACCCCTCCTACCGGACCCGGCGCAATGTGCGGGCCGGGCGCCGCTGGGAGGACCTGTCGGTGGAGGTCACCGGAGAGATCGTCCTGGAGGCCCAGGCCATCTTCGCCATGGACTGGTTCTTCGAGGCCGGTGAGCAGCTCGAGGCCTTCGACCTGGCGCTGGGGACGCCGGCTGAGACCCTGCCGGAGATGGCGGGACTGCCGGGAATCCCGGTGGGCACGCCGGCCCCCAGGCCCGGGCGTCCGGGCGCCGTCGTCAACGCCATGCAGCTCGTTCCCTCCGGGCCGGGATACCCCACCGAGCCGAACCTGCGGATGTTCCTGGCCCTCATCCACGGGGCCAAGCGGCACGTGTCCATCACCAGCCCCTACTTCATCCCCGACGAGGCGCTGCTGGCGGCGATGACGTCGGCTGCTTACCGCGGGGTGGAGGTCGAGCTGTTCGTGGGCAAGGAGTCCGACCAGTTCATCGTCAGTCACGCCCAGCGCTCCTACTACTCGGCGCTCCTGGCGGCGGGGGTGCGGATCTACCTCTACCCCTCGCCGATCGTCCTGCACTCGAAGTACATGACGGTCGACGACGAGGTGGGGGTCATCGGCTCGTCCAACATGGACTTCCGCTCCTTCGCCCTCAACTACGAGGTCATGCTGCTGGCCTTCGGAGGGGACCTCGACGACCTGCTGCGCAACAACGACGCCGCCTACCGGGCCGCCTGCACCGAGCTGACCCCCGAGCTGTGGGCCACCGAGCCCTGGTACAACCGCTACGTGGACAACGTCTGCCGCCTCATGTCCGCCGTGCTGTAGCGGGGACGAGGCTGGGTGCTTCGACGAGCAAAGCGCCGGGACAAAATGTGCAGGCGGTCATATCATGGTGCCTGAGAAGCCTTGGCATGGCGACCGGCTGTCGGGAAGGGGGTGCGCCGTGGATATCCCGCAGTGGATGTGGGGCATGTTGCTCATGTGGGTCAGCATCGCGTTTGGAACGGGGGTCCGTCTGTACCGAACCAGACGCTCCTGGATGCGCAAGTACCGGGAGGACCAGCCTCGGCGCTGAACGATCCGGGCTGCCAGTGCGTTGTCTCATGGCGTCTGGGGGTTTCGAATGTCGTGACGTCTCGAGACGCCGGTTGGGTGGGTTTACCAAACGGGAGAGGTGCTGTCTGCCCTGTTGGAAGGGGCTATTTTGGCTGCTCGCAGTCGCCCTGGTGGCGCCTGGCGTTGTCTGGACGCAATGCACGAGGTTGGGGTGCTACTGGGGGAGGGTTGGGGGTATTCCGGGTATGTGGGGACTTCGTGCAGTACGGACAACCCTCGACTAGTGGATCCCCACCCTCGTGCGGTATGGAGCTCACAAGATAGAATTGCATGCTCGATCTGCTTATATGAGCAGATCGGAGATGGTGAGAGCTCCTTTGAAGTGGCGGCCTTATATAAAAGGCGTGATAGGTCGGCCCAGGTGGGACTCAGGCCTCAGTGAATTTGCTTTTCAGGTCGGTGTCCTAGGGGTGTTTTCGATGGCGCAACAAGCAGTCGTTTCGTCCGAGGAGGTGATTTTGTGGGCATCCCTGCGTGGGTGTGGGCGCTAGCAGTTGGCTGGAGTGGAGTTCTGGTGGGGACGGGGGCTCGTCTGTATCGGACCAGGCACTCTTGGATGCGCAAGTACCGAGACGAGCAGACCCAGCGCTGAACGATCCGGGCTGTCCGCATGGACGTCGTCGGCCCCCGCACCGGGAGAGGGTGCGGGGGCCGACTGTGTGGAACCGGAGAAAGGGTCTGATGGGACGCGTGAGCCGGTGGCTCAGGCGTCGCGGCGGGTGAAGACGACCGCGGCGATCGCCAGCGGGACGATGGCCCAGGCGGCGAAGACGGCGACGGCCTGCCAGTGCTGGAGGAAGGCGGCGGTATCGGCCTGTCCCCACTGGTGAGCCAGGCTGAAGGGGTCGGAGACGGCGGTGGACAGGGTGTCCGGCAGGAGTCCCAGGACCTTGTTCGCCCACTTCCAGTGGCCGGCCATCATCTGGAATGGAAGGGGGACGACGAACAGCACCGAGACCACTACGGTGATGGCGCCCGCCGTCGAGCGAGTGAGGTGGCCGACCCCCTGGGCCATGAGTGAGATGATCGCGAAGGACAAGCCGGTGCCCCAGAACAGCCCCAGGTAGTGGGCGTCGGTGAGAGAACCGGCGTGGCCCTTCATGAACGGGTAGGAGGCGGCGTAGGCCAGCGCCACGCTGAGGACCCCGAGGACGAAGGAGAAGGCCGATCCGACGAGCGCCTTCGCCACGAACAGATGCCCGCGGCGAGGAACGGCCATCATCGAGGAGCGGATCTGTCCCGAGGCGTACTCGCCGGTCATCATCAGGGCCCCTAGGACGGCGACGACGATCATGCCCAGTACCGAGCCCGCGGCGATCATGGTCTTGGCCTGGTCGGCCCGATCGGGGGAGCTGGCGAAGCCCATGGCCAGGCCCGCGCCGAACAGCACCGTGATGGCGATCGTGATGACCGATGTGACCCAGGTGGAGGTCAGGGTACGCAACTTGATCCACTCGGCGCGCACCGCGCCGGCGAAGGACTGCCGACCAGCCACGCGGGGCCGGTCGGGCCAGATGGCGGCCTCCAGGGGCCGCCGCTGCCCGGTGCGGGACGGCCTGGAGGTGGGAGTGGCCTTCTGCAGGGCCTCGAAATGGTTGACGCCTGTGGCCGGGCCGGCTGCGGCGTCGATAGTGGTGGTCATAGTGCGTCAGTCCTCGGGATGCTCGTGGCCTTCGTTCTTCCTGAACTGATTCCAGGTTAGGAGGGCGGGGCTCCGGTGTGATCGTCCCGGTGGCTGAACGCAGTAGGGGCGGTCTCCTCCCCCTGAGGGAGGAGGGGTCCTCTGCGGGGACGATGAGTCGTTGCCTGGACCGAGAGATGACCGCTGGCCGTGGGACGAGGGGCTGGGGGCCGCTGGCCTGAGCGCAGAGGTGAAGGTGGGGTGGTGGGGTGTCTAGAGTTCGGCGGCTTTGTTGAGGATGGCGGCTTCGTCTTGGCCTCTTGTGCTTTCGTGTGTGGGTGTCCAGGTGCCGTTGTTGCAGGTGAAGGTCAGCCAGGGGTCGGCGACGTCGGATGTGGTGTTCAGTGCCCAGTTGTTGAGTTGGAGTGTGGTCAGTCCTGCGGCTTGGCAGTCGGCGACGGTGTGGATGACGGGTGCTGCTGCCTCGGGTGTGAGGCCTTTGTTCTCGTCGGTGACTAGGCCGGTGACGGACAGGGTGGTGCCGTCGAGGTCGATGGTGCCTGCGGGGCTGGCCTGTTTGGTGGCGGTGATGAGCTGGTCAAAGGGTGGGTTGCTGAACTGGCCGTCAGTTTTGGGGGTGGAGGTGACCTTCCAGCCGTTCATGGTGAAGGTCTTGGAGGATTTCTTGACGTTTGGTTGGGTCAGGTTGGTGGGGGTTGTGGTGACTTCTCCGTAGTCGATTGTCGGTCCCTGATACTCGTCGATGTTGCCGGTGAAGGTCTTCGCTTCTCCGACGGGGGTGAGTGCGCGCTTGACGTCGGTCCGGATTGCCTCGGGGTCTTGTTGACAGGAGACGTCGACGTCGATGGTGCTGCCCTTGGCGTTCCAGGACACCGAGATGATGAACTCGCCTGAGTAGTCGGGCTCCTCCTGGAGTGTCTTCTGCCGAGTTGACGCCAGCAGGTTGGCGGCCGCCTCCGCACTGGTGTTGTCCTTGAGGCGCACGTCCAGTCGGACGTCGTTGCCGCCGAGGTCGGCTGAGGCCTCAGTGGTCTTGGCGGAGATGACGTCAGGACTGCTGGAGAGGTGCTTGGAGGCTGTACTGGCAACGTGCCGGACTTGGAAGCCATCCGGGCCGATGTCAGGGTGCAGGTTGACATAGAGTAAGCAACCGTAACCACCAATGATCAAAACAAGTACGACCAGTACGAACCGGACCAGCCACCACTCAAACGATCTGCCAGACAGCGCTACTCTCCAGCCGGTAGAGGCTCCGCTGCTCGAGTCGACGGTTGGGGCTTCTTCTGACCCTGCGTCTCCTCTGTGCTCAGGCGTGGTCTGCTCGTCCGGCATCGGCTGCTCCCTTATTGACTGACTGGAAGCATTCTTCCCGATCGGTCGCAACGGTGGGGGCTTTCAGTCCGACAGTGCGGCGGTGAGGGCGGGGCCCGGCTCGATGAATGAGGTCATGACACTGATGCCGTGCGATGAGAGGCGACAGCCGAGAGGCAAGGCGCCGGTGCCGGGTCAGATGCCGCTGACGAGCTTGGTGATGCGCTGGAGGCTCACCTTGCGGCTCGTGCCCAGCGTCTGGGCGAACAGACTCACCCGCAGCTCCTCCACCATCCAGCGGGCCTCCTCCAGGAGGGCCTCACGCTGCGGGTCGGCCGGCAGTGAGGCCGCCTTGGCGCGGGCCTTGTCCACCACCTCCCGGGCCTGGGAGACCTGGAAGGCCAGGGCCGCGTCCTGGGAGGCGGCCGACGGCGATGAGGCCGCCCTCTCCACCCGCATCACCAGGGCCCGCAGGTAGCGCTCCAGATGCGCCAGGTGCTCCGGCGGGGTGGCGGTGATGAAGCCATCCGGAACCAGGGCGGCCGCGTGCTCGCGCACCTCCTGGAGCGTGTTCAGCAGCGTCAGGGAGGTGTGCTCACCCACCACGCGCTCCACCTCCCGGGCCGCCTTGAGTGCCGCGGCCGCGTACCGGGCCACCCGGTAGACCTCGTCCTCGAGCTCACTGCGCATGACACCGACCAGCGCCTCGAAGACCTCCCGCCTGCGCACCTCCGCCAGCGCGCAGCCGGAGGCCGACGCCGCCCAGCGCCCGGCCACGATCCGTGCCGCGGCCGCCTGCACGTCCTCCACGAGGGCTTCTGTGCTCCGGTAGGGACTGGCCGCCAGGATGAGCGACTCCTGGGCACTCCACCGGCTCGTCACCCGGGCCGTCGGCAAGGCCGTGCGCGCCAGGGCCAGCGCCGTCACCCCGGCGCCGTGAGCACCCTGCTGGGCGGCGGCATCGGGCAGGATCCGCAGGTCCGCACTCTTGGCCCCGTTTGCCACCAGTGCCGGGTAGCCGCGCACCACCAGGCCGGCCCGGCCCGCCGACTCCACCGAGGCCGGGATCGTCGAGGCATCCGGGTCACCCAGGCCTGGCACGCCCGGAGGCCAGTCGGTCAGGCCCCGGCGCTCCTCCAGGCCGGCTCCAGCAGCGGCACCTGCGCCTCCTGCGGTTCCAGCGGCGACGCCCGGCTGCTGGGCGGCTGCAGGCCGCCCGCCCTTCTTCTTACGGCCCTCGCGGCCGGACTTCCCGCCCTGCGCGCCCTGGCGCTCCTGGGCCTCGGCCATCGCCTGGGCCAGTGCGCCGCGCACCACCGAGCGCACGGCGGCCTCCGTCTTGCCCGACAGCCGCTGCTGGAGCGCAACCAGGTCCCGGCCACGACCAATGACCCGGCCCTGCGCATCCAGGGCAGCGAAGCCCATCGCCAGATGATCCGGCAGCCGCTCGGCCGCCTCGGCCCAGTCCTCCTCCGTGATCTCCACGCCCTTGAGGCGGAGCACCACCCGGCTGAAGGCCTCCTCGAAAGGCACCTCGGGGCAGCTCGCACCCGGCGGCGTCGGGAAGTCCTGGGCGATCTGCGCCCACACCTGGGCGCCCACGTCCGGGGCCGGCACCAGCTGGCGGCGCACCCGCTTGGGCAGCGCCCGGATCGTGGCCACGCACAGCTCGGCCCGCATCCCCGGCACCAGCCAGTCGAAGCCCTCCGGGCTCAGGCGCCCCAGCACCTCCACCGGCACCTGGACACTCACCCCGTCCTCGGGGTGGCCCGGCTCGAACACGTAGTCCAGGCCCAGGGTCAGGTCCCCCTGCACCCACGTGTCCGGGAAGCCGCTCGCGTCGCCCCCGCCGGGCAGCAGCAGCTCCCGGGTGAAGTCCAGCAGGTCCGGGGTGGTGCGCCGCTGCTCCTTCCACCAGGCGTCGAAGGCCGCCGCGGAGGTCACCTCCTCGGGGATCCGGTCGTCGTAGAAGTCGAACAGGGCGGCGTCGTCGGCCAGCAGCCCGTGCTCGCGCCGACGCCGTTCCACGTCCTGCAGCTCCTCGATGAGCTCCCGGTTGCGCTCCACGAAGCCGTGGCGGGCGTGCCAGCCGCCCTCCACCAGGCCCGAGCGGATGAACATCTCTCGGGCCACCTGGCGGGCCGAGTCCGTCCCCACGCTCGCCAGCGTCGCCGGCCGGTCCGCCACCAGCGTCATTCCGTAGAGCAGCACCTTCTCGTGGACCATGGCCGCCCCCTGGCGGGTCGACCAGTAGGGCTCACCGAAGACGTGGCGGGTCAGGCCCGCCCGGTCCGCCACCTGCTCGATCCACCGCGAGTCCACCTTGGCCACCGTGCGGGCGAAGAGCCGGGAGGTCTCCACCAGCTCGGCGGTCATCACCCAGTCGTAGGTCTTGCGGCGCAGGCCCGAGCCCGGCCAGATCGTGAAGCGGGTCCCGCGTGCGCCGGCGTACTCCCGACGGCGCTCATCCCAGTTGCCCACATTGGACAGCAGCCCCACCAGCAGCGAGCGGTGGATCGCGTCGGCGTCGGGCGTGTCCGCGCTGCGCCCCAGGGCCACGACGGCGGCCGCCACACCCCCGTTGGCGATCTGGGCGGCGTGGCTGCCCGGCTCCAGGGCCTCGGTGGCCGCCCGGATCGAACGGGCCGTCGGCAGCTCCACCGGGGCCGCGTCCAGGCCCAGAGGTCGGGCCAGCTGACGCAGCTGGGCGTGGACGTCCTGCCACTCGCGCACCCGCAGGTAGTGCAGGAACTCGGCCCGGCACATGCGCCGGAAGGCCGAGCCGGACAGCTCGCGGCTCTGCGTGCGCAGGTAGCGCCACAGGTTCAGGTAGGTCAGGAAGTCACTCGTCGGGTCCGCGAAGCGCCGGTGCAGGGCGTCGGAGGCCTCCTGCTTGTCCGCCGGGCGCTCGCGCACGTCCTGGATGGACAGGGCCGCCACGATGACCATGACCTCCCCGACACAGCCCAGCTCACCGGCCTCCAGGAGCATGCGCCCCAGGCGCGGGTCGATGGGCAGGCGCGCCAGGCGCCGCCCGATCTCCGTCAGGCGCGGCCCCCTGCGGCCCCGGTCGGGGGCGTCGTCGGAGCGGGCCGAGGCGGCCCCGGCCGGCTCAATGGCGCCGATCTCCGTGAGCAGCTGCAGGCCGGAGCGCACCTGGCGGGAGTCGGGGGCGTCCAGGAAGGGGAAGTCCTCCACCACCCCCAGCCCCAGGGCCGCCATCTGCAGGATGACACTGGCCAGCGAGGTGCGCAGGATCTCCGGCTCGGTGTACTCCGGGCGCGCCTCGAAGTCGGCCTGCGAGTAAAGGCGGATGGCGATGCCGTCGGCCACGCGCCCGCAGCGGCCCGCCCGCTGGTTGGCGCTGGCCCGGCTGACCGGCTCGATCGGCAGGCGCTGGACCTTGGTGCGGTTGGAGTAGCGGGAGATGCGCGCCAGGCCCGGGTCGATGACGTAACGGATCCCGGGAACCGTCAGGGAGGTCTCGGCCACGTTCGTGGCCAGGACGATGCGGCGCACCTGGTGGGCCTCGAAGACCCGGTGCTGCTCGGCGGCGCTCAGGCGCGAGTACAGGGGGACGACCTCGATGGCCCCCGGCGTGCGCGAGCGGCCGTCGGGCGTGTAGCGCGCCCCCAGGTGGTCGATGAGGGCCGCCTCGGTGTCGCGGATATCGCGCTCGCCGGCCAGGAAGATGAGGATGTCGCCGCTGGGCTCCCCCAGGAGCTCGTCGACGGCGTCGAGGATCCCGGTCACCTGATCCTTGGGCTCCCCGGACTCGGTGGTCGTTGAGCCGGCCCGACCCCGGCCCTTGCCGCGAGCCCCCTGGTTGCGGGGCGTGAGCGCGGCGGGGCCGGCGCCGGAGCGGATGGCCTCGCGGCGGGCCCGGGCC
>ERZ773021.738-NODE-738-length-12174-cov-2.79569_pt1 | contig 12174 bp, 10 predicted proteins | sample MGYA00511668_ERZ773021 | MGnify/ENA primary metagenome ERZ773021 (study PRJEB29015, sample SAMEA2737961) | human oral metagenome | biome: human oral; feature: human-associated habitat; material: dental | place: China | collected 2032 ... | reverse complement strand
GAACCGACTGTGGACCAATATTTTAGTCGTGGTGGTGGAAATTATCCTGATCGTCGGGATTCTCTTTACCTTCGTTCAACCGCTGCTGGAACACGACTACCAGACCGCCTTTTGGACGATCGCTGGACCGTTCTTCTTTGCTATCGTGGCACTGGTCTTTTACCAAATTTCAGCCCGTCGCCACAACGTTGACCCGAATGAATAAGAGCGTGGCAGCCAACCCCGCCATGTTTGCTAACTAAATCAATTGCCGTGCCAGACCGATCAGATGTTGATTGGTCTGGTTTTTTGGTTAGGTTTGAATGGACTCCAACGGAAAATACCTGGGTGTTATACTGGCGTGAAAAATGAGGACAGGATAAATCTGCAAATTTACGTAAGATTACGCGGTCTTAACCACGGGCCTAGTGGTTAAGTACGGGCAAGGAACGGTGTTGGCGCACCAACCATTTGATCTAGCCTAGCCCACGGCGTTGGTACGCACTTTCGTTTTGCGCAAATCTAAATATTTGTCGTGTCACCAAATCTGGGGGGGATGCAAATTTTAGCGGTGGAGGAATTTTTGTCCCATCAAAAAAGCTGAGAGAAAATCGAGCTTTCTCCCAGCTTGTTACAGTATTGATGAAGGTTAGACGGATAACGTGCTCCCCAACCACAGGCCTAGTGGCTAAGTACGGGCAGAGAACGATGTTTAACCGCATCAACCCCTGCCCTAGCTTAGCCCAACGGCCTGTTGAGGAGGTTGGTTTGCACTTCCATCAAAAGCTATCGCGAATAATCAGGGTCGTTGGAATGATGTGGGTGGTTGGAACGCCACCTTCTTTAGTTTCTAACTTCTTTTTCAAGAGTTTCGCGGCGTCAGTCCCAATTCGCCGGGAGTCCTGACGGATGCAAGAGATCCCGGGACGCATGACGGTCATCCAGTCAAACTCTTCGTAGGTGGCGACCCCGTAATCGGTCGGGTAGGTGTAGTTGTTGTGTTGCATGGTTTGCAGTAGTTGGACAAAGACGCTAGCGTTCATCGTAAAGAAACCCACTTTCTTATTCCCGCGCTGCTCCATGATCCGTTTGATTTGGGTTTGGAAAGTTACTAGCGATTCTGATTGACCAGGGTAAGGGACCGGAATTAGATGGGTACCGTCAGGGTAACGTATGGCACGTAAAAAGCCCTGGTACCGTTTGATACGGGTACTGACCTTTTCTAGTGGCCAAGAGACAAAGTAGAGTTCGTCGTAGCCTGCAATCATCATCCGCTTGGTCATTTCTTCAACTGCCTCCGTATTATTGGTGGCGACGGAATCAAAGGTTAGAGTCTCCATCTGGCGGTCAAACATCACGATGTCGTTATTGGAGAGAGTCTGGTAAATTGGATTGTCGGGATTAACTGGATCAATGATGATACCAGCCACGTTTTGAGCTTGGAGCCGTAGGATATTGCTAGTTTCGGTATCCTGATCATTATCAGCATTGGTGAAGATCATCCGGTAACCCGCTTGATTAAAAACCGCCGAGATTCCAGAAAGGACGGTGGCGGAGAAGGGATTGGTGATGTCAGCAATTGAAACCCCAATTGTTTTATTGTCGTTTTTTGCGAGATCGCGGGCGACGCTATTGGGGTGGTAGTTATGTTCAGTGATAATTTTAGCCACGTGGGCACGAGTTTTGGCAGACATCTTGCCGTAATTGTGGTTTAGAAAGTTGGAGACGGTGGCCGTTGAAACCCCCGCTAGTTTGGCAATGTCGTTAATTGTTAGTTTTTCCACGATGCTGCCCCCTCGAGTGCATAAAATTTAGAGAGTTGAATTAAATATGTTAAATTAGTTAGCGTCTTATCCGGTAAAATAACGGCTTTTAGTTGGGAAACGCTTTCTTCTAGAGTTAGAATAACATTAGCACTAATGATTTATCGAGGGATTTATGTATTTATTTTCAATGTACACTAGCAGATGGGGTGGAAAATATGTTTCAAGATGTCAATGCCTTTTTTACGGCGTTTGGGGCTAGCGTTGTCGTCCCGGTGATGATTTTTATCATCGCCCTTTTCTTAAAGGTTCAACCCAAAATGGCAATGATGAGCGCCCTTTACGCCGGGGTGGGGCTGACGGGTTTTGGTTGGATCATTTCAGAATTCACACCGGTGGTCACTAAGATTATTAAGCAGATGGTGAGTACTACCGGAATTAAACTCCCGGTGGTCGACATTGGCTGGCAAGCCGGGTCTCTAGCTAGCTTTGGGTCAACTGTAGGCCTGGCTTTCTTTGTATTCGGGCTTCTGTTTGAATTGCTGATCTTTGCCTTGGGAATCACTAAAGTCTTTATGGCCTCTAACTTATGGAACAACTTTGGTTTCATGATTTGGGGGACGATGGCCTACTATGTTACCCACAACTTTTGGTTGTCGATGGGGTTGTCCTTTTTTATGCTCCTGTATTCCTTAGTGTTGGCGGAAGTTCAGGCAGATCGATGGTCAGATTACTATGGGGTCAAAAACGCTACGGTGGCGGCCCCGCATAACATTGAGCAGACCATCCCGGCAATTCTCTTAGATCCACTGTGGAACCTACTCGGCTTCAACAGGGTTAAGGTGACTCCGGAATACTTTAAGAATAAGTTAGGCGTGTTTGGGGAACCGACGACCTTAGGGGCGTTGTTAGGGTTAATTATCGGTATCCTAGGGAATCTCCATAGTTTAGGAACTATCAAAGCTTGGGGACAAATCCTCCAGTTTGCCGTGCAGCTAGCTGCCGTAAGGACAATTTTCCCGCTGGTGACTGGAGTCTTTGCCAAAGCCTTCGCGCCATTGGCTGAAGAGATTGACAAGAATCGCAAAAAGGAAGTGGCTGAGCAAGGAAAAGAAATCGATGCTATTCACGATAAAAAACGGTGGTTCCTTGGTGTTGATGATGGGGTTGGTTACGGGGAGCCAGCTACAATCATTGCCGGGGTGATTCTAATACCGATTATGGTGGTAATCGCCTTCATCTTACCGGAGAATCGGACTCTACCGGTAGTTGATTTAATATCGTTGCCCTTCATGGTTGAATCGACCGTCGCCGTTACTCGTGGCAATATTTTAAAGGTGATTGCCAACGGAATTGTTTGGTTCTCATTGGGGCTGTACGCCTCCAGTTGGTTAGGAACTATCTACACCGGTACGGTTTCTCACTATGGGGTGGCGATTCCAGCCGGGGTAGTCTTGATTACTAGCTTCAATCTAATTGCCCGGCCGGTAAACGCCCTTATATTCGCGGCCTTTATTTCCCAGAATCCGGTTTGGATTGGGCTGTGTATCGTTATCTACTTGGTAGCGTTGTATGGGCTTCGCCGGTATCGACCACAAATTTGGTCTTATTTGAACCGGATGGCGGAAAAGAATGCAAAATAAGATTATGACACAAAAAGACCAGTGGTTCGCAGATTTGAACCACTGGTCTTTTGTTTCAGTTAAGCAAGTTGAGTCGGGTCGACGGTGATGCCCAGTTGCTCTTGTAGCTGAGGTAATTCGGCTGCGGATGGGTACGAGGTTTGGCTTCCGGACATCGTTACGGTAACGGCGGCGTAGGCGTTGGCGTGCCTTAAAGCAGTTGGGATGTCTTCACCATTCGTGTAGTAGTGGGCAAAGGCCCCCACGAATGAGTCGCCAGCCCCGATGGAGTCAACGGCATTGACTTTGTAAGAGGGGATGAGCTCTTCATGATCCGCACAAACCCAGAGTGCTCCTCGACTTCCGATTGTGACAATTACGTTTTTAACCCCTTGGTCAACAAGGGAATGGGCAGCGTCTTTAATTTGGTCGATAGATTCTACCGGCAGGTGGGTGAGACGACCGAGTTCCGTTTCGTTTGGAGAGTAAAACTCGCACTTGGTGATGTGTTCTAAGTCAACGTTATCATTCGCGGGAGCTGGGTTTAGCATCACCGGAACATGGAATTGTTCAGCTAGGTCAATGGCTCGGTAGTCCGTTGCCAGCGAAATCTCTTGTTGCAAGATAACCATTTTGGAGCTTTTGATGAGATCGGTGTATTGATCAAGAACGTCTGGCGTTAACTCACTGTTAGCCCCTTGAACCACGATGATACTGTTCATATTGCCTTGGATGAAGCATGGCGCCACTCCATTACTTTGGTTACCGACGCTAACGCCCGTAATGTCAATGCCGCTCTGTTGGAAGTGTTCCAAGTAGGCTTGACCAAGACTGTCGGAGCCCACCTTTGAAATCATGGCCACTGAGGAGCCTAGTTGAGCGGCGGCGTAAGCTTGGTTAGCCCCCTTTCCCCCAAAGGCCATGTGAAAACTTGGGGCGCTAACAGTTTCCCCTAACTTAGGCATGCGGTCAATATCGGTCGTTAATTCCATCATGTTGGAGCCAATTACAGTAATATCGTGGGTCATGTTCTTCACTCCTTTTTAAAACAAGCGAGGTGGTTAGTTTTCTAAACCAGTAACAACGTGGAAGTGACGTTCTTCTTGCGGCTTGAGTGTGATAAGAGTGCCGGCGTTTTTAGCGGCTAATTGGCCTTCCGGGGTGCAAGTTCCTGGTAGGGCAAAAGCGTTGACTTGTTGATCACCGTTATAAAGAATCCAACGGGTAACGATTGGTAGCTCGGCGGTCTTGTAAGTGGTTAAGAAGTTATGACCATTTCCAAGGTCAACCCGGAATTCTGCGGTGTCAGTGTATTTAGTTAAGTCGGAGGAGAAGAAGACGATTTCTGGATCGTAGTGACTTGGGTCATCGAGCTTGTCAATTAACTTGCCACTCTCCTCTAATTCCTTAGTGAAGGCCATCCATTCTGGAGTTGGGTGAACGTGGGCCGGGACGGAGGTCCGTAGCTGGAAGGCTTCATCAGGAATGTTGGACGTCATTGTTGCGTTATCAACGTAGGCGTAGCAAAGGTGACACATGTATTGCAAGGTCATTGGGGCACAGTTAGACAGGTTCTTGACGTGCTGCTCAATATCAAAGAGGCCGCTGTCCTTGCGCATCGTAACTGATGGGGTGGCTAGGTAGTGGTCACCAAAACCCTTGATGTACTCGTAATCGCTAGTAACAGTGATGGTATCATCATCAACAACTAGTGCTGCGTGATCCATGCGTGCCGTTGCAAACTCCCCGTGTTGAACGTGGTTATCCTCGGGGCTGGGGTTCCCGTTTGCCAGTAAGCCGGAGGTAAATTCAAAGGCGCCGTAAGTGTCAGAGATCTGCTTACCGAAAAGTGGCTGACTGAAACCATCTTTTTCCTTCAAGGTGATGCCATCAAAAACAGCGTCCCAAACCATCAAACCATAGAACGGTAAGAGAGTGAGGTAACCCCGGCTGTTGGACACCTTCAGAGCTTCAACACCAGAGGGGTACTTGAAGGTTGATACCCTAAAGTTGTCGTCTTTGTAAAGGTCAAACGTAGCGGCGGAAAACATTTCATGGCTCAGGTTAAATTTCTTCATGTTACGACTCCTCCTATGCTTTGCCGATGATGGCAAGACTGTGACTGACTCCTAAACGGGTAGCACCCGCATCAATCATTGCTTGGGCGTCCTCAGGGGTGTGGATACCGCCAGAGGCTTTAACGGCCGTGGAAGTCCCCTTGACCGCTTGGACCATAATCTCGACAGCGTGGACGGTGGCGCCTTGGGTGGAGAAACCAGTCGAGGTTTTAACAAAGTCAGCCCCCGTCTTAGCAACGATCTTGGCGGCCGCTTCAATTTCGTCATCAGTTAGGAGACAAGTTTCGATGATGACCTTAATAACACGCTTATTTTGGTGGCAGACATCAACGACTGCTTGGATATCCTGCTCCACTTTATCCAAGTGACCAGATTTCATTTCGCCGATGTTCATGACCATGTCCAACTCATCAGCACCATTCCCAATGGCATCTGTAGCTTCAGCAACCTTGATTTTGGTGGTGTTGGCCCCGAGGGGAAATCCAATTACACAAGCCGTTTTGACAGAAGAACCCTTCAGAAGTAGGTGGACTTTTTCAACCCAGTAGGGGTTAATCATTACCGTGTGAAAGTTATTGTCCATCGCCTCTTTGACGATGCGTTCAATTTGCTCTTCAGTTGCCTCTGGGGCGAGAAGGGTGTGGTCAATGTAGTTATTAAATTCCATTATTTCTAGCTCCCTTTTTATTTGAATACGCTTTCATTATATTTATTGTTTTTTCAATTGTAAATAATTAAAATGGAAATATGAAAACGACAAGGAGGGTTGAATGGTGATGCGAAGTGAAAAATTAACGGAAACACAACTCAAGCTGGCACTACGGATTGCTAGCTCTTACTATCTAGATAAAGTTAGTCAAACTGATATTGCAAAAAATTTAGAAATCTCCCGACCAACGGTTTCTAGGTACTTACAGTATGCCGTTGATACGGGAATGGTTGATATTCGAATCCAGGACCCTTTTGAAAACGTTGGTAGTTTAGAGCAGGATTTACGAACTAAGTACGGTTTGAAAAGGGCGATTGTTGTTGACCAAGTGGGTGAATCATATCCCCAGATTCTTGAACAACTGGGGCAAGCAACGGCAAACTACCTCCAAGAAATTGTCCAAGATGGTGACACAATTGGGTTAAGTTGGGGGAGGACAATGGCTGCCGTGGCAGATTACTTGCAACCAAGTAATAAAAAAGATGTTCAAACGGTATATCTGAAGGGGACGGTCGCAAATTCATCGCGAAATAACTACGCCAGCTACATTGCCGAAAAATTCAACCAAGCTTTTAGCACCCAAACCTTAATTCTTCCGGTTCCCGTCATCTTTGATAACCAAGAGACCCGGGATGCTGTTTTAAGGGACCGGTTTATTCACCAAATCATGGAAACAGCGGCTACTGCTGAGATTGCCCTCTTTACGGTTGGAACAACGAGGGATGATGCAATGCTGTTTCAATTGGGGTATTTAACTGCGGAGCAGATTGCCTATTTAAAGCGACATGCGGTTGGTGATGCAATTTCCCAATTCATTGATCGTAAAGGCCAAGTGGCTGATCCGCAATTATCGAAGCAAACAATGGCGCTGCCCATTGAGCAGTTAAAATTGAAACGCCATTCAATCCTCGTGGCGGGCGGGAGTACGAAGCTAGCAGCACTTCACGCCGCCTTAGTTGGTGGGTACGCAAGCGAGTTAATTACCGATTTAGAAGATGCAAAACAACTCATAGAGATGTAAAAAATTAAAAAGAATTTTAGTGCTTTTGCTAAAATTCTTTTTTTATTTTGATTGTTGTAATGATAGGTATTTGTGAATAAATTATTTAGCAAACGCTTGCATAACGAGTGATAACCAGGATTTTGAAGACGCTATTTTTTGTTGCAACCGCTTTCCTGTGATGATAAACTAAACGGGTCGATTGGTACGTAAAAGGTTTTAACAAAACGTTTTACGTGGATGCGTTGTAACAGGAGGAAATTATATGTCAAACAAAGTTGCTGTTCTTGGAAGCATCAATGTTGATACGACTTATCACGTTCACCGTTTCCCAGAACCTGGTGAAACGCTAGCTGCAACGGATAAGAGTTCAGCGCCTGGTGGTAAGGGAGCGAACCAAGCAGTCGCTGCAGTCCGTTCTGGGTCAGAGACGTACTTCATTGGAATGGTTGGCGCAGACTCCGAAGGGAAGTTCATGCGTGATGCCTTACAAGAAGATCACATTGACACGACGAACGTGGGGAATGACCCGCGCCACGGTACGGGGACTGCGCTAGTTACTTTAGATGAAAATGGCCAAAATGACATCATGGTTTATGGTGGGGCTAACCAAGCGATGACTAAGGACGTTCTTAGTAAGAGCGAGGAAGTGATGAAGAAGGTCGACTTTTTGATCACCCAATTTGAAACACCACAGACTGTTGCCTTAGAAGCATTTAAGATGGCGAAGGCAAATGGTGTTATTACAGTTTTGAATCCAGCACCGGCAACGGAAATCCTGCCGGAGTTGCTGGAATACACGGACATCATTGCTCCTAACGAAACGGAAAGTGCTTTGCTGACTGGGATTGAGATCACGGATGATGCATCACTGGATCAAACTGCTGAGTACTTCCGTGCCAAAGGGGTTGGCGTAACCCTAGTAACCCTAGGTTCAAAGGGGGCCTACTACTCAACTAAGGATGGTTCCGGAACGGTACCAGCCTTCAAGGTAAAGGCAATTGATACTACCGCAGCAGGGGATACTTTTATTGGGGCGTTAATTTCACAATTGTTACCGGACTTCTCGAACTTGGCAGACGCCATTACCTACGCTCAGCGCGCATCGAGTTTGACGGTTCAAGGGATGGGGGCAATGCCATCAATCCCAACGTTTGACCAAGTTCAAGAAGCATTGAAGTAGAGTCGTTTTGGAGGTTATTAGTCATGAAGAAGAGTGGAATTTTAAATTCAGAAGTAGCATCTGTCGTTGCTGGCATGGGACACATGGACTGGTTATCAATTGGTGATGCCGGGATGCCAGTTCCGATGGGGACGAAGAAGATTGACCTGTGCGTAGACAAGGAATTGCCTACGTTCATGCAAATCTTGGAAAACGTTCTGAAGGAAATGAAGATTCAAAAGATCTACTTAGCAGATGAAATCAAGGACCAAAACCCAGAACAATTAGAAAACATCAAGCAGGCACTGCCAGATGTTGAAATTGAGTTTATGCCACACACGGATTTGAAGAAGAACTTAGCTAAGACGCATGCATTTATTCGGACGGGTGAGATGACGCCGTACTCAAACATCATTCTTGAGTCCGGGGTAACCTTCTAAGGAGGAGTAAGGACATGGATAACTTAAAGAAGCAGTCGTGGGTTCAATATGACGACGGCTACCTCAGCAAGACGCCGGTTTGGCAATACATTTTAGTTTCGTTGATCTTCCCAATGTGGGGGATGGCAGCGTCACTTAACGATATTTTGATCACGCAGTTCAAGACGGTCTTTACGTTGAGCGATACGGCAACTGCCTTCGTTCAATCGGCCTTTTACGGTGGGTACTTCTTGATCGCCCTTCCTGCGTCATACATTATTCGGAAGAACACGTACAAGACAGCTATTATGACCGGTTTGACATTCTTCATTATTGGTTGTGCGCTGTTCTTCCCGGCTTCTCACATGGCAACCTACGGGATGTTCTTAGCGGCCATCTTCGTTATCGCCATTGGTTTGAGTTTTTTGGAAACTTCTTGTGACACTTACTCAACGATGATGGGGCCGCGTGAGTTTGCCAACCGGCGGATTAACATCTCCCAAACTTTGATTCCGTTCGGGGATGCCATGGGGATCATCTTAGGGAAGTACCTGATCTTTAGCGGTCACAGTAACTTGCAAAATGAGTCTGCTGGTTTGAACGCTGCACAAAAGATGGCACTAAACAAGGAAGTCCTTGCCCTGACGCTTCGTCCGTACAAGTACATCTTGTTTGTTCTGTTGATCCTGTTAGTATTGGTAGCAATTACGAAGATGCCATACGGGAAGGCGAAGGCGGACGCTAAGACTGCTAACCAACCAAGTATGGGTGAATCCTTAAACTACCTGTTCCACAACTGGCGCTTCATGAAGGCGGTTGGGGCCCAATTCCTTTACGTTGGGATCCAGACCTGTGTATGGTCCTTCACCATTCGTTTGGCACTGCGGATTGTTCCGGGGATTTCTGATCATGCCGCAACTAACTACATGATCATTAGCTACATGGTATGGTTTGTTGGGAAGCTCTTTGCCAACTGGTTCATGAACCGTTACTCCATTACCAAGACGATGATTTGGTACTGTGTATTAGGGACGATTGTTCTTCTGCTGACTTGCTCAATTCACTCACCATTGGCAATCTGGGGTGCCGTTGCGACTAGTTTCTTCTTCGGCCCAGTTTACCCAACGGTTTACGCTCACGGGTTGGACCAGATCGAAGAAAAGCAACACACCGAAACTGGTGGTGCCCTGATGGTTATGTCCCTCGTTGGTGGGGCAGCCCTTCCGGTTATCATGGGTCGTGTTTCTGACCTGACTGGTTCCATGCAATTCTCCTTCATCGTTCCGGCAATTGGTTTTGTCCTGATCCTGTGGTTCTTCCTTTCTGAACACAAGATCGCTAAGAAGGAAGCTCAAAAGGCTTAATTATAAATTTACAAAAAACAGGGTGATTCTCTTGCAGAATCAGCCTGTTTTTTGTAGGATAACAACGTTTTGAACCGGTTACATGCAACCGCTTAATATACGGTAGAATTCACAATGATAACGGTTTATAATTAGACGTATTGAGCAGTGTCACACGGTTGACACTCAGATTTAGGAGGAACATATAATGGCAAAAGACGTGAAGGGAATTGCAGCTAGTGATGGGATCGGGATTGCCCCGGCATACCTGTTGGTTGACCCAGATCTGTCCTACGACAAGGTAAAGGTTGATGACACGGCGGCGGAATACGCTCGGGTTGAAAAAGCCTTCCAAGACTCAATTGAAGAATTGACGCAAATCAAGGAGAACGCTAAGGATCGCCTTGGGGAAGAAGAGCTGGGCGTGTTTGATGCTCACATCGCCATCTTATCTGACCCGGAAATGCTGGGCCAAATTAAGGATGACATCGAAAACAACCACACCGGTGCCGAAGAAGCCGTTGACAAGGTAACGACCGCCTTTGCTGACATGTTGGCCGCCATGACCGATAACGCCTACATGCAAGAACGGGCTGCCGACGTTAAGGACGTTGCAAAGCGGGCAATGAGCCACCTGTTGGGTAAGCAATTACTAAACATCGCCGGCATCAACAGCCCGGTGGTGATCGTGGCCCACGAAATTACCCCGTCCGATACTTCTCAGATGGACGCTAAGTTCGTCAAGGGGATCGTAACCGACCTGGGGGGCCGGACGAGCCACGCCGCCATCATGTCCCGGACCTTACGGATTCCAGCCATCGTTGGTTCTAACGAAATCACGACTTCCGTTGAACACGGTCAAATGATGATCGTGGATGGTTTGAACGGGGACGCCATCATTGACCCGAGTGACGACCAAGTGAAGGAATACGAAGCTAAGGCCGAAGCCTTCGAAGCCGAACGGGCAGAATGGGCTAAGTTAGTCGATGCCCCATCCGTTTCTAAGGACGGCAAGGAATTTGAAATTGCGGCCAACATCGGGACGCCGGATGACACGGAAGACGCCGTTAAGCAAGGTGCTGACGGGGTGGGTCTCTTCCGGAGCGAATTCTTGTACATGGACAACGACCACATGCCAAGCGAAGACGAACAGTTTGAAGCTTACAAGAAGGCCGTAGTGGGCATGAATGGTAAGCCAGTCGTGGTTCGGACGATGGACATCGGTGGGGACAAGCCGCTCGATTACATGCCACTGCCAAAGGAAGAAAACCCATTCTTGGGCTACCGGGCCATCCGGATCTGCTTGGACCGGCCAGAACTCTTCAAGACCCAATTACGGGCCCTGGTGCGCGCCTCTGAATTCGGACCTGTTTCAATCATGTTCCCAATGATCGCGACGGTGGCCGAACTTCGTCAAGCCAAGGCGATCTTTGAAGAAGCCAAGGCTGAAGTTCAAAAGGATCACCCAGGTCTGGGCGACGACGTTAAGATCGGGATGATGATTGAAATCCCGCTGGCCGCTTTAAACGCCGCTCAACTGGCTAAGGAAGTTGACTTCTTCTCCATTGGGACCAACGATTTGATCCAATACAGCTTCGCCGCTGACCGTGGGAACGAAGCCGTTTCCTACCTTTACCAACCGCTGAACCCAGCCTTCTTATCCCTAGTTAAGCACGTCATCACCTCCGCTCACGAAAACGGCGCTAAGGCCGCCATGTGTGGGGAAATGGCCGGTGACGAAATGGCACTGCCACTCTTGATGGGGATGGGCCTGGATGAATACTCCATGTCCGCTACTTCCATCCTCCGTACCCGGAGCATGATGAAGAAGCTCGACACCAAGGAATGGGCCGGCTACGTTGACGAAATCATCGCTAACTGCGCCACTGTTGAAGAAGTTCAAGACTTCGTGAAGAGCAAGTTGGGCTAAAAAATTGAACCAATTAATTAAACACTAACTAAAACTGCTAATTTTACCTAACAATTAGGTAGAGTTAGCAGTTTTTATATACACCTGAATTATTCATAGTTCATAAAAATCCCGTCAGTTTTCGTATTTTTTCGAAAACTGACGGGTATGTCGGGAGTGTTCAATATTT
>ERZ773021.737-NODE-737-length-12182-cov-7.90484_pt1 | contig 12182 bp, 9 predicted proteins | sample MGYA00511668_ERZ773021 | MGnify/ENA primary metagenome ERZ773021 (study PRJEB29015, sample SAMEA2737961) | human oral metagenome | biome: human oral; feature: human-associated habitat; material: dental | place: China | collected 2032 ... | reverse complement strand
GTCGAGCAGCATGGCGGCCTCGACCTCATGCGGGTCGCGCTGCTTGGACTCCTCGCCCAGGCGCCGGCCCTGGACCTGCTCGAACAGCGGGGCCCGACCGATCATGCCGGCGCGGCGGCGCCTGGTCCCGGCGGCCAGGCGGGCGTCGACGATACCGAGGGAGAGGTTACCGGGATCCACGCCGGTGGCGAGAATCTCGGTCATGTCAGCGACCTGGAAGACTGCGGCGCCGTCTTTGGCATGATCGGTGATGGTCTTCTGAGAGACTGCCTCCTACGTGGCACCCCGGGTGCAGGGACGCAGGATCGTGCCCAGTGGCTATACAATCCGCTCCTACTGCCTGGACAGACAGGGCTGCTGGCGGGCTGGCTCATCTCGATTCCCAGCATCTTCAACTCCGGGGACGCCGGGGAGTAGGGAGTCTGATGTACACCCCAGTCCGTGATCTGAACCCGCTGGGCTCAACTCCATGGCGCACGCTTCTAGCATCCCACCCGGGTCGCGGCATCAGCCGTCTCAGGTAGAGCGGCCAGCTTCCACTGCGAGGCGGTGGCGCTGGCGACCGTGCCCGCCACGACTCTTGGGGGGTGAACAGTTCTCTTCAGAATAGGCTGCTCAGGACGGTCGGCCCGAAGGCAGCTCCGAAACCGGTCCAGGCGAGCGCCACCAAGCGCCAGAATTGTGTCGCTCTGCTCCCAGGCCACGGTGTCGATGGCCTTGGTTGGCCTTTCGAGCTTCCGCACGCCGACGACCGGCTCCATGACGCGGGCCATGATCGTCATGAAGCCCTGGATGAAGTCAGCATAGGACACCGCGAGAGGACCCTTTCCGATGAGCGTGTGGATGACGGTTAGGCCGCTGGCGTAAAGGGCGCCGAGGAGGCACATGAGAATCCATCCGGACATGTCCGAGACCCCGACTGAGAGTGCCGCATCCAGGGGCCAGGGACCGGGGTCGCGACAGGAGCGCATGTAGTCGTCGATGTCGTTGTTGGGGCCGGTGGCCCCGCCCGCGAAGGACTGGGCCACCGGAGTCAGGATGGGTGCCTGGGCACGTCACTCGATGAGTGGATGCATGTGTGTGTCAGGCGTCTTCCATTGGGAGTGTTGTTTGGCGCTTACTCTCGTTCGAGGTGGAGGTTGGGCGCCGGCATGCCGACGTAGACTGTCTCGAGGTAGTCCTCGATTCCTTCCTTGCCGCCCTCGCGCCCCATCCCGGATTCCTTGACGCCTCCGAAAGGGGCAGCTGCATTCGAGATGGTCGCGGAGTTGACCCCGAGCATGCCGACCTCGAGGAGCTCGGCCATCCGCAGGATTCGGGCGGTTGAGGAGGTGTGGAGGTAGGCGGACAGACCCACGGTGTCGGTGTTGACGAGGCCGATGACCTCCTCCTCGTTGTCGAACCGGATGACAGGGGCGACAGGCCCGAAGATTTCGTTGGTGACGATCTCGGCGTGCGGGTCGACGTCCGTGAGAACTGTGGGCGGGTAGAAGAATCCCGCGCCCTCGGGGACGAAGCCGCCTACGAGCGCGGTTGCACCGGACTCGATGGCACCGGCGACGAGCTCCGCGACGGAGGTTCGTTGGCGTGCGGAGACAAGTGGGCCGACGGCGACGCCCGGCTCCAGGCCGTTGCCGACCCGCTGGGAGGCCATGACCTCGGCGAACCGACGCGTGAACTCGTCGTACACGCCGCCCTGGACGAAGAAGTGGTCCGCGGCGTTGCAGGCCTCTCCCATGTTCCGCATCTTCGTGATGACGGCGGCATCGACGGCGGCGTCGAGGTCAGCGTCATCGAAGACGATGAAAGGGGCGTTCCCGCCGAGCTCCATCGAGGTGCGCAGAACCCCCTGGGCGGCCTCGGCCAGCAGCGCCTTGCCGACGCCGGTCGAGCCGGTGAAGGAGATCTTCCGCAGGCGCGGGTCAGCGATGAGGGGTCCGGTTAGGGCACGGCTGCGGTTCGTGGGCAGGACTGCGAGGACGCCCGCCGGAAGGCCGGCCTCGACGAGGACTTGAGCGAAGAGCAGGGAAGTCAGCGGGGTGTCCTGCGAGGGCTTGAGGATGGCAACGTTGCCGGCCGCGAAGGCTGGGGCGGCCTTGCGGGTTGCCATAGCCAGCGGGAAGTTCCACGGTGTGATGAACAGGCATGGGCCGACCGGCCGGCGCACTACGACCGCCTGGAGGTGGCCCTCGGGGAGGCGGAAGTAGTCGCCACGGATTCTGACGGCCTCCTCGGCGAACCACCTCAGGAATTCCGAGCCATAGGTGACCTCGGCGTCGGCTTGGTCGAGGGGCTTGCCCATCTCGAGTGTCATGACCCGGGCGAGGCGCTTGCGGAACGGGCCGACGACCAGCTCATAGGCGCGTCGCAGAATGTCTGCGCGCTCGCGTGGGCTCGTGGCCTGCCAGGAGCGCTGGGTGCGCGCCGCGAGGTCCATGGCTTCGGCGGCGTCCTCAGGGGTGGCGGAGGCGACGGTGGTGAGGACCTCCCCCGTGGCGGGGTTGAGAACGTCGAAGCGCTCCCCTGAAGAGGACTCGCGCCACTCATTGCCGATGAGGATGCCGGTGGGGATTGAGTCGAGGAGCTCGCGGATACCCGCGTCGCTGGTGGGTGCGGGGGCCGGGGTGGTCATGGGTGCTTCTCCTTCGGGATGCTGGGGCCGACGGCGTCGGCGACCCCAGAGTGATGACGTCTGAGAATCGCGGCCTCGGAACATGTTGACACGCTCCGTAATCTGCGCCATCATCTTAGCACGCATCGTATACGACTTCATATACGGTACGGAGTGCGAGGAAGCACCCCACCACCCACGACCACCTGCGAGGAGCGTCATGAAGGACACGATCGTCTCGAGGACCACCGGCCACGTCGTCGGCAAGATCATTGCCGTCCACCTCTCCTACCCTTCCCGCGCCGCCCAGCGCGGACGAATCCCCACCGAGGCCTCGTACTTCATCAAGGCCCCCTCCTCCATCGCCGACCCCGGCACCGTCGAGCGCCCCGCCAACACCGAGCTCCTGGTCTTCGAGGGCGAGATCGCCCTTGTCATCGGCACCCCCGCCCGCCGCGTCACCGAGGACGAGGCCTGGAGCCACGTTGGATGGGTCACCGCCGGCAACGACATGGGCCTGCTCGACCTGCGCGCCGCCGACCGCGGTTCTAACACCCGCTCCAAGTCCGGCGATGGCATGACGCCTCTCGGCCCTGTCCTTATCCCGGCCGAGGACATCGACCCCGCCGCCCTGCACATCCGCACCACGGTGAACGGCGAGATCGTCCAGGATGACTCCTCCGCAACCCTTCTCTTCCCCTTCGCCCACCTCATCGCCGACCTCTCCCGGGTCATGACCCTTGAGCCCGGGGACGTTATCCTCACCGGCACCCCTGCCGGCAGCTCTGTCCTCCAACCCGGCCAAACCGTTTCCGTCGAGGTCTTCTCCGAGACCGATCCAGCCGTCACCACCGGTCCTCTCACCACGACCGTCGTCGAGGCACCCGCTCTCGTCCCCATCGGCTCCGTCCCCGTCGTCGACGACCAGCAGCGCATCGATGCCTGGGGCTCGCGTGAGGCCGCCGGCCTGCCCCCGACCTTCTCACTCAGCGCTGAACAGCGTACTCGCCTTGGCACCGTGGCCGTCTCCACCCTGTCCTCCCAGCTACGCCGCCGCGGCTTGCCCGGGACCACCATCGACGGCGTCCACCCGCTCGTCCCCGGAACCCGCATGGTCGGCACCGCCCGCACCCTGCGGTACATCGCCTACCGCCCTGATCTCTTCAAAGCTCGCGGTGGCGGCTACAACGCCCAGAAGCGCGCCGTCGACGCTCTCTGCCCCGGCGAGGTCCTCGTCATGGAGGCCCGCGGCATCGGCACCGCCGGCACCCTGGGCGACGTCCTCGCTCTCCGAGCCCTCGCCCGCGGCGCGGCCGGCATCATCACCGACGGCGCCATCCGCGACTCCGCCGCTGTCGCAGCAACCGGACTGCCCGTCCACTGCGCTGGCACCCACCCTTCCGTCCTCGGTCGGGTCCATGTCCCCTGGGACGTCGACGTCACTATCAGCTGTGGTGGAACTGCCGTTCAACCCGGCGACGTCATCGTCGCGGACGACGACGGTGGCCTCGTCATCCCGCCCGAGCTTGTCGAGGAGGTCCTCGCCGACGCCGAGAGACAGGAGCGCGAGGAGGAGTACATCGCCCGCATGGTCCAGGAGGGGCACGAGCTCAAAGGACTCTTCCCCCTCGGACCTGAGTGGCGCGAGAGGTATGAGCAGGACGCCGCCACCGGCGCCTGACCCACGCTGCCATCCCAGGACGTGGCCGGAACCTGACGCTGCGTCGTCGGTCCGTCACCGGACCCCACTACAGACACCGCCACTGCACCACCACCTCAACGAGGAGACCACCATGACGAACCCGCCCATGTCCCTCCCGGACCACATCCAGCACTATATCGACGGCGTTCTCGTCGACTCTGTTGACGGCGCGACCTTCGATGTCCTCGAACCTACGACCAACCGGACGTATATCACTTGCTCTTCCGGCTCTCAGGCCGACGTCGACCTCGCTGTTGCCGCAGCCAAGCGCGCCTTCGAAGAGGGTCCTTGGCCGCGAATGCTCCCCCGCCAGCGCGCTACCATCCTCAACCGAATCGCCGACGAGGTCGCCGCACTCAACGAGGAGCTCGCCGCCATCGAGTCTTTCGACTCCGGACTGCCCATCCGCCAGGCCAAAGGCCAGGCCAACCGCGCTGCCGAGAACTTCCGGTTCTTCGCCGACCTCATCGTCGCCCAGGTCGACGGCGCTTTCAGGATGCCGGACCGCCAGGTCAACTACGTCAACCGCAAGCCGCTGGGCGTCGCCGGCCTCATTACTCCCTGGAACACGCCCTTCATGCAGGAGTCCTGGAAGCTGGCCCCGGCGCTCGCTTCCGGCTGCACGGTCGTCCTCAAGCCCGCCGAGTTTACCCCCGTCTCTGCCCACCTGTGGGCCGGAATCATGGAGCGCGCCGGTGTCCCTCAGGGCGTCTTCAACATCATCCACGGATTCGGGGAGTCCGCCGGTGACGCCCTCGTCAAGCACCCCGACGTCCCGCTCATCTCCTTCACGGGAGAGCTCGGCACTGGCAAGGTCATCTATAGCAACTGTGCCCGCAACATGAAGCACATGTCGATGGAGCTTGGCGGCAAGTCCCCTGCCGTCGTCTTTGCCGACGCCGACTTCGAGGCCGCTCTCGACTCCACGCTCTTCGGCGTTTACTCCCTCAATGGTGAGCGCTGCACCGCCTCCTCGAGGATCCTCGTCGAGCGGCCTGTCTACGACCGCTTCGTCGAGGCATACGCCGAGCGCGCCAAGAAGATCGTGGTTGGCCCACCCTCGGATCCGAAGACCGAGATCGCCGCCCTCGTCCACCCGGAGCATTACCGGAAGGTCACCGAGTACATCAAGATCGGCAAGGGCGAGGCCCGTCTCGTCGCTGGCGGCGAGCGCCCCGAGGACCTGCCCGAAGGCAACTACGTCCAGGCCACCGTCTTCGCCGATGTCCCACCCACCGCCCGCATCTTCCAAGAGGAGATCTTCGGCCCCGTCGTCTCGATCACCCCCTTCGACACCGATGAAGAGGCCATCGCTCTGGCCAACGACGTCGAGTATGGCCTAGCCGCGTACGTGTGGACCAACTCAATCGCCCGCGCCCACAACGTCGCCCACGCCATCGACTCCGGCATGGTGTGGATCAACTCCCACAACGTCCGAGACCTGCGGACGCCCTTCGGTGGAGTCAAGGGTTCGGGCCTCGGCCACGAGGGCGGCTACCGGTCCCTCGATTTCTACTCCGTGCAGCAGTCCATTCACGTCACGCTCGGCGACGTCCACACGACCCGCTTCGGCGCCACCGGCTACGCGGACAACGACCTCGGCCTTGGCGGGCCTAGCGCCTGAGCCCTGGCCACCTGCCAGTGCGGGGAGTGATCGGACGCTCCCCGCGCGGCGCCCACCATCCACCGCGTGGCCCCAAGGGCCTCGCCCGACCCCGTCACCAGCGGCACGCCGCACCACTCACATCACAGCCAAAGGAGACTGTCATGTTGGAACTCGTCCCCACCCCCACCGCCGCCGCGCCGGACATCCTGCGCTGTGCCTACATGGACCTCGTCGTCACCGACCTCGCGGCCTCCCGCGAGTTCTACGTCGACGTCCTCGGCCTTGTCGTCACCGAAGAGGACGACAACACGATCTACCTGCGCTCCTTCGAGGAGTTCATCCACCACAACCTCGTCCTGCGCAAAGGCCCGGTCGCAGGTGTCGCCGCCTTCGCTTTCCGCGTCCGCTCCGAGGAGGAGGTTGACAAGGCCGAGGCATACTACAAGGAGCTCGGTTGCGAGACCCGCCGTGGCAAGTTCACCCAGGGCGTCCCCAACGCCCTGCGGGTCGTCGACCCGCTCGGCTTCCCCTACGAGTTTTTCTACGAAGTCGAGCATGTCGAGCGGCTCGCCTGGAACTACGAGCTCCAAGGCGCAGGCGCGCTTGTCCGCCTTGACCACTTCAATCAGGTCTACCCCGACGTCGTCAAGGGCACCGCGTACCTCAACGACCTCGGTTTCAAGACCACCGAATCGATCAAGGACGACGACGGCGTCGTTTACGCCGCCTGGATGACACGCAAGCACACGGTCCACGACACCGCCATGACCGGTGGCAACGGCCCACGCATGCACCACATCGCATTCTCGACCCACGAGAAACACAACATCTTGTACATCTGCGACAAACTCGGCGCCCTGCGGATGTCCGACCACATCGAGCGCGGCCCGGGCCGCCACGGCGTCTCCAACGCCTTTTACCTCTATCTACGTGACCCCGACGGCCACCGCGTCGAGATCTACACGCAGGACTACTACACAGGAGACCCGGACAATCCGGAAGTCGTCTGGGATGTCCACGACAACCAGCGCCGTGACTGGTGGGGTAACCCGGTTGTGCCCTCGTGGTACACCGACGCTTCCCTTGTGCTCGACCTCGACGGGAACCCGCAGCCCGTCATCGAGCGCACCGAGGTCAAGGAGATGGATGTCACTATCGGTGCTGACGGTTTCTCGTACACTCGCAAGGGCGACACCGAGGCAGGATTCAAGGTCGGGGGTCAGGTCTGATGGCAGGCGCCGCCTCGCACTTCACCGGCGCTTCCGGAGCTCCGCAGGGCATCATTCTCGACCAGAAGAAGCCGGAGGACCGCAGGGTTGCCCTCGGCACTCTCGTTGGCACCGCAGTCGAGTGGTACGACTTCTTCATTTACGCCAATGCGGCCGCCATCATCCTCGCGCCGTTGTTCTTCAACCCCTTCGTTGAGGACGCTGGCGCCGCCGCCGGCCGCCTTATCTCCTTCGCAACCGTCGGAATCTCTTTCTTCTTCCGGCCGCTCGGTGCGGCCGTCGCCGGGCACTTCGGCGACCGGCTCGGCCGCAAGTCCATGCTCGTTCTCACGCTCATCCTCATGGGCGTGGCGACCTTTCTCATCGGCATCCTGCCGACCTACTCCGCCATCGGCGTGTGGGCCCCGATCCTCCTCATCTCTCTGAGGATCGTCCAGGGGTTTGCGGCCGGCGGTGAGTGGGGCGGCGCGGCCCTTATGGCTGTCGAACACGCCCCCGCCCACAAGCGCGGCCTCTTCGGCGGCTTCCCTCAGATCGGCGTCCCTCTTGGGATGCTCCTGGCGACCCTCGCACTCGCGATCGTCGACGGCTTCACCACTGAGGAACAGTTCACCAGCTGGGGCTGGCGCATCCCGTTCCTCCTATCGGTCATGCTTGTTGTCATCGGCATGGTTATCCGTCTCGGGGTCTCTGAGTCACCCGTCATGGACAAGCTCGCCGATGCCGACGAGCAGGTTCGTCTCCCGCTTGTCGACATGTTCCGCACCTCGTGGCGGCCGCTCCTCCAAGGCGTGATCATATTCGCTGGCAACGGCGTCGCCGGCTACATGATCACTGGCGGCTACATCCTGTCCTACACGACGAACGACCTCGGCCTCGTCCGCGAGCACATCCTTCACCTGGTCTCGCTCGCCGCGCTGTGCTGGGTCGGCACAACCCTCGGCTCAGCCATGCTCTCCGATAGGATCGGGCGCAAGAAGGTCTACCTCATCGGGTTCCTCATCCAGGTGGTCTGGATTTTCATCACCTTCAAGCTCATCGACACCAAGTCATACATCCTCATCGGCCTGGGCATGGTCGTCCTCACGATCCCGCTCGGTATGACCTACGGCCCCCAGGCCGCGCTCTTCGCCGAGATGTTCCCGGCCCGTATCCGCTACTCGGGCGCGGGCCTCGCCAATGCCTTCGGTGCGATCCTCGGCGGCGCCTTCGCTCCATTCATTGCCACGGCCCTCCAAGCCCAGTTCCACACCTCAATGGCGGTCGCCAGCTACCTGTGCGTCGTCACCGTTCTCGGTCTCATGGCCACCGTTCTCCTCAAGGACTGCACCGGCCGCGACCTCTCGGCCGCCGCAGACGCCGAGCTCAACGCTAGGATCGACGAGGTCGCGCGGACCCACCACGCGACCGAGGCGACTTTCGAGCGCGGCGCCGGATTCTGAGCGGGTGTTGACGATGGTGACGGGTGCTGCCCATACACTGTGCGAGTCCGCCCGCCAGGCGCGGTCCGCCGCAGTGGGCAGCCCCGTCATCAACTCAGGAGGATTCTTGAGGACTCCGTCCGCTTCGAAGTCCCGACTCGTCTACGACGAACTGCGGTCCCGGATCCTCGATGGCCGCTACACGGCCGGTTATCGACTCGTCCTCACGGCCCTCGCCAAAGAGCACGGCGTCTCCGTCGTCCCCGTTCGTGAGGCCGTCCGGCGGCTCCAGTCCGAGGGGCTCGTCGAGTACCGGCACAACATTGGTGCTCAGGTCTCCGGCGTGGACCTGTCTGCTTACCAGGATTCCATGGAATCCCTCGCCCTCCTTGAGGGGATGGCCACGGCGTTGTCGGCACCACGGCTCACCTGCTCCGACCTCGAGGAGGCGATCGCGATCAACGACGAGATGCACATGCTCCTCAAGCAAGGCTTCGACTCCAGCGTTTACCGGGACCTCAACGGCCGCTTCCACACGGTCCTGACCTCGGCCTGCCGCAATAAGCGGATCCTCGGGATCATGAGGACCGAGGCCGAGCGAGTCAACATGATCCGCCGCTCGGGTCTTGGCTTCAGCCCCCGGACCTCGAGCGTCTCGATCGCTCAGCACGATCACCTCATCGACCTCATCCGGGACGGTGCGCCCACCGACGAGATCGAGCACTACGCACGCGAGCACAAACTCGCCTCTATGAAAAACCACCTGCCCGAGGCGTTCACGACGGAGTGAGCACCCGGCCCTACCGGGCCGCGGTTACCTCGTCAAGGGTGACGACCAGCAACCGAACAAGGAATGACCATGCAGTTCAACCACCACGGCTACGTCTCCGAGAATCCCCGTATCAAGCCCGCCGCTGGCATCGGCGTCGACCGCTCCCCCAATCTGCCCGAGACCATGGATGTTCTCATCGTCGGCTCGGGCCCAGCCGGGATCGTCGCCGCAGCCCAGCTGTCAGTCTTTCCCGAGATCACGACTTGCCTCATCGAGAAGCGAGGCGGGCGCCTCGAACTCGGCCACGCTGACGGTATCCAGGCCCGGTCGGTCGAGACCTTCGCGGCGTTCGGTTTCGCCAACGAGATCGTCGACGAGGCCTACCGCATCACCGAGACGGCCTTCTGGAGCCCGGACCCCGAGGCCCCGGAGCACATTGTGCGCAGCCGCGTCACCGACGACGACCCTCAGGGCATCTCGGAGTTCCCGCACCTGATCGTCAACCAGGCGCGCGTCCTCGACTACTTCCGCGAGTTCATGGGCCGCCAACCCTCCCGCAATGCCCCCTACTACGGCTACGAGTTCGTCGACCTCACCATCGGCGAGGGCGAGTACCCCGTCGAGGTGCGCCTGCGCCGTAGCACGGGCGAGCGCGAGGGCGAGGAGCTCACGGTCCGCACAAAGTACGTCGTCGGCGGTGACGGCGCCCATTCGGGCGTGCGCAAGGCCATCGGCGCCACGCACCAAGGCAAGATCTCTTACCATGCCTGGGGCGTGGTGGACATGGTCGCCGACACCGACTTCCCGGACATCCGCACCAAGTGCATCATCACCTCCAACCAGGGCCATATCCTCCACATCCCGCGTGAGGGCGGCTACCTGTTCCGGAGTTACGTCGACCTCGGCGAGGTTTCCGAGAACGACAACCACGAGGTCCGCAAGACCCCACTCGAGGAGATCGTCCGCCGGCTGAACGCCATCGTTGCGCCTTACCGAATCGTCCCGAAGGAGGTCGCCTGGTGGAGCGTCTATGAAGTGGGTCACCGCGTTACCGACCGTTTCGACGAGGTTGGGCTCGACCCGGACGTGGACCGCAAGGCTCATGTCTTCATCTGCGGCGACGCCTGCCACACGCATTCCGCGAAAGCCGGCCAGGGCATGAACGTGTCCATGCAGGACTCCTGGAACATCGGGTGGAAGCTCGCCCAGGTGCTGCGCGGCTACTCCTCACACAAGCTCCTGCGCACCTACAACGCCGAGCGTCAGCAGATCGCCCAGGACCTCATCGACTTTGACCTGTCGTGGTCCGGCCGCATGGCCGGCAACACCCCGGACGACGAGTGCATCGAGGACTTCTATGTCCGTACCGCTGAGTTCCCGGCCGGCTTCATGACGGAGTACAAACCTTCGATGATCATCTCGGGCCGTGCCCGGCAGGAGCTCGCCACGGGCTACCCACTCGGCAAGCGGTTCAAATCCTACGAGGCCGTGCGTCGCTGCGACGCCGTGCCTCTACACATCGGCCACCAGCACGAGGCCGACGGCCGCTGGCGCGTCTACGTCTTCGCCGACGCCGCTGCCCCTGGCGAGGACGGCCCCGTGACTGACTTCGCGCGCTGGTGGGCGGAGGCTCCTGACTCCCCGGCGGTACGCCACACCCGCCCCGGCGACGACCTCAACACGCTCTTCGACGCCAAGGTCATCTATCGCCAGCCGCACCGCTCCTACGACATCACGGACGCGCCCGCGGGCTTCCGTCCGAAGAACGGCCCGTTCCAGGTCGAAGACTGGAACCAGGTCTGGTCCGCCGTGCCCGGCGACTCGATCTTCGACGCCCGTGGGATCAGTGAGGATGGCGCGATCGTCGTCGTCCGGCCCGACCAGTACGTCGCGGACATCCAACCGCTGACCGGGACGGCCGAGATCGCTGAGTTCTTCGACGGCGTCTTCGATCTCACCGACTAGCCTGAACCTGTAGGAGGGGGCTCAACATGCTCACCCAGTATCAGATCGACTCGATCGCCGCGGAGCTCGCGGAGGCCGAGCGCACCCACGTTCTCATCCCGAGGATCACGGCGCGCTACCCCGAGGCCAGCGTCGAGGACTCCTACGCCATCCAGAACGTTTGGAAGGAGCAGCGCCTGGCTGCCGGTCACCGGATCGTCGGCCGCAAGATCGGGCTTACGTCCAAGGCGATGCAGGCCGCGACCGGTATCACCGAGCCCGACTACGGCGTGATGTTCGAGGACACGGTCGTCCAGACCGGCGCGGTCCTCGACTTCGACTCCTTCGCGAACGTCCGCATAGAGGTCGAGCTGGCCTTCGTCCTCAAGGACGCCCTTGAGGGACCGAACTGCACACTCTTCGACGTTATGCGGGCGACGGAGTACGTGACGCCGGCCCTCGAGGTCCTCAACTCCCACGTCGAGCTTGAGGGCCGAACGATCGTCGACACGATCTCGGACAACGCGGCCTACGGTGCGATGGTGCTGGGAGGCAACCCGACGCCGCCGCACGCGGTAGACCTCCGCCGCATCGGCGCGTTGCTCTACCGCAACGAGACAATCGAGGAGACGGGCCTAGCCGCTGGGGTGCTCAACCACCCCGGTACCGGGGTCGCCTGGCTCGCCAACAAGCTCGACCAACACGGCCAGAAACTCGAGGCCGGCGAAATCATCCTCGCTGGGTCCTTCACCCGACCGATGTGGGTGGAGCGCGGGGATGCCGTCTTCTGCGACTACGGAGATATGGGGACGATCTCATGCCGCTTCCTGTGATCCTGCCCCCCACCTTCGCGCAGCGGCTCGCCAACGCCGAGCGTGCCCAGGTGGGAATGTGGGT
>ERZ773021.735-NODE-735-length-12278-cov-2.93684_pt1 | contig 12278 bp, 9 predicted proteins | sample MGYA00511668_ERZ773021 | MGnify/ENA primary metagenome ERZ773021 (study PRJEB29015, sample SAMEA2737961) | human oral metagenome | biome: human oral; feature: human-associated habitat; material: dental | place: China | collected 2032 ... | reverse complement strand
ATCAGCCGTGATGAATTCTTTATATCTAATTCTTCCAAGTCAATCCAATATACTCCACTAGAATCATTTAGTTCATCTTCCAACTTTTCTGAAATTACGTCTTGCTGTTCAAGGTTAACATCAACATCATAAAATACCATAATATGGTGTACGGTTCTATTAATTTCCTCTACAAAGACATCATAAGTTCTGCAGTTGCTATAACAATTTATCTGATATCCTGTTTCTTCACGAAATTCTCGGACTAACGTTTCTGTGAGTCCCTCATTTACTTTTTGACTACCTCCTGGCAAATCAAATCTATTTTTATAAGGACCCCTTTCCTTTTTTATGCATAGAAGTTTACTATCTTTAATACAAATCCCATAAACTCCAAAGTGATTAACAATCATAATTATACCTACCTATAGTTTCTTACCTACCTATAGTTTCTAAAAAAGCGATGTAAAAAATTACATCGCTTTAATCTTATTCTAATTCTGCTAATTTAGCTTTTAAATATGGCACTAAATCATCTTTTAAGTCAGACTTAAGTGCGAAGTCGATAGTAGTTTTAACAAATCCAATTGTTTCTCCTACATCATAACGTTTACCTTGGAAGTCATATGCATAAACATTTTCTTCTTCATTTAACATTTGGATAGCATCTGTTAATTGAACTTCCCCACCAACACCTACTTGTTTTTTAGCTAAGTGTTTGAAGATTCCTGGGTTAAGGACATATCTTCCCATAATCGCTTGGTTAGATGGTGCTGTTCCAGGAGCTGGTTTTTCAACAAACGTTTCAACTTCATATAGGTGTCCATCTTGTCCTTTAGGTGCAATAACACCGTATCTGTGTGTTTGATTTTCTGGAACTGTTTGAACCCCAATTACAGAACATCCTGTTTCTTCTGCTTTATCAATAAGTTGTTTGATTGCAGGATATTCCTCATTAATTACAACATCATCACCAAGTAAAACCGCGAATGGCTCATCACCGATGAAACTACGAGCAGTTAAAATCGCATCTCCTAGTCCTGCCATTTCTTTTTGACGTACGTAGTGAATGTTAGCAAGCTGCGTTGGGTATTTAACTTTCTCTAACATCGCTAACTTACCTTTATTCTCTAATTCAACTTCTAATTCAACATTTCTATCGAAGTGATCTTCAATGGCTCTTTTTTGTTTACCAGTTACAATAATTATATCTTCAATTCCAGCTTTTACCGCTTCTTCTACTATGTATTGAATAGTAGGAGTATCGATAATCGGAAGCATCTCCTTAGGTAATGCTTTAGTCGCAGGAAGGAAACGTGTACCATATCCTGCAGCTGGAATAATCGCTTTTCTTACTTTTTTCATTTATTCACCTATATTCTTTTCTAAAATTTAACAAATTAATAATAACATATTTTCATCGATTTGGCAAATTTTTTTCTTATTTTCAAACTATATAAATAACATTTTCAATTCAGCACTCTATAATGTCGCCGATATTGAATATTGATATTATGTTTTTTCATTAAATTCTTTATTGTTTTTTCGATTTGTTTCGAACATTTATCGAACAGAACTTAAAAGAGAACTTAGAATGAAAATCCATCCTAAGTTCTTATATTTTATCTTGTATTTAATGCCTGAACTACAACATTTGTTGTTTGTTCTTTACCATTTCTATAGTAAGTTACTTTTACAGTATCTCCAATTTTTGATTTCTCAAATAAGTATTTTCTAACTGCAGCAACATCTTTTACTTCTTCACCATTTAATTTTGTAATGATATCATACTTCTCTAAACCTGCTTGTGCTGCTGGAGTACCATCCTCAACATAACGAATTACTACACCTTGTTTACCTTCATATTTCAATTGTAATTTTACAGTATCACTATCTACTGTGTTAACTGATACTAATTGTACACCTAGTGCCGGTCTAATTACTCTACCTGATTGTTCTAATTGTTCAGTGATAAGTTTTACTTCATTCGAAGGGATACCAAACCCTATTCCCTCAGCACTTACATTTGCAGTTGCTTTAGCAATTTTAGACTCGTTAATACCGATAAGTTTACCTTCACTGTTGATTAATGCACCACCACTATTACCTGGATTAATAGCCGCATCAGTTTGGATTACAGTTTGGTTCCAGTCGTTTTTACCATCTCCATCAACATCCATTGGGATTTGTCTGTTTACAGCCGATACAATTCCTTTTGTAACAGTATTAGATAAGTTAACATCTAAAGGTGATCCAATAGCGAATGCTGTTTCACCAACTGCGATTTTATCACTATCAGCAAAATCCATCGTTGTAGTTACATTATCACCACTAATTTTTAATACCGCAAGGTCTGTCCAAACATCAGTCCCGACAACTTCTGCATTTACATTAGTTCCATCACTTAAGATAACAGATAACTTTTTAGCACCGTTAACAACGTGGTTATTAGTCACAACATAGGCTGTATTTCCTACTTTTTTGTAGATTACTCCACTACCACTAGAAGCTGCTTTTAATTCACCAGAATCATTACCAGATCTACTAGAACCTCCTAAGATTGACTCTAGGTTGTTATTTGAATTACTTTGGTAATTTACTATTGAAACTACTGCATCTTTCGCTTTTGAAATTGCATTTACTGTGATTTGTTCGTTATCCTTATCTTCTTTTGTCGCTGTTACCGAAGAATTCAGAGCCTTACCAGTTCCCATTACTGCTTGCGCTCCAAACACACTAGTAGCTCCAAGAGCAAACGCTGCAAAGACAGTTAAGAATAATTTTCCATAGTTATTTTTTTGTTGAACAGGTACTTGCGCATCGTTCATCTCTTGATAATTTTCATAATTGTTGTACTGAGAATTTTCCACATTATCATAATTTTGATAATTGTTTTGTCCATTATAATTTCCTTGATTGTTAAATTCTCTATTATTTTGGTTATTATTTCTGTTTTCCATAAGAGTCCTCCTTTTAAACCTTATTTATATTAACTTAAGGTTAAACGTGTTTTACTTATACTTTTATAATATCAATGCCAACTTAAACAAAGTTTAAAATAATGTTTAAATGTACTTAATATTTTTTTACGAATTACGTATCATATATTTTTCACAATATATATACTTTATTATCCTATATATAAATTATATGAAAAAAATAAGAAGGATGCAACATTTGTAACCTAACGAAACCTAAATAAAAAATCAAACGTAATTAATTCATACTTGAAGTTCAAACATGACAAAATTACGCTTTATCTTTATACTAATACTATATATTTTTTGCAGATATCTGCGAAAAATCCTTGAACATCGCCTGCTTTAAGCATATCTTCTTGTTCTTGATCCACAATATAGTTCTCACTAGCTTCCATAACTGCCAGAAGTCGTTTGAAAGTATCAGCAAATAGTGCTTCATCTTCATTTAGTAAATAGTTGAAGTTTTGTTCAGCAAAAAATGGAACGAAAACTTCTCTAAACGCACCTTGACGTATTCTACCAATAAGTTTTTCACCACTTGCTGTAACGAATAAGTCTCCTTGTTTTTCAACAAATTCTTTCGCCTTTATGTGACTAGAAAAAATCTGGAACCCTTCCGCTTCTTTGTACTCTCTAAAAACTGGAATTTTAAGACCTTGTTCTTCGTAAAGAGCTTTATCGATTATCACAAAAACCTCTTCTAAATCCCAGAATTCTTTCGCTATATAATAAAATGCTACACGCCATCTACTATCACTTTTCGGCAATCTTTTGAATGTAGCTACTTGCTCAACTAATTTAATATCTTTTTCCAATATAATTTCCTCTATTCTATGTGAATTTAATCTAATTGAATTACCGTTCCAATACGTTTTGGAGTAGCATTGTCCAGCCTATATGAGAAAAATTTATCATTATCTTTCACCGTACAGAAATCAATAATTTTAATATTATCTTTTAGTATACCACATTTTTTCAATAATTCTTTATTCAATTTCCATAAATCTAAATAATATTTACCATCAACTTCTTTATAATAATTTGGCACTTCTAAAACAGCAAATTTTTCGATAAGATCATAAGAAACTTCGTAGTTATCCATACTAACCGATGGCCCTATAATAGTCTTAATATCCTCTACTTTACAGCCGTAGTTAGCTATCATGATATTGACCATTTCTCCGGCAATATTCCCATATGTCCCACGCCATCCTGCATGAGCTAAGGCAACAACACCTTGCTTTTTATCATAGAAAACAACAGGTACACAATCTGCAGTAAAAATCAACAACGGAGTATTTCTAAGATTAGTAATTAAACCATCCGCTTCCTTCCCATTTTCTGTAAAATCATCTCCAGATTCAACAATACGAACATCTGCCCCGTGAACCTGAGTATTATAAACTATATTATCATGATTAAATCCATATTTATCAGAGAATCTTTTCATATCTTCACTACTCTTCGCATCAACATTCCTGTTAGTAAATGCTACTTTTATATTGTTATCACAAATTAAATATCCGTCAACTATCTCTCTCATAATAACCTCCTAAATTAACACTAATAATATTATACACAAAATATGGGCTGTTGTCTCATTTCCCTACTCTATTGAAAATTATCCTGTTTATACCATATATTCATAATTTCATCCAAAAAATAGGAATCTGAAACATATATCTCTCAGACTCCTATTAAACATTTATCTTATTATTCTACTAAATCTAAGTAAACTTTTTTACTAAATGTTGTTGAATTTAATACAGTACGGATTGCGTTAATCACTGTACCTTTTTTCCCTATAATACGCCCACAATCTTCTGGGTGCACTGTTAAAATGTAGTGTTCACGTGCATTTTTAACGAATTTTTCGATTTTGATTTCATCTTTATGCTCAACAATTTCGCTAACAATACTATAAATTAATTCTTCCATGTCTCTCTCCTTATTTAGCTACGATATTAACTAATCTTCCAGGAACTACGATTACTTTCATAACTTGTTTTCCTTCGATTAATTCTTTTACTTCTTCATTAGCTAGAACTATTTGTTCTAATTCAGCTGGTGTTAAATCTTTCTTAACATCTAATTTAGCTTTAACTTTACCCATAAGTTGAACTACGATTTCTACAGTATCACTCACAAGTTTGCTTTCATCAAACGTTGGCCATGGTATGTATGAGATTGACTCAGTATTACCATAGATTTCCCACATTTCTTCAGCAAGGTGAGGTGCAAATGGTGCAAGAAGTTGGATAAATCCTAACGCATATTTACGAGGGATATATTCAGCTTTATAACAATCATTTACGAATACCATAAGTTGTGAGATAGCTGTGTTAAATCCAAGAATTTCGATATCTTCTGATACTTTCTTAACTGTGAAGTTATAGCTTACTTCTAATTCTTCATTATCTTTATCTTGAACTTTGTCATTCACTTTACCAGTTTCTTCATCTACGAATAGACGATATACTCTATCTAAGAAACGACGAGATCCATCAAGTCCATTTTCACTCCATGCGATTGAAGCATCTAATGGCCCCATGAACATTTCATAAACACGTAATGTATCAGCACCGTGAGATACGATAATATCGTCAGGGTTTACTACATTACCTTTAGATTTAGACATTTTTTCTGGACGACCATCTTTACCTTCAGCAAGAATCATACCTTGGTTGAATAGTTTTTGGAATGGTTCGCGGGTCGGAACTAGACCTAAATCGTAAAGTACTTTGTGCCAGAAACGAGCATATAGTAAGTGAAGTACCGCGTGTTCTGCTCCACCGATATAAACGTCTACAGGTAACCAATATTTTAATTTCTCTGGATCTGCGAACATTTCATCGTTGTGTGGATCAATGTAACGTAGGTAGTACCAACAAGAACCAGCCCATTGTGGCATTGTGTTAGTTTCGCGTTTACCTTTCTTACCAGTCTCAGGGTCTACTACATTTAACCACTCTTCGATATTAGCAAGTGGAGATTCACCTGTTCCTGATGGTTTAATGTTGTCAGTTTCTGGAAGTAATAGTGGAAGTTCACTATCAGGTACAGTAGTCATAGTACCATCTTCCCAATGGATAATTGGAATTGGTTCTCCCCAGTAACGTTGTCTTGAGAATAACCAGTCACGTAGTTTATATGTAACTTTGCTACGACCAACTTTGTTTTCTTCTAAGAATTCAATAACTTTAGCAATAGCTTCTTCATTGTTTAATCCGTTAATGAAATCAGAGTTGATGTGTTTACCATCACCAAAGAATGGTACAACAACTTCACCATTATCTTCGATAACAGCTTTGATTGGTAAATTAAACTTAGTCGCAAATTCATAATCACGTTCATCGTGCGCAGGAACAGCCATAACAGCTCCAGTTCCGTAGCTTGCTAGTACGTAGTCCGCAATCCAAAGTTCTACTTTTTCACCATTTACAGGGTTAATCGCATAAGCTCCTGTGAATACTCCTGTTTTATCTTTGTTAAGGTCTGTTCTTTCAAGGTCAGACTTACGTTTAACTATATCAAGGTACTCCTCAACTGCAGTTCTTTGTCCTTCAGTAACAATTTCCTCTACAAGTTTGTGTTCAGGTGCAAGTACACAATAAGATACACCGAATACTGTGTCAGCACGTGTAGTGAATACTGTGAATGCTTTATCAGTTCCTTCAATTTTGAAATCAATCTCAGCACCAACAGATTTTCCAATCCAGTTACGTTGCATAGCTTTAAGACTTTCTGGCCAATCAAGAATATCTAAATCAGCAAGAAGTTTTTCAGCGTAATCAGTAATTTTTAGTACCCATTGACGCATTGGACGACGCTCTACAGGGTGTCCTCCACGCTCAGATTTACCATCGATAACCTCTTCATTAGAAAGTACTGTTCCTAATGCTGGACACCAGTTTACAGGTACTTCATCAACATAAGCAAGTCCTTTTTCATAAAGTTTTTTGAAAATCCATTGTGTCCATTTGTAGTAGTTAGGATCTGTTGTGTTTACTTCACGATCCCAATCATAAGAAAATCCTAATTCTTTAATTTGGCGACGGAACGTGTCGATATTAGTTTTAGTAAAATCTCTTGGGTCATTACCAGTATCTAGCGCATATTGCTCAGCAGGTAATCCGAATGCATCCCATCCCATTGGGTGAAGTACATTGTACCCATTTGCTCTTTTATATCTACTTAAGATATCAGTAGCCGTGTACCCTTCTGGATGACCTACGTGAAGTCCAGCTCCTGATGGATAAGGGAACATATCTAATGCATAAAATTTCTCTTTTGTATGATCATCTAATGTTTTGAATGTTTTATTTTCATCCCAATATTTTTGCCATTTTTTTTCTATAACTCTGTGGTTATACACCATAATTTAAGCACACTCCTTCGCTTTCAAGTTCTCTAAGTTATAGTATACCAATTTTAACGATTTTTAGCAACAACTGTTATAATTTAGTGCAAAAATAATGAAATATAACAATATTATCTTTATTATTTTAATATAAATCTATCGACATACTATCTTATAAGATTAAAATTACAACAAAAAACGACACAGGGAATTAGATTTCTTAAAAATCAATATCCCTGTATCGTTCTATTCTATTATCCGATTGCTACAAATGATCCACCAATGTTAGTATCATAAGGGTCTGTACTTCTTTGATTCCAAATAGTATTGACATCATACCATTTACCTGTATTATATGCACTATCCGGATCCATTGCTTTTGTTTTTCCATTGCTATATCCACTTAAAATAATAGCGTGAGTCAATCTACCTTTAGCGAAAATACCCCTTCCTACAGTTGCAAACACAGGTTTACCACTTTGAAGTGCTGAGATAAGTTGTTCTTTAGTAGTGATAACTGCGTGTTTATAACCATATGCTCTGATTGCATAAACAGCTCCCTTACCTGATGTTCCTAGTTCACTAACGTTCATCTCATCAGTATTATTATAGATTGTGTCCGCAACAGCTGTTGGAAGAACATTTTGTCCTAATCCACTAAACGCCATAGCCAATGCTGTCGGTACACATCCAGTATTAGCTAGATTAGATATTCCGTACACCTTACCACCCCATCTTGCATCACCTTGATAGTATTGAGTCATATTTAAGGCCGAAATATTTTTACTTGTTTCTGAATAACTAGGAACCCATAGTCCATTTCCATCTACATAATAACGTCCGTTATCTACCCAAGCACTAGTCGCCATTCTTCCGTCAGCTCCTAGCCAATAGTTTCCTGCCCACGCATTTCTTACTAATGTTCCATTTTTATAGTAATACCAAGCACTTCCTTCTTTTTGCCAGCCTGATTTGTTTCCGTAGTCTTTTATCCATGCTCCATCGTTACCTACATAATAACGATTGTTATCTACCCAAGCATTAGTCGCCATTCTTCCATCTGCACCTAGCCAGTAGTTTCCTGCCCACGCATTTCTTACTAATGTTCCATTTTGATTATAAAAATACCAAGTATGTCCACTCTTAACCCAACCTTGAGCTGCTAATGCATCACTGCTAGCTACTGTGTTTACTGCGATTGGTGCTGCTAATACTGTTAACACCCCTAATCCTAATTTAACTTTATTTTTTCTCAAAGAAAATCTTTGCTTTTGTTCCATAAATATATCTTCTCCTATAAAATTTTAGTTATAAATTTTTAAAATTTATGTTAGTTTAATCACTTCTTCTTGCTATTTTATCAAAAAAAAAAAAAAAAATCAATATTATTCACATGAAAAATAAAGGTGCTATTTAAGAAAAATATTTAATAACAAATGTATCAGTTTTCAATATTATTTTTCTCAAAATAACTTCCTATTAAATTGCTTACTAAAACTTGCTTTAGGAATTTACTTTTTTAATATTATCCTCATATTTATTGACACCCTACCTTTCTTCCTATAAAATGAATATATAAAATTATAGGAAGGACTCGTTTTTTACGAGAAAATTACACTATGACTGAAAAAATACTAGTAACTGGTGGAGCTGGATTTATCGGATCTCACACTTGTATAGAATTATTAAACAATGGAAATGAAGTAGTTGTCGTGGACAACTTATACAATGCAAATAAAAAAAGTTTAGAAGTAGTAGAAAGAGTTACAGGAAAAAAAGTAACATTCTATGAAGCTGATATTCGTGATGAAGCAAAATTAGACGAAATCTTTGAAAAAGAAGGAAATATTTTTGGAGTTATTCACTTCGCTGGATTAAAAGCTGTAGGTGAATCTTGCCAATTACCTTTAAAATACTACGATAACAACGTAGCAGGAACTACAACACTATGTCGCGTTATGGAAAAACACAACTGTAAGAACATTATCTTCAGTTCTTCAGCTACAGTATACGGAGATCCTCACGCATTACCAATTAAAGAAGATTTTCCACTATCTGTAACTAACCCATACGGACGCACTAAGTTAATCTTAGAAGAAATTTTAGGCGATGTATATACAGCTGATAATGAATGGAATGTAGTGTTACTACGTTACTTCAACCCAATCGGAGCACACGAATGTGGAGATATCGGAGAAGACCCAACAGGAATTCCAAATAACCTACTTCCATATGTAATGCAAGTAGCCGTTGGTAAATTAGAAAAAGTTAATGTCTTTGGTGATGACTTCGATACACATGATGGTACTGGAGTTCGTGATTACATCCATGTAGTAGACTTAGCTCGTGGTCACGTTGCTGCCCTTAAAAAATTGGAAAAAGGTAGCGGACTAACTAAATATAATCTAGGAACAGGAGTAGGATACTCTGTATTAGATATTATTAAGAGTGCTTCTGCTGCTGTTGGTCGCGACTTACCTTACGTTATCGCACCACGCCGTGCAGGAGATATCGCAGCATGTTACGCAGATGCTTCAAAAGCTAAAGAAGAACTTGGTTGGGAAGCACAGTACGATGTAAAACGTATGTGCGAAGACTCATGGAGATGGCAAAGTAAACATCCAAATGGATTCGCTGACTAAAGCCTATTAATAAATATTATAAAAACACTCGGAGTTGGATTTTTCCAACTCCGAATTTATTTTATCATCATAATTTATTAAACCAATAAAAATTAATAAAACAAAAAGCAAGGCTGTGAATTCCTTCACAATCTTTCTTTTATTTATATACTACCATAAATGGACCACCCGCAGAATTATCCTCTAGTTCCATACTACGTTGATCCCAAATATCATCAACATTGTACCATTTATTCGTTCTTTCTGGATTATCTGGGTCTATCGCAAGAGTTTTACCATTTTGATAGCCACTTAGAACTATCGCATGCGTGCTATAACCTTTCACAAAAATTCCATGACCTACAGCACCATAGACAATATTCCCATTTTGCAGTGCGACTTTTAGATCATCTTTAGAATTAATAACACGATAGTTACAACCCCAGTGTTCAATAGCTGCGACAGCTCCAAGACTAGAAGTTCCTGTGAACAGCGTATTCATCTCCATAGATGTATCATAAATATAATCAGCTACCTGAACAGGTGTAACATTCTCCTTTAGACCTGAAATAATCATCGATAGCGATGTAGGCACACACCCTGTAATCTTCATATTAGAGATACCATATCTCTTAGAGCTCCATCTCGCATCTGCTTGATAATATTGCGGAAGTTTTACAGGTTTTACGAAATCTTTTGATTTTTCATCATAAAAATGACTTATGCTGCCTTCATTAGGAAAATATTCCCATTTACCTTGCTGATCTTTTATCCAGTCAGCTTTAACATTCCCTGTTCCAGTTAGTAATAAGCTACCTACCAAAAGAACCCCTATACTCTTTTTCATAAACCTGTCACCTCCATTTTCTCTAATAATTTTACTTTAAATTATACTATTTTTAATTAATAAAAACAAATGAGAGGAACTCAAAAATTATAATTTCATAGAAATTAATTTTGTTCGAGTCACCTCTCATAAATTTAATATATTCGAAAATCTATCTAAGATATTTTAAATGTTATCTCTTTACAATTTTTATTTGGATATTCAGGGTAAATTTACTATATCTTAATACGCCGGTCTTGCATAACCTTTAATATAGCTAGAATTCCAGTTATAAGTTTTTCTATTTACTTTTGTTTTAGCAGTACTTCCTGCATATAACGCAGAGTTACCTTCGATAGTAGTGATTACCCCATTATTTACCGATTCAACGATACCGATGTGGTCTGCCCAACCTCCACCGTCCCAGTCAAATGTAACGATGTCTCCTACTTTAGGTTGAGTTCTTCCTTTCCAGATCCCTTTATTCTCCATGATACCGATGTGACGTTGAACACCACATTCTCTACCAATAAGGTCACTTAGTCCTGCTTGTTGGAATACTGTTGTAACGAAAATATCACACCAATCATCATCATACGTCGCAGTATATCCTACCGGTTTTGGATCTACAGAGTTATAAGCATCAACGATTTTCTTGTGTTCTCTTGTTCCTGTTTCAACACCCATATATCTGCGAGCAATATCAAGAACTCTATTTAAGTTAGTGTTGTTAGTTGGATTTTGAACCCAAGCTCCATTACTTCCTACATAGTAACGATTGTTGTCAACCCATTTATTTGTAGCCATTTTTCCATCAGATTCTAACCAATAGTTTCCTTCCCACGCATTTTTAACCATCTGTCCTTGTTCATTGAAGTAGTACCAAGTACTTCCACTCTTAACCCAACCAGTGTGTTTACCTGTTGGAACTGAATCTTCTTTTTTCTTATCTTTATCCCAAGCTCCATTACTTCCTACATAGTAGCGATCATTGTCTACCCATGCGTTAGTAACCAACTTACCATCAGAACCTAACCAGTAGTTTCCTTGCCATTTATTACGAGTTAGTGTTCCATCTTCATTGTAATAATACCAAACGTTGTTTTCTTTCTTCCAGCCACGTTTTTTCTCTTCTTTTTTCTTATCTTTTTCCCAAACTCCGTTAGCACCCACGTAATAACGATCGTTGTCTACCCATGAGTTTGTCGCCATCTTACCATCAGATCCTAGCCAGTAACTTCCAAGCCAAGCATTTTTAACCACCTGACCTTGGTGATAGTAGTACCATGAGTTACCGTCTTTTTCCCAACCTTGTTTTTTCTCTTCAGGTTTTTTAGCGTTTTTATCCCAAGAACCATCAGCACCTACGTAATAACGGCCATTATCTACCCATGCATTTGTCGCCATACTACCATCAGAACCTAACCAGTAGTTTCCTTGCCAAGCATTTCTAACCATGACACCTTGGTTATAGTAGTACCATGTGCCACCGTCTTTTATCCAACCTTGTT
>ERZ773021.730-NODE-730-length-12296-cov-6.12417_pt1 | contig 12296 bp, 10 predicted proteins | sample MGYA00511668_ERZ773021 | MGnify/ENA primary metagenome ERZ773021 (study PRJEB29015, sample SAMEA2737961) | human oral metagenome | biome: human oral; feature: human-associated habitat; material: dental | place: China | collected 2032 ... | reverse complement strand
CGGTTGCTCTACGGCTCAGGTTATTTACTCGTGCGAGCCGCTGCGCATATCCATAACGACTTTCCCAAACCGCGGGGTCGACCACGAGGAATCGTCTATGCGGCTATTGGTGATGTGTACTCGTACTCCTCGTGGCTGCTTTTCTCTTCTTGGTAGTACAAATCCCGGTACCGACCTTCTACCGAGATCAGCTCCTCATGGGAGCCGACCTGCATCACGCATCCGTGTTCCATCACCACGATCTGCTGGGCATTACGAATCGTTGAAAGCCGATGCGCCACCACAACCTTCGTGCACTGATACTGCGCAATCAGCTCCGTCACCTGCCGTTCGGTTGTGGTATCCAAGGCGCTGGTCGCCTCGTCCAGCACCAAAATCCGTGGATACCGCAGCAGGGCCGTAGCAATCGCGATGCGTTGACGCTGACCGCCCGAGAAGTTCTCGCCCCCGTTGGCCATAATCGTGTCGAACCCCAGTGGCAGATCCTTCACAAAATCCAGGATGCCCATAGCGTAGATATTAGCTTCGATCTCTTCACGGCTGCGCCCATCATCTAGACCTGCGGTGAGGTTATCGTACAGACTGCCCGTCCTGGTTTGCAGCTGTTGAGGCACATACCCAATATGGGAACGCAGAGCATCCAGCGAGTAATCACGAATATCAATTCCGCCCACGCGAATAGCGCCCGAAACCGGGCTATACAGCGAGCACAACAACATAGCAAGCGTACTCTTGCCAGACCCGGAGGAACCGACGATCGCGATATCCTGCTCCTCCGGCACCGTTAGAGATACCTCCGAGAGGACCGGAGCCATACCACCCGGATACGTGAAACTGACATTGTCTAGTTCGATATCGCTATCAAACACGTCCGTAACGGTTCCCTCATCCTGTTCGGGTTCGTATCGCTGAATATCGGTAATACGGGCGACGGCACGATCCACCGCCGCGATATTCATGATGCCAAACATCACCGACGAGATTGAAGAAAATAACAGCGCGGAAATGCCCTCGGTCGCGATAGCCTGCCCGAGGGTCAGCGTTCCGTTATTAACCAGCGGCAGCGATGACAGCAATAGAATCAGCGGGCCACCCAGCTGCACCACTGACGCAGCAGACCCGAGCACACCCTGCTGCAGTACCATACGGCGGCGCATCGACGCCAACGACCGTAGATACGTCTCACGCCACTTACCAAAGGTCGAAGTCGCCGAACCGGTCATCTTCATCGTCGCTACAGTGTTAATAGCATCAAGCTCAATCACCTGAGTTTCAGAAGCATGCGAATACTCAGCATCAAGCGCTTGAGAGGTGGGACGCGCCGTTACAATCCAAATCACGACCAGAACGGACAGAACCCCGCAGGTAATAAGCAGAACCACGCCGGACTGCTGGGCGATAAAGATAAGAATCACGATCATCGTGCCGATATTGATAACAAACTCGGTCAGGTGCGACGACAGAAAATCACGCAGAATATTCACGCTCGCCAACCGGTAAAGAATATCGCCCGGTGAGCGGAGCGCAAAATACGTCAACGGCAACTTGAGAAGTCTGGCAAAAAGATCCCCCAGAAGCTTATACCCAATGGATGAGACGATACTCGCCAACGTTGCAGCACGCGCAATCGATACCAGGTAATACCCCGCAATACCGGCAATGACACCGGCGGTGATGCCGACCACAACATTCTCTTCGCCTCTCAGTTGAGCATCCACCACATGCTGAATCACCATCGGCACCGCAAAGGTCACGCTATAGGTGGTCGCAAGTAACAGGATGAAAAGCGCGTACTGGCCAAACATCTGCTTCGTAAAGAACGTATGGAACTGCCAGTCTTTGAAAACGTTCCGGGATTTTTTCTCGAAATCATCCCGCGGAGTCGGCACCAGCACGCTGCCGGAGAAGGAGCTCTCAGCCTCCTCAAGACTAATCGTTCGCAAACCCTGCCCAGGATCCATAATCTGCACCCGGTCATGACGCATCCGCACCAGCACCACATAATGCGAATTATTCCAGTGCAGAATCACCGGCTTGCCGATATCCCGAAGCTGCTCCAACGAGCCTGCCCGATAGGCCCCGACCTCCATACCTTCATCGGTGAGAAGGTTGCTCACCTGCAATAGGTTCAGCCCTTCACGACCGGGTTCCATAGACAAACGCAAGTCTGAGACCGTCTGATAGCGCCCATAATGCTGCAGGATGGAGGCGCTCACACCCAAACCGCACTCAGTCTGGGCGGTCTGCAAAACAGCAGGAAAAGCCATTACTTGATGCCTTATGCTTCGGTGGAATCGGGAATAATCGGAGTATACAACCGGGTGCCACCGATACGGCGAGTCAACCAGGACAGTACACCGGACGTCCCCACCATATATGAAGGAGTCAAAGAGTAGCGCACAGATTTATCGTCCAGTGTTTTCTGCAGCAGAGAAGCGCTGTACCCGTTGGCTAGGATGTCACGGATTTTCTCGGCATCCGGGAGATCGGGAACATGATTGACGACCCATTCTAGGATATCTAAAGTACCTAAATCACCATGACAATAGGTCAGGTTACGACCGGTCCCCTCATGCAGGGCATGGCGTACAGCACGCTCAAGATCGGCACGGGTGGAAAGCTTGGGCATCCACGCCTGTACCGCCGCTAGGGCTAGGGAGATGCCGGCGGTGCCGTGGCACCATACCCCTCCTCGGCTGCCCTGCCCGGAGATTTGGGATTCCCAGCTTTGCCCATTGTCGAACTCGCGCAGGCGGTCTAGCAGGATCTTGACCGCATGCTGGGCGCGCTCTTTGGAGGGCATATGCCGACTCCACCGGCTCAACGCAAAGATGGAGGCGCTAATACCGTGGGCGAACCCGCTATGAGACCACCAGTCCTCCTCGAGTCGACCCGCGATGATGTCTTGGGCGTGCCGATCCAGTACACCCAGCAGCGCTTCACGGTCATCCGCGAGGTCGTATCCCAGCATCAGGGCTGCCGCACCTACCTGCCCGGTGAGATAATCCGGGCTCGGGTGCTCCGCCTGCGCCAGACGTTCAGCGGCCCGGTCTCCCAGCACAGCAGCGGCTTCCTTCAAGCGGGGGTCATTCAAACACTCTGCAGCACCGGCAAGAGCAAAAGCGATACCGGGTTCGCCCATCAAAGCTGCATCGCGCACTTCCTCAGGAGCTATCGGAAAACTGTCTTCCGAGAAGACAGCATCCGCTATCGGGTCAAAAACGCGATGTGCGGCCTGAGCATATTCCGCACTTTCTAGAGTATATGCTGCTTGAGCTAAGGATAATGCAGGACCAAGGGAACCGCTATAAAGGTCTAGCCCCAGTACGGCAGTATCCCATGCTCCGGTATGCTGCTGTTGAGTACCCGGAGTCGGTGCAACCCATGTCCAAGGGCTCTTCTCTGCAAGGCCGGGATACAAGCGAGCTACCAAATAATCTGCAACTTTGGAACTAAAATCTTGCTCACTTTGTAGATTGTTCCGCCCCCGCCACGCATCCGCTGGTTGTGGAACTAGAGTATTAGCCGGATATGGGGACGCGAAAGCATTCCAAATTTGATTCAGCTGCTCCTCTAAATCCGCCTCATTCATATCGGTAATGTGACTCAGAGTCTCTTCAAGAGCATTTTTTTGGACACTCACCCCAGTTGCAGCATTTTCATGAGGAGAGAGGATTTCAGATGAGTCTGTCCGATGCTTGAAGAAAGGAATATCAAGCTGCCAGAGTGACTCAACTTCAGCAACGATGAGTTCCAGCGGACGTTTGGGGCCAAAAGCGGCAGTCCGAAACATAATAGTCATGAAGACATCTTTAGAGGCAAGCGCTTCCGGGTTGCCCAACATGCGCATCAGTTGGCCATAATACATCGTTGGTTGTATCACGGCACGAAGTGTTATTCCAGCGCATTCGGTACGGACGATCTCCAAGACAATCTGACGGTTCTCACAAATCCACCGGTACATCTGAGCGAACCCAGAAGCGAAAGCATCAGCGCGGGCAGCCTCAGACATACGCTGTTTCTCTTCTTCAGCGGGATCTGACTGATCGTCTTTATCAGCTTCCTCAGTTTGTACTTCCGAGGAAACGAACTGGGCTACTGCATCGTCACGGAAAGGCCGTTGAATAGCCATATTACGAAAAGGATTGGTGCCTTGCTTACCCTGAATAAACCCAATATCCACATACCCTTGTGAGGGATCACTGCGCCTCATACGAGTGGGAAGTAGTGCGCTGGTTGAAATCCCGCGTGCCTTAAGCGAGAAGATTCCAGGAATAGGAATCTCTTCATCTTCTTCAGACATGATGTAGATGGGGTGGAGTATAGTTTCCAGGTCTATAGGAGTAGGCCCATCTGCTGAAGGAATAAGATTCTCTTCATGCATGTCTTTACCCTGAAGTGCATATAATAAAGCCGCAAGCCGACCGGAAGATTCCAGGAAGTCTTTGGAGGAAAAGTCGGTCTCTTCCCGCTCGATAAATTCCATAAATCCGTACCCGTCACCGACCACTGCCCGGGCGGCACGCATGGCGGTGGCACCATGAGCGGCAAGTTTCTGGATAATATTGTAGTAGGCTTGTTCGCCTTCGACACTGCGAGGCTTATACACTACAGTTCCTTGCTGGAATACCAGCATACAGCCGGTGCGCCCACCATTATGATGGTCGCCAGCTAGCACAAGAGACTCTAGCTTCAGAGAGTCAGCATCTGTGACACCGAGGAGTTTTCGTATATCACTCTCATGAGCTTGGACTCGCTCAAAAATCTCCGAAACTGCTATGTAAAACTGACCCACGATCGTCGTATGAACATGCTGAAGGAGCGGGTAACTGGCATAAAAGTCGTCCTGAAAATCTTCATACCAGCGACAGCAATAGTCTTCGTACCGTTCTTCAGGGGTTTCTCCGTGTAAAAGTCCTTGCGCAGAGACCTTTTTGATGTGAGCCACCAAGGGGCGCATGTAAAAGTTGAGTAACCGCTCCGTGAGCTCACCTGTGAGCAGATCTACCAGATCCTCTGGGCGGTTTGTACCAGCATACTCAAAGTTTTGGATGGTTTGCCGCACATGGTCACGCTCATGCTTCACAAGGTTTGTAAAGAGTGCGTGAAACATGAAAGGCTCAGAGGTCGACCCCAGCGTCATAGACGCTGGAGCCGACAACCGCACGATAGATTCGGAGCCTGAGTGGGCGCCGAATTTTTCTAGTGACAAGGTATTCGAAACATTCGACACCAATTGCTGGAACTGTTCGTCATCCAGCTCAGGAATAAGCTCCCTGATCAACACTCATATTCTCCTTATTCACGTGCGTAATTTTAATAAATATTCAACTCAACAAAATTACCAGCCAATGGCTACAAGCTTATATCGAGTTGATGCAGACCTTACCGGAACCACAATAGCTGTACCGCCGTGTATCTGAGCAAGATCCTGTTCAGCAATCTCTTCAAAAAGATCTACATCACTTAACATAAATAATCCCCTATCTGACTATATATTATCAAACTATAAGATACATCAATAGTTACTTTTGATAATATTATTTCCCAGAATTGCAAGATTCACATATACCACAGTAAGTGAATCTTGCAATTCTGGTTTTCACCACACAACTAACGACAGTTATCCTGACACTCTGATGTCCAGGTACAAACATAACCTGGATCACCAATAGCCCAGCTTACAAGACTTGTTGCACCACCAGAACGACGCTCCAAATCCTGCTCAGTAATCTCTTCCAAAAGCGTAATATCTTTCGACATGTTCTTATTTCCTCTCATTAGAATCCAAGCACATACACTTAGAAACAATAAACAACATTAGTACCTGAAGTACCAACTTATTATTAAGAACCTAGAAAACCTCTAGATTCTCATCCTTCTTATAAATTACTTATAAAAAGAAACTTTGACTCAAAGATAATGAACAGCAAATTATATGCTTAGAACACATAAATCCACTAAGCCTTGCTACTAGGCATCTTGTGACTCAACCTAGACAAAGTCGATTCCATTAATTTTATAGAGAATAGTAGGCATAGGAGATGGGAGAAAAAATCCTCCGCTGATATCTTCAAGATTCTGCTCGGAAATTTCCTCCAGCAAAGTAATATCCTGTGACATTTTTACTCCTTACGAAAATATCTATTTTTATTTCGATATAATTAGAAAACTAGGTGCTTCCTCACCCCTATTTCTTCATGGATTAAAAGGATAGAAAACTTGTAAATTCTTGCCCATTTTCTATTCGATTCAAAGCGAGAACCACACCACTCATGCCTAGCATCATGCCAAGGCTTGAAGTAGCGTGCCGGACACCACCACGTATTTCTAGCTCACCATCACACAACCGTTGGCGTAATTGAGCAGCCTCACCTCTCACTTTTTCAGCAAGGTTTAATTCCGGTAAGAGACAAGAAATTCTATACCAAGCTGAAAGTGCACCGCCTAGACCGTGGCAGAGAGAAAAGTCAGTCGGACCTTTGAGTGATGCTATATCGTGCTGGAATTGATCATAAAGTTCAATCAGCTGCTTATAGTCCTGTTCCTCAAGCCCTCCTGTAGCATTTAGCACATAGGCAAAAGCCTCAGCAATACCCGAAATACCAGAACACCATGCATGCTTTGATGCCACGTCCTGCATTTCAACACCTTTCAGCTCTTTCTCTACACGTTGGTATACAAGGATCCGAAGTTTCTGTTGCTCAACATCAGTAAGAGGACGTCCCCCCAAGACTAGCCCGAGCATAAGCCCCAGAGGCCCATGAGCAATACCATAAGTATCTTCCAACTCACCCTTAACAAGGGAATTTATAACAACAGCATGCACGCGATCTCGAAGATAATAAACCTCGCTATCGGAAGAACCTTCTAACATACCGAGGGCGGCCAAAGCACCCGATAAACCAGTCACATAATCCACTTTTAGGTTTTCAGTTTCATTGGGTTTATCCATGCGCTCACATACCCACTTGATAAGGGTGGCCATCAGATTTTTCGCTATTTCATCTCCCAAATACTGACGAGCCAGAGGAACTAGACGTATCTGGGAGAAGCTTCCTATAAAACCTGATACGGGTTCGTCTGATATATATTTCGGGGAATCTACAAGAGCACGAAGCATAGCTGTTAAAAGTGCAGCATAATCTGCGTCCCCTTTTTCAGAAGAAGCTTCATGAAAGAGCCAAAGAATACCTTGACCTTCATAATAAATCGCATTCATGGGTACAGTTTGTATTCTATGATCTGCACCTACTATCTGCATATACATGGAAGCTGAGCTATTAACTTTGTCCCACACTACAAGCTTATATGCTTGTAGTGTAAGATCATAAAGAATATTAATCCAGCTATTACTCTGGAAATTTATAGAGAAGAAAGGTTTAATATCTCCATCGTAACGAGTATCCCATACTTCAGAGTCTATACCAGCAAAAGCACCATTTTGAATGTAATTAATAACATTGAAGGGCAAGGATCCAAATATTTTTAGAGTGGCGGAAGGCACAGTCATAAAATCACTCATGTTATTACCTTTTATATTGTTATTATCTTCACTCGCCATCAAATTTGACAAAATATCATCTGTAAAATACGGAATATCTCCGTCAAGAAGAGCAATACGTTCAACTTCTAAAGCTTGTTTCCCAATTTCATGAGGACATGCAGGTGGAGACCCTAATCGATCAAATAAACTACTTCGTGTTTTATGCGACACAAGATATTTGGGGTGATATGAGGCGTCTAAAAAAGCAGCATACGTTGCCGTAGGACGAATCACGCACCTATTTGGTATAGGCTCGTCAAAAGAATCTAAAAATTTATTTAGGTCAACTAACGAATACTTAATAGCTTGACTTACTTGGTGGTATCCTTCCGAAAAGTTCCCTACATACCACCGAGGATGTGCCGCAGCTGCTGATACAGCTTCGGAGTGTGGGGGGAGCTTAATAACTTCTGCTGCTTTCACATACAGTTCTACATTACCTTCTTCTGTTACATTCATAGCACTTCCTCGCATAATCCTAGATTTTTGCGGACTACCATCAGTGACAGGAGAAATATCTATATCGAAACGTTCGGTACGAACTAAAGGTGGTAATATAAGAGTGCTAGCCCCAGAGAATGCAGCCGTTTGACCCATCTTATCCAATAAATTTTTTGGCTTACTCACCTTATTTACATACTGTAAATTTCCAAAAGATGTCTCCATATCAACAGGTACAGCTGATCCATGGGAAATAATAATATTCTCGTAGTGAAAATCATGCCCTCCCAAAGCAGCGAAAAATGCAGTAACTCCCCCTAGTGACCGATAATATGATTCCAACTCAGACTTGGTAGAAACCGGCATATACTCTATAAATTCCTGCCAACCGTGCGTATAGCAATCTAAGGTGTTTGGAATCTTAACTGTTATATCTTCAGGTAAATTCTTGTTAATAAAAGAAGCAACTTGAGCAGTCACAGTATCACTCATAACGGAGTGAGGCTTATATACTATCTGCCCCATGTCTGTCTTCAGAAAGCACACACGCTGCCCCCTCTGATGCGAGTCCCCATCGGAAATGATCAAGTCCACCACCCTGCTTCCTGCAGGAAGACCTTGCCTTAAAATACTCTTCCGATCATCTGAAAAACGTTTTAGGACACTTTTAATATAAGCTATAAAATTTTTCTTTTTAACCTCTAGGACACGAATAAGCTCTGGGTATTGTTTTCGAACAACCTTATACGCCTCTGAAGTTGAAGCCCAAGTTGAATATTCATTCTCAACATCATCTCCAAAAAACTTTTCTTTAAGACATATTTGAGTACGAATAGAAGTTCTTAATACGTCAATAGTAAATGCATCACTAACGGATTTCAATATAGTATATGCATCACTACTATGAACTTCTTTTAGAGATAATAAAAACTCCTCTAAGTTAGAGAAAACATCGTCTATATAAGACTGAAAAAGAATATTCGCATCATTATATTTCAAAATTAACCCATCTTTCTAGGAAAGTATTTCCGGACCTTATGCTCTTTAAAAATTATGAACCTCAGATCCGGAAATACTAGAAATCAAATTAGGCGTTAACACCTTGTGGTGCACGCAGAAGTCGGCATAAAATCTGCCTGCGTAGCAGCAGTAAGTGCTGCAGTTGCTGCCACTCCTTTAGCGGTAGCTTCAATGGTCGGTGTAGCTGGACTAGCAGTGCCACCAGCTACATCTCCCTGACTTGCGGCATCAAGTTCTACAAGGCGATCGAGTTCCTGCTCCGTGAGAGCATCTTTAGGGTCAATCATAATTTCCTCCTTGCTATTGAGTGCAAAATTCATATAATTGCACAACATTACTTTTCATGAAAAGTAGTTATTGTAGTTGTAGAACATGCACATTGAAAACCTACAGGGATACTAATAACTAAATTTCATCATTAAATTTAACAGAAACAAATACTATCTTGATCGTTCACCTAGATAGATTTTAAGTTTCTGAGCCAAGCTAGATTTATCAATAAAACTTGATAAGAAAAACTCATCAAATCATGCTCAATCCAGCTCAACTCAAACCTACCAACCCTGGGAGATAGGTTTCAAGGGTAGTTCTGACTACTTGAAGAGCTGTTAATAAAAATAGTGAATATAGATTATTTTATTAGTGAAGCATTTTAAACCATGGTTAAAATTAGCGTTCAGGCTGATATTCCAAGGCAAAAATGAAAATCAAGGGGATGCATTCAAATTTTAATAACGCCGTTTAAATTCCTGAAAAACGAACGGTGTATACGGGTGTGAGAAGTACAAAAATATTTTTAACAAGTTTTCCAATACCGTGTCGCGCCCATTAGAAGAGTAACAAAATCATTAATAACTTTAAAATTTCTTTATTTGCCAATTAAACAATATTATGACTTTGAATAAAAGTAAAATGTATAACATAAGCTAAATTTCATAAATTACATATGCGTACACTATTGAAAGGTCAACAGATGTACAACAAAACCACCCGCACAGGGGGTGCAGATACTTGTCCCATTACCTTTTGGGGTGCGCTGGTACTCTCCTCACAGACAGAGCCACTCTTGTAAGGTATCCCGTCCCAGCACGGCACCATCGACAAACTTTATTGCTCATCAATCCAGCATCAGCCAGCCACCTTACGAGCCTAGGTAAAAAACGAAAACACAACCACGCAGAACGCACAAACGTAATCTAAGTCCAGTGATTCAAAAGCCTCATAAAACTCACGCAAAAAATCTTCGATCCCTGCTAAATCCGATACGATCTTAAAAAGAGCCTCGTTTTCTTTACAAGAGAACTCAATCCACTATTTTGCGCCTTGAACGTACGCGGAATACTTTTTAGATAAAGAGAGGATAACTCATGAAGATAAAGACTGTGCCAACTTAGAGGTCATCACTTCCAGTAAAAACTACTGAGCATAGAACTCGCTGAAAGGAAGGTGAGTTGAATACACCAACCACCACTCATCGGTGGTTGAGCGAGCGGTTATGTACATTAACATTATGCATGTGGACCCTAGGTCTCTAGTACCTTAGCTACCATAAATTTCTCACCTCTGAGTCTTTGGTACAACCGTGATGCTGCAGTGCGAATCACCAGGTTGCTAGAGCGCCTCAACACAGAACGAGTAACCGTTGCTCGGATACCAGGGTAAAATATTGAGATCCCCTGAGCCCCCTCCTCTTCGCGAGAAGCTATCGATGGTTTAGTCAGACTTTCTACAAAACCCTGTCCTATGTGCGGCGTACTTCAAAGAGGGAGGATCATCACCGGGCTAAGAAGGGTAACAAACACTCTACAGGAGCAAGCAAGGAACCCCAACATCATATAGAGGGGAGCTGTTTCTGTACTATTGAGTTTGTTTTCTAGAAACACCCTACATAAATGTCTTAGACTAATTTCGGTTCAACTGTCCCTAAATAACGAAAATCATCTATTATTAGTGTAATGAAACACTAATAATAGACGATTCGTGTTATTACGTTATTTAGCTACTGAACTGGTATATAGTCGCCACTGGCGACATATCAGCTGTTTTAACGGGATTTCCTACTGGATCTGGAGCAAAAAAAGTAAATCCAGTACCACCAACGACTTGATGGAGATCCTGCTCAGCGATTTCCTCCAGAATGGTAACATCCTTAGACATAGGAACCTCCTTGCTTCATATTTCAACTTTGGTCAACTTTGAAAACATAGTAGCTCAGTCAAAATATTTACCTAAAGTATTTTAACGGCTAGATTAAAATACTTATCCTAAAACTATAGGCGCATCACTATCCTAAATTATATATTTCAAGATTACCATGCACACGGGATAAAGATATTAGGGCAGCTTACAGGCTTTTCAGCTACACCAGCACACACTCCTTTACCTACAAAACTCCAGTCAACACCACCACTCACCACGTCAAGATCTTGATCAGTAAGTTCTTCCAGAAGAACACTGTCGTTACGCATACAAGCTTCCTTTCATATGAGGTTGAGTACCTACAAAAACTCTTTTGACTTTGTCACAGCTCTATAGAGCTACCATGAAATTTTAAAATTCTGAGTCACCCTACATAGCTGATACATTAATCGTAGTCTTTTAGATTACACGTTATCAATGCATGTTTCGAAAAGATTAAATTATCTGATGACAACACATAGAACATGTTTATTTCACACATGAAGTATTTTAAACGATATTTAAAACCGGTTTCCATGCTGATATATAAGGATAATATCGGAAATTGAAGGTAAACCTTCGAATTTTAATAACAGTGTTTGAATCACTGAAAAACGAACAGTGTACGTAGAGTGGAGATTCACGAAAATATTTTCAAAAAAATTGTCCCACATCGTGTCGCGTCCACTATTTTAATAACGAAATTATTAACTTTCTCAGGGATATTGTATATAAACATTAAATATTAATACTATATTTGAATAAATTTTATATATATAACTAAACCACGCTTCACGAAATATACACACAGAAGCCCGGTGAGCAAAAATCCAACCACAGAACGTAGAACAGGAATATAGAGCTGCTCCTAACACATACACACCTAGCCCGTGGTTCTAACTACATAAGGATGAGCAACTATCTGTACTCTGCTCACTCGCTATCTTCTAGAGCTTCCTAAAAAGCCCTACCCAAACACCACCCTAACCATCGAGTAACCCGAGATCGGGTAGGTCGCGTTCTCGGTGGCGGGGGCATCCGACTCGTCACCAGGAACAATACTCTCGGTCGCCTTCAGCAGCTCCTCCATGAGCAGGCGCAGCTCCAAGCG
>ERZ773021.725-NODE-725-length-12366-cov-4.26009_pt1 | contig 12366 bp, 10 predicted proteins | sample MGYA00511668_ERZ773021 | MGnify/ENA primary metagenome ERZ773021 (study PRJEB29015, sample SAMEA2737961) | human oral metagenome | biome: human oral; feature: human-associated habitat; material: dental | place: China | collected 2032 ... | reverse complement strand
TTTTAGATGTACGAGCCTCTATTAGCAAGTATTCAGAGAAAGTAAAAAGTATATTTCCAGAAAGTGCAATAGTTATCGAAAAGACTTTCAAAAAATGTTTGAATGGTGCTCACATAAAAAATAAAGATTAACTAAGTTTGGGATTATTTTATAAGGGGATGTTGGTATTTTTGCTTAGAATAGCGTATAATACCTTTATCTATGAAAGTTTGAGTTGAGGAGAGAAATTGATGAAAAGAAAATCAATGTTTATTCTATTACTCACTTTAATTCTATTATTTTTAGCTGGCGCACAAATCTTTTTAACGAGTGTTGATCCAAAAATAAAAAAACGTAATGAAGCATTAACATTGATGGCTCCAAAAGTGGAGTTTTCAAAGGTAACTAAGTTTTACTGGTTTAATAATGACAAATCTTACTACACGATTATGGGTGAAGACACTGAAGGAAAAGCAATTTATGCGATTACTTCTGAAGAAGGTGGAGAAGTGACGATTCTTCAGCAATCTGCAGTAGTGAACGAAGAAGAGGCACGTTCCATTACAGCTCAAGCGAAACCAGATGTCGAGGTTTTAGAAGCGAGAATGGGTATTTTGAACGGAGAACCAGTATGGGAAGTGAATTATAGAATGAATAATCAAAGAATTGGTTACTACTATATTTCGGCTCAGAATGGACAATGGATTAAAGATATTGAGAATATATAGAAATTGGTGATTTATGGTAAAAATTTCAAGTAGAGTATCAAGAATCTTACCGTCAGGGACTTTAGCAATGACTCAAAAAGCCAGAGAATTAAAGGAGAAAGGTCGGAAGGTTATTAGTCTTTCAATCGGAGAACCAGATTTTAATACTCCAGAACAAATCACAGATGCAGCCATTACCGCTTTAAAAAGCCATGAAACGGATCACTATACACCTGCGTTAGGAATAGATTCTTTACGACAAGCGATTTGTGATTATCATTATCGAAGAGATGGAATACGTTTAGAAAAGAATCAAGTAGCTACTTTTTCAGGAGCGAAATTTGCTTTGTATTCAGTTTTCATGACTTTAGTTGACGCTGGAGATGAGGTATTGATTCCAATCCCTTATTGGGTTAGTTACGCTGAGCAAGTTCAATTGGCAGAAGGTGTCCCAGTATATATTGAAACTAAAGAAAAGAATTCATTTAAAGTAACGATTGATTTACTAAATGAATATGTGACTGAAAAGACAAAACTCTTATTATTAAATGCACCATCGAATCCATCCGGGCTCCTTTATACAAAAGACGAGCTACTTGCAATTGGAAATTGGGCCTTAGAACACAACATTTTTGTAATAGCAGATGAAATTTATTATGAATTAGTGTATGGTGAAGATTCAATTAGTATGGCCAGCTTATCGAAGGAGATTTTTGATAACACACTTGTTGTAAATGGTTTATCGAAATCGGTAGCAATGACAGGTTGGCGTTTGGGGTATGTTTTTGGTCCTCAAAAAGTTATAAGAGCTTTAAATGACCTTACTAGCCATACGACTAGCAATCCTGCTGCGGTTACTCAATATGCGGCTATTCGTGCTTTTGATGAAGATATGGAAGTCGTTAAGTCGCAGATGCGTGAAAAATTTCAATTAAGGATTGACTTGTTTCATCAACTTCTGAACGAAATTCAAGGAATCAAGTGTGAAAAGCCTAAAGGAGCTTTCTATTTGTTTGCAAATATAAAAACAGCCATGCATATTGTTGGTGTTGCATCATCAGAAGAATTTGCCTTAAAACTCTTGGAAGAAGCTGGAGTGGCTACCGTGTCTGGGGAAAATTTTGGATGCAATGGCTTTCTAAGGCTTAGCTGCGCTAGTAGTGAAGAAGAGTTAAGAGAAGCAGCAAAACGTATTAAAGAATTTATTGAATCATATTTGTAAAGGAAGAGGGATATTTTGAAAACTATAACAATGAATCAAGCAAAAGATTACGTTGGACAAACCGTTAAGATTGGTGCCTGGGTTACCAATAAACGTTCTAGCGGAAAAATCGCATTCTTACAATTGCGTGATGGAAAAGCCTATTTCCAAGGAATTGTAGTGAAAGCGGACGTAAGTGAAGAAACTTTTGAATTAGCAAAAGGATTAACTCAAGAAAGTTCTGTATTCGTAACAGGTGTTGTACAAGAAGATACTCGTTCTAAATTAGGATATGAGTTATTAGTAAAAGACATCGAATTAATCGGTGAGAGTCATGAATACCCAATTACTCCAAAAGAGCATGGTACTGACTTCTTAATGGACCACCGTCATTTATGGTTACGTTCAACAAAACAACATGCCATTATGGAAATTCGTAACGCGATTATTTACGCATCATACGAGTTCTTTGATAAAAATGGATTCATTAAATTTGATAGCCCAATTCTTTCAGGAAATGCGGCAGAAGATTCTACAGAATTATTCGAAACAGATTACTTTGGAGAACCAGCATTTTTAACACAATCTGGTCAATTATATTTAGAAGCTGGAGCAATGGCATTTGGCCGTGTATTCGACTTTGGACCAGTATTCCGTGCAGAAAAATCTAAAACTCGTCGTCATTTAACTGAGTTCTGGATGATGGATGCGGAGTATTTATACTTAACACATGACGAGTCATTAGACTTACAAGAAGCATACGTTAAAGCGTTAATTCAAGGCGTTTTAGACCGTGCACCTCATGCGTTAGAAACTCTTGAACGTGATACTGAATTATTGAAGAAATACATTAGTGAACCGTTCAAACGTATCACATACGATGAAGCGATTGACTTATTACAAGCGCACGAAAATGACGAAGATACAGATTACGAACACTTAGAACACGGTGATGACTTCGGTTCACCACATGAAACATGGATTTCAAACCACTTTGGTGTTCCAACATTCGTCATCAACTATCCAACCGAAATTAAAGCTTTCTATATGAAACCAGTTCCTGGAAATGAAAGTCGTGTATTATGTGCAGATTTACTTGCTCCGGAAGGATATGGGGAAGTTATCGGAGGTAGTGAACGTGAAACGGACTACGATAAATTGTTAGACAGAATTAAATCAAATGGATTAAATCCAGATGACTACGCATTCTACTTAGATTTACGTAAATTCGGTTCAGTGCCTCACTCAGGATTCGGACTTGGTCTAGAACGTATGGTAACATTTGTAGCTGGTACGAAACATATTCGTGAAGCGATCCCATTCCCACGTTTATTAAACCGTATTTACCCATAAATAATAAAATGAATATAAAAGAGCCGCTGACATGAGTCGTTGGCTCTTTTTTAGAAGAGGGAGGAAATCGAATGGCATTAACATTCCAAGAGCATTGGATGTTTAGTGGTTCCACAACAGTTCCTAATGTATTGATACAATATTATCGGCATTTACAATTAAGTGCAGATGAATGTTTGTTAATTTCTTGGTTACTACAAAGGCATACAGAAGAATACTTCGTTTTAAATGTAGAAGAAACTTGTAAAACATTTGGGCTGGATGAAAAACAATTATTCGGAATTATTCAACATTTAATGGATAGACAAGTCTTAGTGATTCAACAAAGAGAAACTTACAATGAGAAAAAGGTAGATTATTACAGTTTTAAACCTTTAATGCAACAATTAGAGATTGCATATAAGCAGCATTCCATTATAAATAAAGAGCAAAAACAGTCTGATATTAACTTATTAGCTTTAATTGAACAGGAATTTGGTAGACCACTTAGCTCTTTTGAGATTCAAAATGTATCTAGTTGGATTCACCAGGATCATTATTCACAGGAAATTATTATTGCAGCATTAAAGGAATGTGTATTAAATCAGGTTTTCACGATTAAATATATGGATAAGATTCTTTTAAGTTGGCATCGAAAAGGAATTAAAACTTTACAACAGCTTGCTACTGAAAAGAGTCGAATCAAAAATAATCAAGTTGAACTACAAGCTAGTCCACTAGATAAAACTAAAGTACCGATGATTCATTGGACGAAAAGGTGATTTATGTTATCGAAAGCAAAAACTGTTGAAGCAGTAGAGAGAATGGAAAAACTATTTCCTAATGCGCACTGTGAATTGAATCATGAAACACCTTTTCAACTTTTAATTGCAACGATCTTAAGTGCACAGGCTACAGATAAAGGCGTGAATAAAGTGACACCGAAACTTTTTGCAATTTATCCCACTGCTCATGCTCTAGCCAATAGTGAAGAAGAGGTTGTAATTGAGTGTATTCAATCATTAGGATTATATCGAAATAAAGCTAAAAATATTAGACTTTGTGCCCAGCAACTTGTTGAAAAATATAATGGTGAAGTTCCAAGAACAAGAGAAGAATTGGTTTCGCTAGCAGGTGTAGGGCGAAAAACAGCAAATGTTGTACTAAGTGTTGCTTTTGGCTTACCAGCTTTTGCCGTAGATACTCATGTGGAAAGAGTAAGCAAAAGATTACAGATTTGTAAACAGTCAGCATCCGTTCTTGAGGTAGAAGAAACCTTATGTAAAAAGTTACCTAAGAATAAATGGGGAAAGGCTCATCATTGGATGATTTTCTTTGGAAGATATCATTGTACGGCTAGAAGTCCGAAGTGTCAGGGATGTCCATTGTTAGATCTTTGTGCATATGGTCAAAAAGAAGTTTAAAAAACCGTTGGACATTGTCCAACGGTTTTTTAAATGATAAAGAAAAATCCATATAAAAATGACATTACAATTAAATACCAATGTAAGTATGTAAATTGTCGATTAACAGAAAATTCTTTTCGATAGTATATTTGATATAAAATTGGAATCAATAAAGATAATGAGAATAAAATGGTTCCCAAAATACTGAAGGAGCCTAGATACCAGACAAAGTAGATCATTGTTCCAATTAGCCAAGAAAGACTAAATAAAACAGTACAAATTGCTACTAATGGACCATAGTGTCTTTTTCCTTCTCGAATCTCTATCAAACGTGATTTGACATGAGAAACATATAATCCAAATAAAATATATTGGAATAATTGAATGGCAATTTCTTTAGAAACCGCGCCACTTAAAATAAACAAAGTGATGAAATTTCCCAAATAATATTTTGAAATACTATTTAAAAATGAATGATAAATATAAAACATATCATTTGTCTTCAATTCAAACAAGTGACCGTGGTTCAGTATCACTATTAAAAGTAAAAGAAGAACGATTCTTAAAGCTACATTTTGATAAAAATAGACTAGAAGAGAAAGTAGCAGTAAATCTGTAATGGCTATAAAAATCCATCTTTTCAATTCTGGATGGTTAGCAAATTTTCTAAATGAATTTTCTTGCAAATAAATAATGACAAAGAACAAAAACAATACTGAAAAATGAGTAAAGTGAAATTGTTGTTGTCTTACAGCAAGAAGAAGTCCGATTAAACAATAACCTAAAGGAGCTAAAATAAAATTCAGCCAAGGAGAGGTTAGTTGATGTAAGATGTTCGAAACGGACATAGACTGTGGTTCGTTGTTCATAAAAATACCTCATTCTTAATTATAGTTTAATGATATGGAATAATGCCGTTCTTGTCAAGATGAGGGGATTTAAAGGCGTTTTTACGTCTTTTGAAAAGAAAACTATTTCTTTATATGAAATCGATGAAAACTTTTTCTATATTTGTTCATCTTTTCATTTGATGAAAATGTGAATATATCGAATATTTAACAATTATACTATGTTAATTGTTGTGTTAATGTGATAATATGAACATATAAATCATTGATTTATTACCAGCAAATCAAGAAAAGAGGATTAAATATGAAAAAAAACAGAAAAATTACTTTTTTATCGTTCTTATTAGTATTTTTAGCAGCACTCTTCTCAATAACTTCACGAAATGCTTCTGCGGATACCTCTCCGACAGTTACTGGTAATTTAGCTGATGCCATAACTAGTTTAAGTATTTCTAATAATGAAGGCGGAAAGTTAGACTGGGATTTAGCACAATGGGCTACTTTTAGAATTAATGCTACATTTGATTTAAGCGATAAGGATGTTAAAGCAGGAGACAAAACGATTTTAACAGTTCCTGATGCATTGATTATTACTTCAACTAGCTTTGAAATTCGAGATGTTAATACAAAAGAAGTGATTGCGCATGCAACGGTGGATGCCAATAATAAAACTTTAACCTTAGAGTATACAGATTATGTAGAAAAGCATTCAGATACAAATGGTAAATTCTTCTTCTATGCTAGAGTAGATTTCAAAAAACACCCACAAGCTGGAGAGATTTCGATAGATTTAACCGTAAACAAAGAAACAAAAGTCGCTGGAAAAATCAAATTCAAAGGCATTGGAGATGGAAATCCAACACTTTTCACAAAAACTAGTTGGGTAAACAATACAGATTATAAAACTGTTTCCTACAATATTTCTATCAATCGTACAAAGCAGAATTTAAAAGAAGTTACAATAGAAGATCAATTACAATACCATAATGCTTCTTATGTGAAAGATAGTTTTCGAATTTATAAAGGAAAATTTAATTACGTAAATGGTGAATGGCAATTTACTGACAGAACGGATGTAACAAGTCAACATAAAATTACTTTTGGTGCAGATGGAAAGTCTTTTGTTGCTGAACTAGGAGATATTAGTGAAACAGATCAATATCGTATATCATATGATGTCAGATTAAACTATTCTCCTTTAGACGGAGAACTGTTGAAAAATGATGCGAAATTAAAAGCTAAGGGAATTGTTCAAAAAGAAGTTACAAATGCTTCTGCTGTGCAAGTAGCTGGAGGCTCTGGAATTGGTTATGTATTCACCATTAATGTTCATAAAGTAGATGATGAAAATAAACCATTAGCTGGAGTGAAATTTAAATTGACTCGCTTAAGAAATAATCAAGTAATAGGAGAGTATGTCACAGATTCTAATGGGAATATCACGGTACCTTCATTATTAAAAGATAAATATACACTTACAGAAGTTGAAACACTTCCAGGATATAAAATTGAAACACCTGAAACAGATGTAAATATTGCTGATTTTGCAGCTGATAGAACAGTTACAAAAACAATTGTGAATCCAAAAGAACAAACAACAACGACGACTACAACAACCACAACAACTACTACGACTTCTACAACTACAACGTCAACCACGACAACTGAAGAGTCTACAACAGTAACGACTACAACAGAGTCTCCTTCAACGACAACAGAAGTCCCAAGTACTGTTGAAACGACAGAGAACACTACAACAACCGAAGAAAAACCAGAATTGCCAAATACTGGTACTTCGAATTATAATATTCTAGTTTTAATAGCTGGTTTATTCTTAGTGACTTCATTTGTAGTGATTCGTAAAGAACAAAATTAATGATGATTTAATATGTAAAGCCTAGGTCTATACTTAGGCTTTTTTATTAAGTTTAAAATTTGTTTTTAGAGACGATTATAAATTTTCTTTAAGTACTTAATTATAATTGATTTTACTATCATTTTTTTATAAAAGTGCTATAATAGGAAAAGTTAAAAATGATATTCCCGAAAGGATGCACCATGTGTAGATGCCTTGTAACCGGAATTGAATGGGGGAAAAGAAATGGAAAAAATTTTATTTACATCGGAATCCGTAACAGAAGGACATCCCGATAAAGTTGCAGACCAAATTAGTGATGGTATTTTAGATGCCATTCTTGCTCAAGATCCAACTGCTCGTGTAGCTTGTGAGACAGTAGTAAATACTGGTTTAGTCGTTTTAGTAGGAGAAATCACAACGAGTGCGGTAGTTGACTACCAACAAGTAGCTCGTGATACGATTCGTAAAATAGGATACACTGACCGCAAGTATGGATACGATGCTGATGCAGTTGCGGTTATGGTTTCTTTAGACAAGCAATCACCAGATATTGCAATGGGTGTTGACGATGCATTAGAAACACGTGGACAAGCAGAAGAATTTGGAGCAGGGGACCAAGGTTTAATGTTTGGTTACGCCACAAATGAAACGAAGTCTTATATGCCACTGCCAATTGATTTAAGTCATAAGTTAGCTTATCAACTAGCGAAAGTTCGTAAAGAGAAACAATTAGATTACTTAGGTCCAGATGGAAAAGTTCAAGTAACAATTGAATATACTCCTGAACATAAAGTAAAACGTATTGATACAATTGTTGTAAGTACACAACATGATGAAGAAATTTCTCAAGAGCAGATCAGAAAAGACGTACTTGAGCATGTTGTAAAACCAGTCGTACCTTCTGAATTACTTGACGATGAAACACGTTACTTTATTAATCCGACTGGTAAATTCGTTATCGGTGGACCTGTTGGAGACTCAGGATTAACTGGACGTAAAATTATCGTAGATACTTACGGTGGTTATGCACGTCACGGTGGTGGAGCTTTCTCTGGTAAAGATTCTACAAAGGTAGACCGTTCTGCAAGTTATGCAGCTCGTTACATTGCTAAAAATGTCGTAGCAGCAGGTCTTGCTGATAAATGTGAAATTCAATTAGCGTATGCGATTGGGGTAGCACAACCAGTTTCGATTGCTGTAGATACATTTGGAACAAACCACGTACCAGAAGATAAAATTATTGAAGTCATTCGTAAAGAGTTTCGTTTAACTCCAAAAGGAATTATTGAAACACTAAACTTACGTAGACCTATCTATCAACAAACAGCAGCTTATGGACACTTCGGTAGAACAGATATTGAACTTCCATGGGAACAACTGAATAAAGTAGAAGAGTTAAAAGCTTATTTTGCTTAAACGATCATGAAGAAAGCCAACCTCAATGAGGTTGGCTTTTAGTTTAAAGTAGAAAATTATCATATATGATAATTTTCTACTTTTTTTCTATGACATAACAAATTGGTGGGCAGTTGATTTGATTGATAAATTGATATTTTAAAACGGACCATTCCTTTTGAGGGAGAGCTGAAATGAGTTCTTCGACTGCATCCTTTTCTTCTATCCCACCGTCATGACCATAGTAGGAAACGATGATTATTTTTCCATATTTTTCTAATCGCTCCAGCAAAATTTGGATGGCTTCCAGAGTAGAAGGGGGAATTGTGATGATTTTTTTATCACTTCCAGGTAAATAACCAAGATTAAAAATTGCTAATCTAACACGCTCGTCTTGTTCTAAATAGTTTGAAATATTCGCGTGGGAGTCTAAAATACAGGTCACTTTTGGGGCTAAGTCATGTTTTTGTAATAATTGTCTTGTTTGTAAAATAGCTGTTTCTTGAATATCAAAAGATAAAATTTTTGAAGTCGAATCTATATGTTGTGCCAAAAAAAGTGTGTCATGTCCATTTCCTGCGGTTGCGTCGATAAATAGTCCATTTTCTAAATTTTCTGAAAGTATCATTTCGTGGCTAAATTGTTGAGCGTTCTTCAAAATAAACACCTCTTAAGTAAAATTTTACAATTTATTACATAATTTTTACGGATATTAAGAGTATACGACGTTTTGCGTGTTCGCGCAACGTTCCCCTACACATTCAATTTTATCCTACTATAATGGATTACGAATTAGTTTTTAGATGGAGGATAAAAGGATGACAGAAACAAAACACGAAAGATATTTACGTTTAAAAAAAGAAAAACAAATGAAGGCTTTAAAAGCTGCAAATAAAAATTTACAAAAGACAGTTGCCGTTGTTGGAGCAACTACAGTAGCAGGTTTAGCATTAGCGCCAAAATCTCATGCATATACTGTACCTACCAATCAAGTACAAACTCCTGCACAACGATTCTTAAATAAGATTATTCCAGCAGCTCAACAAGCTACAGAAGGTAAAGATGTCTATACTTCAGTAATGATCGCACAGGCAGCTCTAGAATCTGCATGGGGAACAAGTGCGTTAGCTTCTGAACCAAACCATAACTTATTTGGTGTAAAAGGGAACTACAATGGTCAATCTGTCAATATGTATACTTTAGAAGATGCCGGAGCACAAAACTACTACGGTATTCATGATAATTTTAGAAAATATCCATCATACAAAGAATCAATGGATGATTATGTAGATAAAATTGTTAATGGGATTAAAGGGGCTCCAATGTTCTATTCTGGTGCATGGAAGAGCCGTACAAACAGTTATCAAGATGCTACACGCTATTTAACGGGTCGTTATGCAACGGACACTGCATATTATGCTAAATTAAATCGTATTATTGAACAATTTGGATTAACAAAATATGATAATGGAACTGCTACGGCTATCGCAGCGTCAATTGAAGAGAAATCTTCAATTGGAGGACAATATACTGTTCAAGCAGGGGATACATTATATGCTATCAGCCGTAAATCGGGTGTTAGTGTAAATCAATTATTGTCTTTAAATGGATTATCATTAAATTCAGTGATTCGTCCAGGACAATCTTTATCTTTAGGAAATAATACAAAACAAACTACTAATACAGTAGTATCAACTCCTGTAAGTACTACATCTGTTTCAAAAGCAAATGGTACTTATACTGTAAAAGCTGGTGATACCCTATATGGTATCAGTCGTAAATTCGGGATGAGCTTATCTCAAATAATTTCATCCAATGGAATTTCTACATCAAGTATCATTCGCCCAGGACAAACATTACGTGTAGTTGGTGGTGAAGCTTCTTCTACAGTAGTTAGAACATCTGCTTCTACAGCTCGTACAAGCGGTGGAAACTATGTTGTCCAAGCGGGGGACACTTTATACAGTATCGCTCGTCGTTCAGGAATGAGTTTAAATTCATTATTAACATTAAATGGTTTATCTCAATCGTCTATCATTTATCCTGGTCAAAGTTTAACAGTAAGTCAATCAGAAGGAAACTTAGCAACTCCAGTAAGTACTAAAACAAATAGCGCATCTTCAGTGGTATCAACTTCTGGAACGTATACTGTAAAAGCAGGGGATACATTATATAGTATTGCTCGTCGTTCAGGTGTGAGCTTGAGTTCGTTATTATCATTAAATGGACTATCTCAATCTTCAGTGATTCGTCCTGGTCAAACACTAAACGTTTCAGGAGCTTCAAATGCAACAGTTGCTACTCCAGTAAGTACCGCTAGTCAAGCAACTTCAACTTCAGGGACCTATACTGTAAAAGCAGGAGATACTTTATATCGTATTGCTCATAATCATGGAATTTCATTAAGAACATTACTTTCAGTGAATGGATTATCAGAAACTAGTACAATCCGTCCAGGTCAACAATTAGTAGTGTCAGGTTCAGCACAAACAACTGCCTCATACTCATCAACACAAGCCGTTTCTTCTGGGGCTAAAACTCATACAGTTAAAGCAGGAGAAGGCTTATGGCGTATTGCTAGAACTTACGGACTTTCATTAGAACAATTAAAAGCTTTAAACGGCTTAACTTCAAACGTTATCCGAGTTGGTCAAGTGTTGAAAGTTTCAAAATAATCTGCTAGAATAATACTCACAAAAGCAGATAGAGGAATAGTAAGTTTCTTTGAAAGTTGTAGAGAGTGCATGGTTGGTGAAAATGCATCAATTCGATAAACTGAACTCGCCTTTTTAGCCGAACTCTGAAAGATTAGTAAGAGTTTCCGCCTCGCCAGCGTTACAGGTAAGAAGAGTAAAATAATTAGGTGGTAACACGTATTGCGTCCTATCTGTCAATGACAGGTGGGGCGCTTTTAATTTTGAAAGGAGTGAATCAGATGACATTTAATCATCTAGAAATCGAGCCCAAATGGCAAAAATATTGGAAAGAACATCATACATTCAAAACAACAGAAGATCCTTCTAAGAAAAACTTCTACGCATTAGATATGTTTCCATATCCATCAGGACAAGGACTTCACGTAGGGCACCCAGAAGGTTATACAGCAACTGATGCCGTTTCTCGTATGAAACGTGCGCAAGGGTACAATGTTCTTCATCCAATGGGATGGGATGCGTTTGGACTTCCTGCAGAGCAATATGCTCTTGATACAGGAAATGATCCGGCAGAATTCACGAAAGTAAACGTAGCGAACTTCAAACGTCAAATTAATGAATTAGGATTTAGTTATGATTGGGACCGTGAAATTAACACAACGGATCCAGAGTACTATAAATGGACTCAATGGATTTTCACTAAATTAGTGGAAATGGGACTTGCATATGAAGCTGAAATTCCAGTGAACTGGTGTCCAGCGCTTGGAACAGTACTTGCTAACGAAGAAGTTATCGATGGTAAGAGTGAACGTGGAGGACATCCAGTTTACCGTAAACCAATGAAACAATGGATGCTTAAAATTACTGCTTATGCAGACCGCCTATTAGAAGATTTGGATGAGTTGGATTGGCCAGAAAGCATTAAAGATATGCAAAGAAACTGGATTGGTCGTTCAGAAGGGGCTCAAGTTCGTTTCAATGTAAAA
>ERZ773021.724-NODE-724-length-12430-cov-2.58198_pt1 | contig 12430 bp, 13 predicted proteins | sample MGYA00511668_ERZ773021 | MGnify/ENA primary metagenome ERZ773021 (study PRJEB29015, sample SAMEA2737961) | human oral metagenome | biome: human oral; feature: human-associated habitat; material: dental | place: China | collected 2032 ... | reverse complement strand
CTTTTAGCTCCGCAAGTAATATCATTGTTGGCTATGGTCAAAAGATACAATGCGGACAGGTAATCGGCTATCGAACTACAAACCACCTTCACGTTGGAATTACGAGAATGAATGTGCAACAAGCATTTAGTCACGCTTTCTTAAATGACGGAACCTGGCTTGATCCACAGGCGATGATTAAGAATGGCGGTGACGGTCAGAATGGGGGTAGTAGCGATACAACTTCCACAACCACCCAGACTTACTACTCGCTTTATTACCATTACCATAACGATGACAGTGTTAAGAAGTATGGGCTTCACAGGGGCCCTCAAGTGATTGTTGATTCTATCTACGATATGGATGCTTTAAAGAAGTATGTTGACGCATCTGTTCACGTCGATCCACCAACAACCGTTACCAATAATGAATACGGCGAGACGGATTTCAAACTTGGTGATACTTGTCAAGTTGTTATTCCGGAGAATAATTTCAACCAGAAAATGGTATTGATGGGGATTGAATTTAATCCGTTTAACCCGGATTCAGAAGTTTCGTTAACTTGGAATAACACTGGGTTAGTGATGAAAGATTCTATCTATGCAATGTACCAAGATATTAATGCGATGAACCGTAATGTTGAGCAGATTGATTATTACGGGGCAACAGGTACACAGCATGAGAATCACTTCGCTAACATTAATGTTAATCGAGGATCTAGTATGCGATTTAGTCATGACCAGCTTGTGGCGATTCAAAAGTTTACTAATGGTTAGGAGGCGGATAAATTGGCTAATCCAACTAGTGGTCAATCATCGAATGGCAACGATAACAAGCAACCAGATATTCCGATCATTAACCCTGATGATTCCGGAAAATACATTCAAGGAATTGTTCTTCAATATGGTTATGATTCAGTTAGCGGTATCTGGGGAGCCGGTTACTCTTACGATAACGGTGCTCACTTCTTTGTAACTGATACCGTCTACGGGCGTAAGTATCGGCAAGAGGACGCTGACCGTTTGTGGCCGTACTTGAAGAAATATATCGGTGGGACTTCAGGAACAGTTACCGGCTCGATTAAGTGGGCTGATATTTTAGATAAGCCTGAGATTGTAACGGTTGATTATCTTAATCAGCGGCTTTCTTCAATTGCCCAGAGCGGTCAAATCAGTTCACTTGATTGGTCACAGATTACTAACAAGCCTGACGTTGCTACAAAAGACGATTTGAAGAAAATTCAAACTACACCAGGCAATCCGGGTAAAGATGGCAAATCTGCCTATGAGATTGCTGTTGAACACGGCTTTGCTGGTTCTGAAGATGATTGGCTGAAGTCATTACATGGTAAAGATGGTACTTCATCCGGTGGTGGTAAGGGTGATACTAGCCTATCTACTGAAGCCATTACTGATTTGATTAAACAACATTTAAAAGCCCGGCTTGATGTTAAGTCGGGTAATTTAGTAGTCGATGTTAATGATGTATCTGATGGTTCAATTGCAGATTCAGTAGCTGCTAAGGTTGCTCATTCACTCCATTTTAAGATGGTGAATGGCAACTTAATAACTAGTGTGGGAGGTGAGTAAATGAGCGAGATAAATTTAGGAAAGGTAATGCTAAGTTGGCAAGGTGAGTATGATAATGCAAAAACTTATACTCGACTTGATGCAGTTAGTTATAATGGCTCAAGTTATATCAGCCTAAATGGCTCGGTCGGAGTGTTACCGACTAATGCTGAATATTGGGGAAAACTTGCTCAAGCAGGAAAAGATGGAAGTGCTGCAACAGCACAAACACCAGATTTGTCTCAGATTAAGTCAGACGTTGCTAGTAATAGCACAGCAGTTGCTTCAGCGGCTTCAACCGCCAATGCCGCTAGTGCAGCGGCCTCACAAGCTAATCAAGCCGTGCAAGCAATTGATTTGTCACAGCTTGAGCAAAATATTACTGCTAATTCAACGGCAGCTAGCAGTGCCTATGAATTGGCTTCTAGTGCGATGAGCAAAGCTCAAACTGGTGGAGCTACTATTAATACAGATATTCTAAATGCCAATGATGATGACAAAACGCCTGATAAATACAAGGATGGGTTTACTTATGAAATGCGGTATGCTTCTAAAATTGGTATTACCATGTCTGACTATGTACTGAATCCGCCAACTGTAATTATCGGATTACTGACTACTAAGACTTACAAGCTAAGTGCTATGCAACTGGCACATCAAACATATGAAGTTTCAGCTACTAATGAGCCATATGTTTTTATGCGAATTGGCACGACAACTAAAACTTCGGATAAGACAATATCGAAATGGACCGATTGGGTACTGGTAAAAACATCGAATAAATTATCAGATGCTGATAGGTTTGGTGGCACGATTAATAGTTAGGAGGTGTAACAATGGCAGTAAATATTCAGCTCTCAGGAGCTTATAGTGAGACAGAAGATAATAAGATTTTAAAAGTAGTCAATTTTGGTGGTAAATCTTATGTCGCTATTCGAGCTAATAAAGGAGTCTTACCGACTGATACTGAGTATTGGACACTTGTAGAAAAAGGTGAACCAGGACCAGCAGGCCATAGCCCAAAGATTGAGGTAAAGGATAATTTTCTCTGGATCGATGGAAAAAAGAGCGCATTTCTTCAAGGACCGGCAGGTTCGATGGCAGAGACGAACGTTTTTCCAGCCAACGCAGACTTAAACGACTATAAAAATAATGGCTTCTTTATTGCTGCTAATATCAAAACGAAGAATTCGCCTTTCCCTGACACTGGCGTTGGAACTGACTTGTTTGTAATGACAGTAGTTTCCTGGATGAGCTTGTACATCAAGCAGGAAATTACGGACTTAAACAATAATGTTACTTACGTTCGAACGAACAAGTCATATGAATGGACTAAGTGGCAAAAGCTTTCAGGGAGTGAAGTCAAATGATTTGGCCTCAGTATCGAGACATTCAACCCGATGAGAATTTAATTTCGATTTATAAACAAAAAACTCAACAAATATATGATAAAGCGAAGTTCCTTATTCAAGCAGTGAATGGAGTCTTTATGGATATTGATGATGAATTTAACTTTACTATCCCATCGTTAGTTAATCCGGGTGATTTGCTTAATCGAGCAATGTATTTATGGACAATTAAAGTGTCACAAGATGTTCAAAGAGACTTGAATACTGTTGTTGATATCTTTAATGCTCATGGCTTAGTAGATGAAATAACTAATAAAGATACGGAGTATCTTATTATTTGGCAACCACGAAGGCTCGTTATTGATAAGGTATATTTTGCAAAATTAAACAGTAATTATAAGTCGGCTAACGCATTGTTAGACCGGCTTTTTAATTACATCAAACCATATTTAAATTAGGAGGGAGAAAATGGCAGCAAAAAATGTATTCATTGTCTTAGATATTGACAAAGGTACACAAGACAATGGAACAACAACTTACGTTAACCTAACGCCACATTTTCAGGGGCGAGTTGCCGATAGTCTATGTACCGTTAATATTCAGATACGACGTCATGGCTTACCGATGGATTTAACGAAGTTTAATGTTGGCTTCCAAGGGATTGATCCAAATGGTAAGCGTTTTGAAGGTGTTGGTTGGGAATCATACGATTTACCCGGCGCTAATGAGCAAATTGGAAAAGTTAGTTACTGTTTCCCGGCAGGGATGTTTCAAGTAGAAGGTGAATGGGATCCAGACGGCACGTACTTCTATGTTGACGATGGTAAAGGAATGAAAGTTTCAACTGTTGGGGTGTGCTTAAATGTCAAGCCTGATTTAGTTGAAATGGGCATTAATGCTAAACCATTTGAAACCGATATGGATCGAGCTGTTGCTAAATTGCAATCGTACGCCGATAAGAAGATGAAAGAAATCGGTAATTTAACTGAACGTTTCGATCAACTTCAAGGTGCTGTCTCGGCTTTAAAGTCACAGCTTAGTTCTTACACTGACTTAATTAACTCTAAAGCTGTGCCAACGATTAATGAAATGCACAACTACGCTAAGCAACTTGGTCAAGGCGAAAACTTGACTGGCAGTTTGAATAACGCTACCGACCCGAAGGTTTATATGGTTAGTGCTGGAACTGAAAATAGTCCATCAAGAAATGATGGGGTACTTCGGACATTCGGTAACCGTGCTTATATGGTTCAGGTCTTTGTTGATAGTGACGCAAATGAATTTATCCGAACCGCTAAAAACGGAGTTTGGGGAATCTGGATTACAACTACCCAATTTCCAACTGATGCAGATATGTATCCAACGGTTAATAATGGCGGAAATACAACATCTATACCTATTTCTGATGGAACAACAGTAGTTGGTGCTCAACCAAGTAACGGTAACAACAATTCAGGCATTAGTGATGGGACTGTGGTTGGGACACTTCCTTCAAATTCAGGTGGTACAAATGCTGATAAATATGGTGATTCAATCGTTAATGGCGGTTCAGTCGTTAAAATCTAAGGAGGAGTATAAATGGATTTAGAATTTATTGGCAAAAATCGATTGTGGGCACAGAAGCTTAATAGCAATTTTCAAAGACTCAATAACATTTTGGAAAATAATAAGACGCTGAAAATTGGTAACTTTATTGGGAAAGATAATCATGATCTTAATAATGTCAGTATGGGAGTGCATAGTTTTGGCTTTTGGGAAAACGGCAAGGTGCCAGCGAATAGCACTTGGCCTAAAACAATGCAAAACAGCGTTGCATGGGGCTACCTTATCCATCTGGGGACCGGCGATGGCGTTAAAGTACAGTTAATTTGTAGTACTGGTGGCTGGATGTTCATGCGAATTTATGCGGGCACTGAATGGGACAAATGGACAATAGTACAAACTAAGTACGAACAATAAAGGGGGGTGAAGTAAGATGAAAGCATTTATGTATGATCAACATTACGGGTATCTATTAGCTGAAATTGAAGTCGTTGATGTCAATAATTTACCGCCATATACGACAACGGTAGCGCCAGATCCAACTAAGATCTATCAAAAGTTCAATGGCACTGAGTGGGTTGGCGGAATGGACGATGCAACATTCCAACAACAAGTAGCGGCATCAATCGCCCAGCAACAAACTAACATTAAACCAAGTGAGGGCCAACAATTATTAGTGGCTCAACAAGCTAATATTACCCAGTTGCAAAAGTCAGTTATGGAACAAGAAGCAAGTATGACGCAAATGCAAAAAATGATTATGACCCAGCAGGCAACTATTACGGAATTAAAGAAAGGAAGTAACTAATTATGATGAGCACATTAGATATGCTAAAGATGTTTTGGAACGACTGGGGCAACCATGACCCACAATATTACAAGGTTTACGTTGGTATGGGAATTGACGCAAACCAGTATAAGGAACTGACTGGCGTTGATTACGTTGCCTAGTTAGCTAACACATAGTCGCCTTAGAAAATTACAATACATAAGAAAAGCGTGCGATTGCGTTTGATTTTTAACGCTTTCGTACGCTTTTATTTTGGGCGGCTAATATAGAGGTGATAATATGTTTTTTACAATTATTTTTGGTTTAACAACAATTATTTGTGTAACTTTAGTATATAAGTTAGACAAAAAAATATTTTTTATTTATTTACTATATTGTCTTGCTTGGATCTTTTTGCTTTTCAGATTGGATTTGTTGTCGATATGAAATAATTACTTTCTCAAATGCATCTTGTTTTGGTTTTACTAAACCATATTTTCTAGAGATCTTTTCAAACCTTTTAATATCGTTAGTTAGCTGATTATCAGCAAAGAGTAATACTGGTAGTTTTAATTCTCGATATCTGTGCTTGTCCAAGCATAATTGACTGGCAGATAAAATGCTAATAGTGTAGTTAGCATATCTTAAAAAATCATTTTGAATGCAAGTAAGATGTTCATGAAATTTATCTGATTCTAACTTTAATTTTATTTGGTTAGTTTCAGCATTATCATGATGTTTACTCATTAGATATTGCATAAATAAAGTAAAAGCTGGGGAAACTACTGCAACAAACGCAATGATGTTACTTGCACTCCAGTGTTTAAACATATTTATCACCTCTTTTCTCAGAGGTAAGTATATCAAACGTCCTTCGGGGCGTTTTTCTTTTGCACAAATTTAGGAGGTGAGTAAATGTTTCCGATAGCATCGGTACACGAATTTCTGGGCTATTCTCTAGAAGATTGGGTGGCAATTTTTACGATTATAGTAATGGTTGCAGGAGGTTTTCAGTGGGTGAGAAAAAGCTCAAGAAAAGCAATTGACAATATTGAACATAATATTCTTGGGCCAATTTATGATGAGTTAAGCAAACTTAATCATAATATGCAGGTATCAAATGATCAGTACGAAAAGGCTCAGAAAAGGTTAGAAAATGGTGATAAAAAGTTTATTAGGCATGATGAACAATTGAGAGATCATGAACAAAGAATTACGAACTTGGAGGGGCAAAAATGAACGAGATTATTAATGCTATTCCGGAATATGTAATTACGTTGGTTGTTTCAACGGCGATTGTGTATGCATTTAAGTATTTGGAAAACTTGATTCATGCTAAGGCATTACATGCGAAGACCGCTCAATCAAAGGAGCTGTGGAGTTTTATTGAACAGGTAGCTGATACAGCGGTTAGTTCATTAGTCAATGCGCAGATGTCTGGCAATGACAAGTTCAATCAAGCAATTACGATTGTTCAGGATGTCTTAGCTAAGCGTGGCTTTACTAATGTTGATGTCAAATCAATTGAATCAGCCGTCCAAGCGGCTTATGAAAAGTCAGACTTAACTGGTAATGATACTACTGACCCTGTTAAGGTTGCCATTCAAACCGCACCTAACCGGGCTAACGATTTAACAAAGGAGGCTGATTAGCAATGGCATTGTATACAGTTGATGTTTATTCTGGGAGTTCCGATAGTATTATTCAGGATTCGCACGCTGATGGGGTCATTGTTAAAGCCACCCAAGGCACTAGCTATGTTAACCCCCGTTGCAATCATCAATGGGACTTAGCCGGACAATTAGGCAAGCTAAGAGGGCTGTATCATTATGCAGGTGGTGGCAATCCCGAAAGTGAAGCCCAATACTTCATCAACAACATCAAGAATTACGTCGGTCAAGGAATCCTAATTCTGGATTGGGAATCATACCAAAACTCATCCTGGGGCGATGCTTCATGGTCGTTGCGCTTCGTTACTGAAGTTCACCGACTTACTGGAGTATGGCCCTTAATTTATGTACAGGAATCATCATTGTGGCAGGTTGCTAACTGTGCTCAATACTGTGGTGTTTGGGTAGCTAAGTATGCATCAATGACTTGGAACAGTTGGACGTTACCAAACATGAGCGTCAGTGCTGGTGCTTTTGGTGCTCTGACTGGTTGGCAGTTTACCGGTGGTGATATGGACCGGAGTATCTTCTATCTGACTAAGGAAGCCTGGATGAAGATTGCCAACCCAAGTGGTAATGCTGATGGCTGGCAAGGCAGCGGTGATAATTGGCAATATTTTGAGAATGGTTCAGCAGTCAAGAACGACTGGCGTAAGGTTGATAATCGTTGGTATTACCTAGATGAATCTGGGAATACGGTTACTGGTTGGCGCAAGCTTAACAATCGTTGGTATTACTTCGATGTTAACCATGACGGAACGTTTGGTGCTGCTCTAACTGGCTGGCAACAAATTAACGATCATTGGTACTACATGGATTCTGACAATACTTGGTGCCTGACCGGTTGGCAAGAAATCAATGGTAAGAAGTATTACTTTGATCCGGACAATGCTTGGATGCTAACTGGTCGTCAAGAGATTGATGGGAAGTTATATGTCTTTGGTGACGACGGGGCCTTACAAACACCAATTGAGAATCAACCAGCCGGCTTAAAGCCAAGCAAGACGGAAACCGAAACCAAGCTAACAGCAGTTGACCGGGAAGTCATTGAGAATGACTTAAAGCCCTACATTCAAAGCATAATAAAAGCAGAAATCGCTAAGGAAAAGTAGGTGAGTAAATGCAAAATAAATGGCATATAAATAGGAATGGTTATGAGATTCAACTTGATTCTTTTAAGCACTTAGAAACGACTAAGAAAATAACGGTTCGTTTCAATAACACAAATGGAATTGGATATTTTACGCCTGATACCACACATACGTTTGTTGCTAAGGTAGCTAACTCAACTGGCTTAATTGGAACTGATTATCCAGTTGAAGTACAAGGCAACCAGTTCTCACTTAGTAGTGCATCTTTAGTAGATTTAGGACCAGACGATTACTATTTTGAAATATGGGAAACCTATACGGATGATACCGGCAAGGAACAAACCAGTATTTTTCCTTCGCCAGGCTATCGAGTGGAGTTTGAAGTTGTTGAAAATATCGCTGATAAAACCGGTCAGCTTCTGAAACAAATCAATTTTACTGATTTTGTTAAAGACGTCGCTACACAAGCAAGCATTAACTTGACAATTAGTCGGGTTACAATGACCGCTCCAGGAACAGAACCAACCGTAAAGAAAACGGCTACTGAACACGGTGTAGATTTTGCATTGACAATTCCTCAAGCAGAGTCATCCTACCAAGCTTGGCTCAGTGAAGGAAATAGTGGAAGTAAACAGGATTTCCTTAATTCACTAAAAGCAACAGCAGACTTACCTAATCTCGCAATCGATCCTGCTACCCGTAAGATCACCATTGGGAATCAATCTATTACCATTCCGAATGATGTTGATTTAACCGGGTATGCGAAAAAAACCGATGTCCCAACGGTTGCTATTGATGCCGCTCAACGTAAAATCACGATTAACGGGACTGCAATTACAATTCCAGCACCGGTTGATTTAAGCGGATATGCCAAGAAGGCCGAAATCCCGGTTAGCTTTGACTGGAGTAAGATTACCAACAAGCCTGACTTAGTGACTAATGCAGCTTTAAATACGAAGCTAACTCCTTATGCTACCAAGGAAGATTTGCAAAATGTTACGCCAAGCACTAGTGACCCAGAAGCTTTTCAGAAACTAGCGTTAATTGATACGATTCGAAAGCAATACAAAGTTTCACCGGTAGTAAATAAGTTGGTTTCCGTTAAAGACACTGGTGCAAAAGGCGATGGGACGACTGATGATACTACTGCTATTCAAAAGGCAATTGACCAAGTAGCACAGGCTGACGGTGGGATTGTCCATATTCCGGCCGGTATTTATATGATTAACGCCACAACTGACCCTGACGGTTCTAAAAGTGCTAGCGGTGATGGCCTTTGGAAGACGATGGGTGAAGGTGGCCTAGAGTTAAAGTCGAATGTCACGATTCTCTTAGACTCTGACGCTACCTTGTCTGTCATTGGGAATTCTTCTTTTGCTTATAATGTTATGCGACTGTTCAACGTCAAAAACGTTAATATTCTAGGCGGAAATATCGAGGGGGATCGTCACCGTCACAAGATTACAACGACTTGGCATCGTGATAATAATGGTGATCCTTATGAGTTTGCCGGTGAGTGGGGCAGTGGGATTAACTTAGCCCATGCAGATACCGTAACGATTAAAGGCATGACAATTAAGGATTGCTGGGGTGACGGTATTATGGCTTTCAATATCGGTAAAAACGATGGCCTTGCTCCTTCGAATAATGTCACGATTGAGGACAACATCTTTAATCACAACCGGCGGCAAGGAACCTCATTAGGGAATGTGACTAATGAGGTTGTTCGTCATAACCTTTTTGAAAACACCGTCGGAACTGGACCAGCGGCAGGCTTGGATATTGAACCATCTGAAGCTGCAATGGTAGTTTCACATATCAAAGTGATTGATAACTACTTCTACCACAACAACGGTTCTGGAGTGAACGTCTTTGCACAAAAGGACTACAAGGTTAGTGATATTACCATAGAAAACAATACTTTTGAAGGTAATGATCAAAATTGGATTCTTGGTCAAATTGCCATGAGTGGGGTTAAAAATACACTTGTTAGACGTAATTATGCACTAAATCCAAGTTGGTCTAAGTGGATTGCCATTGTTATGACCAACGTTAGCAACATGGAGATTAGTGAGAACTACCTACCCTACAATCAAATCTCGATTAGTGCAGATAGTAGCGATATGCTTGGTGGTATAGCTCATTCGTCTGGAACAATCCATGATAACTTTGCAGAATTGTATCAAATTGATACAAATATTCATGATGTAACTCAGGATAATAACTATCTTAGTACCGATATTCCAAGTGAATTAAAGGCCGTTGTAGGTGCTGATACAGTCTTGGCTGATAAGATTACTAAGCGTTCTGACCGCATTACTAATCAGCGACTAGTCTTTCATGACTTCACTTATGATGGGAAGACAATTAATCTAACTGGCAATCCTGATAGTACCCATCTAGCTAACTCTGATCCAATTCGCTGGAAAGGTGATTACTCCTTTGACATTGACGGAGAATTCCTGCATACAAAAGATATCAATAATAATGATATCGACATCACCGAGCCTTGGACTCAGATTAGTCGTAGTCCTTCGGTGTACTCCCATTTTGGTGGTGATATTCAGATTCAAACTGGTAAACCAATGTATATCGGGGATCAAGAAGTCGGTACTTTATACTGTGATCACATTATTTCTAACGGAAAATTCAAGGGAACTGGTATTCAACACGTAACGGTTCCTAATATTGGTTTTGAAGACAACATCATTTTAGATGATGATAAAAAAGGTTACGCAACCACTGGAGCAGTACCAATTAAAGTAATTATTAAAGCAGCAGGTGGTAATACTTATGCTTACACGATTGATGCTCCAACTGGCATTAACAAAACGCGACAAGTAAAGCTATCAGAAGCTGTTGTAATAAATACAGCGAACGAAGAATCGTTAAAGAGCTACATTGATTCTAAAATGCCTGGTATCGTACGAAGAGCGCCGACATCATTAACTCTTGATCGTTCTTCAACACCGTGGACAGTCTGGTTTGATAACGGTTGTGGATTGCAGGCTCCAGAATATGGTACAACAGCGACCGTTATGGGGTATGGATATAATGGCACTGCTAATGATCAAATAAACTCTTACCCAATTACATATAATTTTCTAAAATTATCTAGTGGTTCGATTTCATTTGATGATTTGTCTAAACAAAGTGTTAACAGTTGTGATTACTATGCTGATAGTACTAAAATCATTAACCCGATTCGAAATGAAGCTGACTATGATTGGTCAAACGCCTTTTTTAGTGAAGCCTTTAGACAATCAGCTACATGGGAAGAAAAACGGCAGAAGAACTTTTTACGATGTGCATATGCTCTTGGTATTGGAGTACCAGAAGACTATGAAAAATTAGGAGCAAAGAAAAAGAGCTAAGGTTAATAACATTAGAATATATGAAGTAAACCAATCAATCCCTAGTGGTCCGTCGTGACCGCTAGGGATTTTTGTCGTATAATAAAAGCGCTCAATCCGAAGAAAGAGCGCTCGGGTCACTACTTGAGCAACCACTTAATTAAATATTTAATGTGCTTACTGGGCACAACAAAGATTAACACACCAATGCATTGGAGTCACCTCCAGACTGCACAAATTTGGAGAGAGTTCCCTCACGGCGTGCTTGTATATTGTATCATAGTTAAAGTATGTTATAATACTTATACAAAGATTAACACACCGGTGTGCAAAATGAGATCAGCTCGTTACTTATCTCGTACCGGTAAACTGGGCGCTTAATAAGCGTCCTTTTTTTGTTATCAGTGCAAAATTACGTTAAATTACACCGATAACTTTATGCTATACTGATTTAAATTTAACGATGGGTCCTATTTGGGTCCCACTTACAATCTAAAGCATTGATAAATCAACGATTGCAAACACATATTACTGCCTGTTTGGGCATTTTTTGTGTTTTAAAGAAAAATCAATAGCTTACAAATGCCGTTAAATCAGCATTCTTGATTTTAAAAAATACCTATGAAAGCTATTGAAAACAGATTTTGCGGAAAAATTGCGGAAAAACTGCGGAAAAAATTCTTCTTGTCGGGGCATGGCTACTGGGTTTCAGTAGTCTTTTTTATTTGTTTGCTAAATATCTGCGGAAAAAATGGTGTTTTTTCTCTTTTTAGGGTGTCTGAATTGTCATGAATACATAATAATCATCCCCATCAATTGCTATCTAAACCAGTCATAAAATTAATAACCACATAATTAAGAATGCGATTATATCAGTTTTTAATATCTCTAGCCCCCCTACCTAAAAATTTTTAAAATTAGCGCTTATGTGTAAGACGATTGCAATGTGTGCGCTCTTTAATGTGAGGAACAGGGGGGTGGGGATGATAAAATTAAGATATTGAGTGGGATAAAATTAAAAGGGCGATCTAGTGTGGGTTCTAGGTCGTCCTTTAATTATTTAGTTTAGCTTTTCGTGCTTGCGCTAGTGCTATTAATTTGTCTAGGTC
>ERZ773021.713-NODE-713-length-12640-cov-261.609_pt1 | contig 12640 bp, 4 predicted proteins | sample MGYA00511668_ERZ773021 | MGnify/ENA primary metagenome ERZ773021 (study PRJEB29015, sample SAMEA2737961) | human oral metagenome | biome: human oral; feature: human-associated habitat; material: dental | place: China | collected 2032 ... | reverse complement strand
AGACTCAGCTGGCCGCTGCGGTTGCGGCCAGGTGCGAGGAGGAGGGCTGGCCCCTGGTCGCGTGGATTCATGCGACCTCACGCAAGGAGATCCTTGCCGGTCTCTACGAGTTCGCGCTGCGGATCGGTATCGACGCACCGAAGAACATTCCTCTGGAGGTCATTGTTCGGCGCCTCCTGGATCGGCTGCGCTCAGCAGAGGCGGTGGACCGTCTCTTCGTTTTCGACAACGTGGAGAATCCCGACGACCTGAGAGACCTCATCCCCGAGGGCACTGGAGTTCGGACCCTCATCACCACCACACGCCACCTCGACTGGGACGGCCCGGGGTGGCTGCGGTTGGCGGTGGGCGCCTTCGATCGGGAGCAGTCGATCTCCCTCCTGTGCGAGCACACTGGCGACACTCACCGCGAAACTGCTGACCGGATCGCGGATGCGCTTGGCAACCTGCCCGTCGCCATAGCCCAAGCCGCTGCGACAGCACAACAGGGTGGATATTCCTTATCCGGCTACCTTGACAGGCTCAGTCATCACCCGCTCGAGTCAAGCATGAGTCGCCTCGAGGGTGCCAACTACCCCGACGCCGTCGGCATCGCACTGCTCATGGCACATGAGCAGGTCTTGGAGCAGCTCAGAATCGAGCACCCTCAGCAGGAGAGGATCGCCGTATCGCTCCTCGACGCATTGTCCCTCCTGGCTGCTTCCGGAGTGCCGACTCACTGGCTCTTGAGGCTCGACGCCGACTCCGACGCAGTACGCGACACCTTGTCTTTCCTGAAGAGCGCCGCTATCCTCCAAGAATCCAGCGACGGCACCAAGACCATTATTCACCGGCTCCAGGGACACGTGTACCGGGAAACCTACCTGAATGACCAGAAGAAGCTCGGTGAGGCGCGTACATGCGCCACATCAGTTCTCAGCGGGATTGACGTAGACCGCCTAGACAATGGTGAACAGCAGCGCGACGAGACCCGCCATCTCATCGAGCAGTTTCTCTCAGTCACATCACAGGACTACTCGCAGTCATTGTTTTCTGAGCCACAGGTGTCTTCAAAGCTCGCCGAGACACTGGAATACGCAGCCAGCCTTGGGATGTCGCAGCTAGCCCTTTGTCTCACTGACTCGGTAACCCGGGCCTGCGACGCCTTGGGCCCCGACCACCCCGACACCCTGGCTTCACGCAACAACCTCGCCGGCACCTACCGGGACGCGGGCAGACTCGATAAGGCCATCGCCCTGTACGAGCAGACCCTCGAGGACTCCATCCGCGTCCTGGGCCCCGACCATCCCAGCACCCTGACCTCACGTTTCAACCTCGCCGGCGCCTACAGAGCGAGCGGCAGGCTCGAGGAGGCCATCGCCCTGTACGAGCAGGTTTTCAGCGGCGGTAGCCGCGTCTTGGGCCCCGACCACCGCAGCACCGTCACCGCGCGTGACCATCTCGCCGACACCTACTGGGAAGCGGGCAGACTCGACGAGGCCATCACCCTGAAAAAGCAGATCCTCGCAGACGCCATGCGCATCATGGGTCCCGACAGCCCCGGCGCTTCGGCCGCACGTAACAACCTCGCCGCTACCTACCGGGATGCGGGCAGGCTCGACGAGGCCATCGCCCTCTTCGAGCAGAACCTCGACGACGTCGCCCGCACCCTGGGCCTCAACCATCCTGAAACCTTGGCCTCACGCCACAGCCTCGCTGGCGTCTACCGGGATGCGGGCAGACTGGATGAGGCCATCCCCCTGTTCGAGCAGAACCTCGCCGAGTTCATCCGCATTCTGGGTCCCGACCGCCCCGATACCTTCACCTCACGTAGCACGCTCGCCGGCGCCTACCAGGCCGCTGGCAGGCTCGATGAGGCCATCGCCCTTTACGAGCAGACTCTTGAGGACAGCACCCGCATCCTGGGACCCGCTCACCCTGTCACTCTCACCTCGCGCAACAACCTCGCCGGCGCCTACCGGGACGCGGGCAGACTCGACGACGCCATCCGTCTGTTCGAGGACAACCTCGAGGCCTCCATCCGCATCCTGGGACCCCAGGACCCCCGTACCCTCACTTCACGCGACCATCTCGCCGGCGCGTATCGCGCCGCGGGCAGGATTGAGGACGCGAACAAACTACTCCAGACGCCGTGAGAATCCTGATTCGGCGCCGCTGACCGCTTGTACGATAGCGGCATGGCTGATCCCCTCTCTCTCGCTGTCCTGTCTGTCAGCATCACCGGGCTGCTCATGCGCGGAGCCGCCGTGGCTGTCGATTCTTCATGGAGCAGCGCGGCGTCACTGCCAGGCGATGCCCTCAACGCGTGGCGCAGTCTGAGACGTCTGCAGCAGGGGCGAGGTGGACAGAGGAACCCACTGGAGGCGTCGATCGAGGCCCGGCTTCAGAAGGAGGTGGATGACGTCAGCCAAAGATACGAGCGGACCGGAGTCACTCGATCCGCCTTGGCTGGAGCCGTCACCGAGATCGAGGTAGGGCTCAAGGAACTCAGCGGGGACGACACCACAGTCCTGGAGGCAGTGCGGTTCCCGGATCGCTTCGAGATGTACCTCCGGCAGCGGACGGCCGGCCGCCGCCAGAACGTCGAGGCAGCAGCCGATCCCTTCTTCGACGACCTGACCCGCATCGTCGCCGGCGAGTTCATCTATCGAGCACCGGGCTCGCGGACTTTCGACATCGCAGCGCTCAAGCAACTACTCGCAGGCCAGGAACAGATACGTTCCGGAGTGGAGCAACTGCAGGGGGCGCAAACAGAGACTAACGAACGCTTGTCGGCAATGGCTACGGATATCAAGGAGATCCGTAGCGCGATCCCGCATGGCCAGTCTACCTTGCCCACACGGATTCGCTTTGGCAGCCCTCCAACAGTCACCGCAGGGTTTGTGGAACGGGAAGGACAGAGCGAGCTCTTCGACGCCATATTTACACACGCTGAACAGAAAATAGTTCTGACGGGAATGCGAGGAAGCGGCAAGACCCAGCTCGCCGCCACAGTTGCGGCCAAGTGCGAGAAGGAGGATTGGCCCTTCGTCGCATGGATCAATGCGGCCTCACGCACGGAGCTCGTTGCCGATCTCTACGAGCTCGCACTGCGAAGCGACATCAACACATCGAAGGACATCCTACCGGAGACTATTGTTCGGCGATTTCTGGATGAACTCCGCTCAGAGCGCGCGGCAGATCGTCTCTTTGTCTTCGACAACATAGAGAGTTTCGACGACATTAATGACGTCATTCCTCTCGGTGAAGGCATTCGAATCCTTGCCACCACAACACGGCGACTCGCTTGGAACACTCTAGACTGGCTACCTATTACTGTAGACGTCTTCCAGCGCAAGCAATCAATCGCCCTCCTCTGCGAACACACATCGCAAAATGAGCATGATGTCGCAAATCGAATTGCAGAAGTTCTAGGCGATCTCCCGGTAGCCATCATTCAAGCAGCCTCAGCAATCCGAAGGGGAAGGTTCTCTCTCACTGAATACCTTGACAAGCTAAATTGCTCCACGCTTGACCGAAGCATGAATAGGCGCGAAGGAGGAAACTATCCCGAGGCGGTTGCCGTCGCTCTATTCATGGCATACGAGCAGGCACTGGAGCGCATCCGCCAAAACAGTCCCGCCAGAGGAAGAGTTGCATCCCAGATTTTGAGCACGCTGTCTCTATTATCATCCTCCGGGGTTCCCGCTCGATGGATCACAAGAATAAATAGAGGAACGGAAGATACTCGAGAAGCCCTGGCTTCGCTGCTAGAATTCTCGGTTTGCCAAGAATCGATCGACAGAACATATATTAGCCTCCACAGACTTCAAAGTCAGATATTTCGAGAGGAGCACCTGGATAACGATCCACAACAACTCCAAGAAGCCTGCGACAATACCATATCGTTGCTTACCTCGGTCGTCGAATCCTCGCATTCTAATACAGAACACGGCGTGCAAGACGCTACCTTGATAGCAAGTCAACTGGAAATAATCGCATCACAGCCTCACTCTCGACACCTATTTCAGAATGCAAGAATGGTCGACCTAATTAAAGCAACCATTGTGCGCCTACATGCACAGGACATGAATCAACTTCCCTACAGCCTAATTGCTCCCACAGACAAAGTCATTGAAGCGCTGGCGCCAACCAACACCGACGTTCTAGATTTGCGTCGAAGTCTTGCGCTCTTATTTTACGACATGCATGATTACTCAGAATCATTCACCCTCACGGAGGAGTGGTATTCTGACCACATAAAATATTTAGGCCCCAACCACGAAACCACCCTCAACGCCCTCAACGTGCTTGCAGAGGACTATTGTTGGGCTGGATATGCCGAAACTGCCGCCTCGTTATTTGAACTCGCCTTACCTCGATTTGAGAGCACTTTAGGAAACGATCATCCATCAACTGTTTCAGCAAGAGAACACCTTAAGCACACCAACAAAACCAAGAGAGGTGAGACCATATAATACAAAATAGAACTATCGACAGAACCTTCAAGCACACCTCCCACGAAACTTCAGCGGAGCAACTAATTTACGAAACACCAATGTTCTATTTGATTCATGATGTTCAATTTCTCAACCTTGACCTTAAAATCACGCAGCTTGCCGGCTCACCCTCCTGAGTCGGTGGGCTGTGAGACAGTGTCGGCATGCGGATCCTCCACACCTCCGACTGGCACCTGGGGCGCACCTTCCACGGGCGCGTGCTCGATGACGCGCACGCCGCCTTCGCCGACCACCTCGTCGAGCTCGTCGCCGCCGAGTCAGTCGACGCCGTCCTCGTCGCCGGGGACGTCTACGACCGCGCCATCCCACCCAATGACGCCGTCGCCCTCCTGGATGAGACCCTGCGCCGCCTGACCGAGCGCACCCGGGTGGTCCTGACCCCCGGCAACCACGACTCCGCCCGCCGCCTCGGCTTCGCCGCCGACCTCATGCGCGAGGGCCTCATCATCCGGGCCCGCACCGCCGGCCTCGACCGCGGCATCATCCTGCCCAACGCCGACGGCAACGAGGCTGTCATCGTCCACGCCCTGCCCTACCTCGACCCCGACGCCGCCCGCGAGATCCTCCCGCCCCTCCTTGCCGAGCGCCTCGGCGAGGAGACCCCCACGAAGCACACAGCAGGGGAAGACCGGGCCAAGGGCGAGGGCGCCGCTTCTCAGCCCGGCCAACCGGAGCGCCCGCGCCTGCCCCGCTCCCACGAGGCCGTCGTCTCCGCCGCCCTGCGTCTCGTGGCCGCAGACCTGGACCGCCTGCGCTCGGCCCGCATCCGGCGCTTACCGAGCCTGCTCATGGCCCACGCCTTCGTCGTCGGAGGTGAGGCGTGCGAATCCGAGCGGGACATCCGCGTCGGCGGCGTCGACTCCGTGCCCTCCGGGGTCTTCACCACCCTGGGCGGCTCGCCCCTGGCCGAGCGCAGCGGCGGCCTCGACTACGTGGCCCTCGGCCACCTCCACCGGCCCCAGGAGCTCACCCGGCCCACCGGCCCGCGCCTGGTCTACTCCGGCTCGCCCCTGCCCTTCTCCTTCGACGAGGCCGAAGGCGCCCGCAACTCCGCCACCAAGTCCTCCGTCCTGCTGGACGTGGGCGCCGACGGCGTCACCGGCCTCGAGCGCATCCCCACCCCGGTCCTGCACCAGGTGCGCACCCTGACCGGCACCATGCCGGAGCTCCTCTCCCCCGCCTTCGACGACGCCACCGGCGCCTGGGTGCGCGTCATCCTCCAGGGCGAGCGGCCACCCGGCGCCCTGGCCACCCTCAAGGAACGATTCCCCAGCCTCCTGGCCTTCCAGCACGAGGCCCCCACGCGCACCGCCCGCGAGCGCATCGCCGTCACCGCCGCGGCCGACCCGCTGCGCATCACCGAGGACTTCTTCGACGACGTCTGCGGGCGCGCCCCCGCGCCCTCCGAGCGCGGCGTCCTGCGCAGCGCGTATGAGTCCGCCCTGGCGAGCGCGAGGAGCGAGCGATGAGGATCCACTCCCTGACCATGACCGGTATCGGCCCCTACGCCGGGCGGGAGCACATCGACTTCGACGCGGTGGGCGCCTCGGGTCGCTTCCTGCTCACCGGCCCCACCGGCTCGGGCAAGACCACCATCATCGACGCGATCGTCTTCGCCCTCTACGGGGACGTGGCCGACTCGGCCGACTCCTCCAAGGAGCGCATCCGCTCCACCCTCGTGGGCCCGCACACCGAGAGCGTCATCGAGCTCGTCTTCTCCACCGGCGCCGGCGTCTACCGGGTGCGCCGCACCCCCACCTACGAGCGGGCCAAGCGGCGCGGCCAGGGCACCACCACCCAGAACGGCACCGTCAAGCTCTGGCACCTGGCCGAGGTCGGCGGTCAGCCGCTCGACGAGCCCGTCACCCGCGTGGGCGACGCCGACGCGGAGATCGCGCGCGCCGTGGGCTTAAGCCGGGAGCAGTTCACGCAGACGGTCGTCCTGCCGCAGGGCAAGTTCGCCCGGTTCCTGCGCGCCGACTCCTCCGAGCGCCAGCACCTCCTCAAGGACGTCTTCGGCACCGGCATCTACGACGCCATCCAGGACGCCCTCATCCAGGCCTCCCGGGACGGGGCCCGGCGGGTCGAGCAGGCTGCGGCCAACCTGCGCGGGCAGGTCGCCTCCCTGGGACGGCACCCCCTCCTCACCGAGGCCCCCTCTCCCGCTGATATCGCAGATGCCGGCGAAGCGGCCGACGACGCCGATCATGTGGCAGTGGCGCCCCAGGATGACTCGTCGCAGGAGGCCCCGTCTGGAGGAACCCAAGAGGCACTGCCGCTGCCCATGGATGACGCCGACCGTGAGGAGCCTCAGAAGGCCGACGACGCCCCCGCCCAGGCACCGGCCCAGGCGCTGGAGGCGGCGATGGCCGGAGCCGCTCCGGACCTGGTGGCTCTTCGTCGCATCGGGGCTGAGGTTCTGGAGGCCTCCCGCAACCGAGTCGCATCGGCCGGCACCCGCTCTGAGGCCGCAGGGACGGCCCTCACTCGGGCCCAGTCGGCGCGTGAGGAGGCCCAGAGCCTCCACGACCTCCTCGATCGGCGCCGGGCACTGGTCGAGGAGAAGGAGCGGCTGGCCGAGCGCGCTGAGCAGGAGGCCGACGACGCCCGGCGTCTCCAGACCGCCGAGCGCGCCTCCCGGGTGCGGCCCTACCTGGTCGCCGAGCAGGCCGCCCGTCACCGCGCCCAGCAGGCCGTCGCCGCACTGGCCGCCCGCGCCGACCAGAGCGGACTGGCCCACCTGGCCGAACAGGCCGGAGACACCAGTGCCGACAGCGCAGAGGAGGCCACCGGCAGCGCGGCTCGCAGTCATGGTGCCACGGTGACACCCGCCGCTCTCGTCGAGCCCCTGGCCCGTGAGGCGCAGCGCCAGCTCACCGCCCTCGAGGATGACCCCAGCCAGGCGAGCGCCGGCACTACCGAAGTGGACACGGCCCCACAGGACTCCGAGGCGGCAGAGACCCCTGTGGCGGCCGATGAATCGGAGACGGAGCGCGCCGAGGCTCTGAGCCCCCGCGACCTTGACGACCTGGCGCACCGCTACCGTCGCGAGCACGGGCAGCTCGAGACCCTGGTGGACCTGGAGGCCGGCCTCCCCGAGCGCGAAAGCGCCTTACAAAAGCGGGAGGCGGAGCTGCAGCGGGCCGCCATCCAGCTGGAGCAGCGCACGGAGAAGCTCGCCGAGCGCCCCGCGCAGCGCACCGCCCTGGTGGAGACCCTGGAGGCGGCGCGCGCGGCCCACGAGCGCCTCGACGGCCTTCAGGACCGCCGGGCCCGGGCCGAGGAACGTCACCGGGCGGCCCTGGCCGTCGAGCAGCTCAGCGCGCAGCTCGCCCAGCGGGACAATGCCTGCGCTCAGGCGGCGGCGCTCGCGCGGGAGGCGACCGAACAGGTTCGCGCCACCCGCCTGGCCTGGATCTCCGGGACCGCCGGGGCGCTCGCCGGTGAGCTCACCGAGGGCGAGCCCTGCCCCGTGTGTGGCTCGACCACGCACCCCTCCCCCGCCACCGCCGGCACCGACGGCGCCACCCGGCAACAGGTCGAGGCCGCTGAGGAGCAGCAGCGGCAGGCCGACGAGGCGCTCAGCAGCGCCGTCCGGGAGCGCGACGCCTGTGCCACCCGGCTTCAGGAGGCCCAGCGCACCAGTGACGGCATGGATGTCCCCGCCGCCAAGGAGGCGCTGGAGGCGGCCGCCACCGCCTTGGCCACGGCGCGGGCCGCAGCCGACGGCGTCGAGGAGCTGGTGGAGCGGCTCGAGGCCTTCGATGCCGGCACCGAGCAGGAGCGCGCCGCACTCGACGCCGCCCGCTCCGCCCAGGAGTCGGCCCGCAGCCGCCTGGAGGCCGATCGCGAGGCTCTGACCCAGGACCAGCAGCGCTGCCTGGAGGCGCGCGGGACCTGGCCGAGCGTCACCGCCCGCGCCGCTGCGCTCCTCGTGCGGGCCAAGGAGGCCGAGGACGCCTCCCAGGACGTCGACACTGCCCGCACCGCCCTGGCCCGGGCCCGCAGCGCCCTGGCGGACCAGGCCGTCGCGCTGACGGAGGAGGGCTTCACCAGTGCGGCCCAGGCAACGGCGGCACTCATGGAGCGAGGTGCCATCGAGGCCCTGTCGGCTGGCGTGCGCGCCGCCGTCACCGCCCGGGAGCGGGTCCGCCTGGGGCTGGAGGACCCGCAGATCGCCGCCCTGAGCGGCCAGGAGGAGGACCGCCTCGAGGCCGCCACCGCCGAGCTCTCCCAGGCGGACGCCGCCGCCCGGCAGGCCGCCTCCACTCAGGCACGCACCGCCGAGTCCCACGAGCACCTGCGCCGGGCCGTCGACGGCGTCGAGCAGGCGGCCACCGCCTATGAGGAGGCGGCCGGCTCCAGCGCCGACCTCATCCGGGTGGCGAACCTCGCCCGCGGGGAGAACGAGGCCGGCACGCCCCTGGCCACCTGGGTGCTGCAGGCCCGCTTCGAGGAGGTCCTCGTCTTCGCCAACGAGCGCCTGTCCCAGATGTCCTCCGGGCGCTACGAGCTCATCCGGGTCGCCGAGGAGACCAGCCAGCGCCGGCGCCGCAAGGGACTGGGGCTGGCCGTCGTCGACCACCTCGGAGACGAGCGCACCCGCGACCCCCGGACCCTCTCGGGCGGGGAGACCTTCTACGTCTCCCTGTCACTGGCCCTCGCCCTGGCCGACGTCGTCTCGGCCGAGTCCGGGGGCGTGAGCCTGGAGACCCTCTTCATCGACGAGGGCTTCGGCACCCTGGACGCCGACACCCTCCAGGCGGTCATGGCCCAGATCGACCACCTGCGCGCCGGCGGGCGCACCGTCGGCATCGTCTCCCACGTGGCCGAGCTGCGCGACCAGATCGCCGAGCGCATCGCAGTGCGGCGCGTCGCCTCGGGCGGATCCACCCTGAAGGTGACCGCCTGAGACGACGCGCCGCGAACGCATCCTCCTGGCCGGTGCCGCCCCAGCGGCCGGCACCGGCCAGTCGTCCTAGAAGACGCTGCTGCTGGACTCGATCGTGATGGTGGGCTCACCACCGCCCTCCGGCAGCTCCACCTTCCCGGAGAAGGTGAACTTCGCCTTGCGGGGGCTGGGGTTCTTGTCGAAGGCCGTCGGCTTGGGAGACCCGGAGATGCTGATCTCGTCGGAGGTGAAGGACAGGTCATTGCTGTCCTCGGAGAACTCCACCTTCGTGGCGTCCTTCTCCACCGACAACGAGGTCATGTCCGAGGAGGTCTGGTAGGGGCAGGTCTTGTCCGAGTTCGTCGGAACGGTCGCACAGGTCTTCGTCTGCTCCTTGACCTTCTCCAGCGCCTTGGTCTTGAGCTCGTCAGTGGGAGTGGCATCCACCTTCTGGGTGCCCACCGACTCGGCCTCCGAGGCGGCACCCTTGCCCGAAGGAATCAGGGTGAAGGAGGTCTCCTTGGCAGAGAGGTACTTGCTGACGGAGTCCGGCGCCGACACCGGGTACACACCGGGGTAGGCGAACTGGGTCGAGGTGCGGCTCCCACTCCACCCGTCCTTCTCCTTGGCCAGGTCGATGGCAACCCCAGCGACCTTCAGCCCCGGGAGCGAGGAGGAGCTGAAGTCCGCGGAGACCACGAGGGGCTTATCCACCTTCCAGCTGTCCAGGCCGAAGGATCCCGACGACTTCGAGGCGGTGAAGTCGTACTCGAAGGCCTTCCCGTCCAGGGACAGGTGAGCCTTGATCGTGGCGGTGTCACCGGAAATGGTGGGCTTGTCGATCTTGGTGACCTTGATCCTCGCCTTGGCGGCCTTGAGGGCGTCGTCGGTCAGCAGCTTGCGCTGGTCGTTGGGGACACCGGGGTCCACCATCTTGGTGGCCTCGGAGGCCTTCCCCTCCGACAGGAGCGTCAGGTAGCTCTCGACCGCCTTCTCGGGGCCGCGCATGCCGTTGACGACATTGAGCCCGACGACGCCGGCCACCACCAGCGCCACCACGACCCCGAAGGCCGACAGTCCCAGAATGACCTTCTTGCGCGAGGCCGCACTCATCGGGGCGGGCTCGGGCAGGTCGCCCACAGCAGTCGCGCCCGCGGCCGCGCCGCCAGGTCCGGGAGCCGGGGCCTGCGAGGCCGGCGTGGTCTCCACCCACTGGCCGGTCGCCGGGTCCATGGAGAAGACGGCGCCGGTGGCCGGGTCCGTGGCGATGCTGGCCCCGGTGGCCGGGTCGGTGCTGTACGCCCACTGCTGGGCCGACGACGTCGAACTCACGCCGGAGGTGCCCGCACGCCAGGCCGCACTGGCCTTCTTCCCGCCGGCCAGCCGCAGCACCGCTGGGAAGGAGGAGTAGACCCACAGAGGCAGCAGCTCGGCCAGCACGGAGATGATCGCCACGACAACCCCGAGCAGGAAGAAGGTCAGGGCGTTGGGCTGCATGCTCAAGGACATGTAGTGGCCGGCCCCGCCACCCGAGGAGCGCATCGGGGTGTCAGCGCCGGAGAAACGCAACGGGAGCAGCCCGTAGAAGACGATCGCCCCCAGGACCAGCGACACGAGCGGAAGCTGCCAGACGCGCTGCCACTCGGTCCGCCCCGTGCGAGCGCGCCTGACACCCACGCGCAGCGCCGCCGCCGCGATGGCCACGATCATGGCCGCGAACAGCAGGATCGACCAGCTGCCGAACCAGGTCCAGGCGTAGGCGTCGCCGCCGTCCTCGCCGCCCAAGGACGGCAGGAAGTAGGCCAGAGCCGCCGCGGCCTCGCTCTTGTCCAGAGTGATGCCTCCCAGGGACCCCATGCCCAGGGCGAGCAGCACCAGGTTCGGCAGGAAGACCGGCAGCAGAAGGATCGAGGCCAGGTTCCACCCCTGGGTCAGCGCCGCAACGATGTAGGCGAGGACGACGAAGACCCCCAGGACCACTCCCAGTGCGGTGCTCAGGGCACCCAGCTCCCGGCCGAGCTGCACCACCGGGCGCGGCAGGCGCTCAATCAGCGCCCCGCCGCTGCGAGCCACCACCAGCGCCACGAAGACCACCACCGTCACCAGCAGGATCGTCATCAGCGCGGAGGAGGAGACCGTCATGACCTTCAACCCCATCATCGTGGCGGTCATGGAGAACGGTGCCGTCACCAAGCAGGCCACCAGGGCCACAGCCAGAGCCTCGGCTCCGGCCCGCGCCAGAGTCGGGACCAGCGGGGCCGCCGACCCGTCAACCGCGGCCCGGCGGCGCGCCAGCCAGAAGACCCCGATGCCAGCGGCGGTCAGTGCCCCCATGGGCAGCAGCGTGAAGGTCAGGGTGATCGTCTCGTAAGAGTTCGAGCCTGACATGACGAACTGCCCACCCAGGCTCCAGCCCATGAGCAGCGGCAGCGTGGAGAAGGTCGTCGGGAATGTCTTCGTCGAGTCCGTGGTGGACATGGCCACCATCGTGAGGATCGCGCTGATGGCTGCGGATCCGAGCACGATCGCCAGGCTCAGGGCCGTGGAGGTCAGGCCCGGGCCGCGGAACCAGGCGGTGAAGGTCTGCGCCAGGGGCGAGGCCTGAGCGGCCTGCCCGGGCTGCACGAACCCGCCCTGGGCCTGAGGTGCCGGCGCACCAGGTGCGGAGCCGGCGGCGACCGGGACGCCCATCGTGTTCGGGGCGGCCACAGCTTCTCCTCCAGGGGCAGGCACCGGAGGCGGCGGAGGAGCCTCGGCCGCGTTGGGCACCGGAGGCGGCGGAGGAGCCTCGGCCGCGTTGAGCACCTGGGGCGCGGGGGCGCTCGGCGGAGGAGGCACAGGCACAGCGGGAAAGCTGCCGGTTTCCGGCCCCGACGTCATCGGGGGCGCGGGGACAGGAGCCTCACCAGTGCCTTGCGAAGGATCAGGAGGAAAACTGCTGGTAGACACAGGGCTGCCTTCGATAGGGAATCAAACACGGCAGTTCTACCCCATGGAAACCGGCCGTGCACCAGTTTCGTCACCCAGTCTTAATATGCGATCCGCGCGGTCCGCGGATGAGCACGGGCAGAGCCGCCTTCGGTGCGCCCAACGTCCTACCGCAGTTGAGGCTAGCCCTCGCCGCCCGCCGAGTCACCCTCGCCCTGCTGGCCGTCGCCGCCTTCCTGACCGCTTCCGTCCTGGGAGCCGTCCTGCTGGTCCCCGGACTGGTCGGTCCCCTGCGAGTCCGTGTCCGGCGAGGTGACACCCT
>ERZ773021.707-NODE-707-length-12739-cov-2.6606_pt1 | contig 12739 bp, 10 predicted proteins | sample MGYA00511668_ERZ773021 | MGnify/ENA primary metagenome ERZ773021 (study PRJEB29015, sample SAMEA2737961) | human oral metagenome | biome: human oral; feature: human-associated habitat; material: dental | place: China | collected 2032 ... | reverse complement strand
GGGACCCAGGCTGAATACTACCTGGCCCAACACGCACAGTGGAGCTTGGTGAAGGTACCAGGTAAGCCGGAAGACTACAGCGAAGCCATGCTCAAGTCCTTTTTGACCCTGGCCGACGTAATGGCTACTGGTTACCACGCCGCACGCGTTGCCGACGTTAAGCCGGGCGACACGGTGGTGGTAATGGGTGACGGGGCCGTTGGTTTGAGCGCCATCATCGCCGCTAAGCTACGCGGCGCCAAGCGGATCATCTCAACTTCTCGTCACAATGACCGCCGCGAGTTAGCCGCTGAATTTGGTGCTACCGACAACGTGGCCGAACGTGGCGACGAAGCGGTGGAAAAGATCCTCGCCATGACTAACGGCGGGGCCGACGCCGTCCTCGAATGCGTGGGGACCGCTCAATCGACCGACACCGCCATGAAGGTGGGTCGTCCGGGCGCCATCGTTGGCCGGGTTGGTTTGCCACACGACGCTACCATGGACATGGCCACGCCGTTCTACCGCAACACCGCCGTTGCTGGGGGCCCAGCCTCCGTTACCACCTACGACAAGGACCTGCTCTTAAAGGCCGTCTTGGACGGTAAGATCAACCCGGGGAAGGTCTTCACCAAGACCTTCACCCTGGATGAAATCAACGACGCCTACCAAGCCATGGCTGATCGTCAGGTCATCAAGAGCTACGTGAAGGTTAGCGATTAAAGAAGTGCGACCAACCTCCTCGGTAAGCCGTATGACTAAGCTGGGGACGAAGGTTGATGCGGCACGCATCGTTCTTCGTCCTGCTTAGGCACTAGGCTTACGGTTGGGAGCACGTTAGCTGAATAATCGTTGAGAAACATAAAAAACCGTCACCCCATGTGGGGCGGCGGTTTTTTGTGTGCTGATTGGTTGATCGCGTTGCTTACAGTTGTTGTGCTACCGCTTGGTTAACGGCGTCGGCCTGGCTTTCAATCAGGGCGACCTTGCTGGCAATCACTTCTTTATCCATCGTGATTTCCCGGGTCAAGCCCGCCACATTTTCCTTGGGTTCAAAGAAGGCGTTGAACTCATCAGACCGTTGCCGGGTGTGGAAGACGGCGGCGGTAACGGTGATGAAGGTGGCAAATTCCATGTCACCACCGACCGTCTTGTCTAACCAATCCCACTCGTTGCGGATCCAGTCCCAAGCCAGCTGTTGGCCGGTCGGGTTGGCCAAGACGCCGCGGTACCAGCCGCGGAGGTCCTGCGGCTTGATGGTAGTGGCGTCTTCGAAGTGGTCAACTAGGTCACGGAGTTGGGCGGTTTCCTTGGTGGCGACCAAGGCGCCGCGCAGATCTTGCTTGTAGCTTGGGTCGCTGGTCGTCCGGTAGTCAGTCAGCAGTTGGTCAAAGAGGGCTGATGTGTTGAAGTTTTGGACTTCGTTTTTTAAGACTAATGGCCGGATGGTGGCTTCGATGCTCAGTGGTTGGTTTTGGTGATCCAAGAAGATTTGGTGGGCGGCTTCCTTGGCCTGGGCGTTGTCAGCGTACAAGGCGGCGCTTAGGACCAACGGCCGGGTCAGTTGGTCGTCGATGGCTTCGCCAGCCTTGGCCGACCAGGTGAGGCGGCTAGCTTGGTTCACACTTAATTGATCGAAGAAGTGCTTCAGGTTAGCTTCTTGATCGCTGCCCGGAGTGGTGAAGTTCTTCAAGAAGTTGGCAATATGGTAGAGGGCGGTGTTGACGATTGAGGATGGGTCGTCCTTGAACTTGGTCAACAGCGGGACCAAGGTGGCGTAGGAAAGCCGCTTCCCTTCGGCTAAGAGGCGCAGGTCCTGGAGTAGTTGGCGCTTGGTGATTGCATCCAGTTGGCCCTCTTCTTTTAAGATGTCTTCTAAGAGGGTGGCGTCGTAGTTGACGATGAAGTGGGAGTTGTTACCGACGTTGATCCGCAGCGGTTCACCGGCTTGAGCGCGTAATTCCCGGTAGTCACCCAGGTCTAAGCGGGCGTCCTTCATAATTTGCGGGGCGGCGAAGTTAGCGTTCAACGGAATTTCCCAGGTCCGCCCCTGCTCCTTAGCGGCGCCAATAAAGAATTGTTCCTGGCTTAAGATCAGGTGACCGTTTTCGACCGTGGCCGCTACGACCGGGTAACCCGGTTGTTCCAGCCAGGAGTTCATGATCTCGCCGATGTTGATGCCGGCCGCGTCGCCGAGGGCTTGCCATAAGTCGGCTCCGGTGGCGTTGCCGTATTGGTGGGCGGCAAAGTAGTTCTTTAACCCTTCGCGTAGCTTGTCGTCACCGAGCAGGGCGCGGACCATCACCAGCATCCGCGAACCCTTGGCGTAAACGATCGCCCCGTCAAAGAGGGCGTCGATTTCGGCCGGGTCATTAACGGCCACGTGCACCGATTGCACCCCGTCGGTGGCGTCGCGTTGCAGAGCCATCGGGGCTTCGGTCGTTTGGAAGAGTTCCCAAATGTGCCAGTCGGGTTCTAAGGCGTCTACGGACAGGTATTCCATCATGTTGGCAAAGGATTCGTTGAGCCACAGGTCATCCCACCACTTCATCGTGACCAGGTCACCGAACCACTGGTGGGCCAACTCGTGGGTGATAACAGTAGCCACGACCCGCTTCATGTCCAAGGCGGTGTTGTCCGGGTCAACTAAAAGGTAGGCCTCCCGGTAGGTGACTAAGCCCCAGTTTTCCATCGCCCCGGCCGAGAAGTCCGGTAGGGCCAGTTGCCAGGAGTGGGGGAGTGGGTACTTGGTTTGGTAGAAGTCCTCGTAAAACTCGATCGCCCGCTTGGCAATGTCTAAGGCGAAATCGAGTTCCTTTGCTTGGTGGGCCTTGGTGGCAAAGACGCCGACCTTGACCCCCGACGTAGTCTTGGTGACCTTTTTTTGTAGGTCACCAAAGGCAAAGGCGACCAGGTAAGTGGACATCTTAACGGTCTCTTCAAAGTAGTGGTAGCCGTCTTCGACCCGTTCTTCCGGCATGTTGGCGAGCACCGTTTCGCCAGGTTGCTCGTCGAACTTAATCGCCAGGCTAAAGGTTGCCTTGGCTTCCGGCTCGTCGATGCTAGGGAAGGCCTGGCGGGCGAAGGTGGTTTCAAACTGGGTGCCGATCAGTTCCCTTTGCTGCCCGTCGACCTGGTAATAAGACGGGTAGATCCCCATCATTGTGTCGGTCAAAGGGGCGGTGTAATCGACCGTGATGGCCACCGGACCGGTTTTGGGCAGGGTGAAGGTCAGGGCCTCTTGTTCATCACTGGTTTCAAATGAAAGGGTGCGCCCTTCTGTCGTCACACTAGTCACCTGCAAGAACTTCTGGTGCAAGGAGATGGTCTTGGTTAAGGCCTCACCGTCAATGGTAACGTGACCGGCAAACTGCTTTGCTTGACGGTTAATGTCGAGCTTGATGTCGTAGTGCGTTGGGTGAAAGGCTTCATAAAAACGGGTAACTGCCATGTTAACTTACTTCCTTTTTTGTTGATAGGCTAAGTATACGCCCGTTGACGGGTTCGGGGGTAGTAAAGAGACGACGAAGGGGTGGGAGACCGCATTCGTCTTCCACCCCTTGTTTAAATTTTAAATACTTTTAGTTCACGACCTTAGCAAATGGATTGGTGGCACCGCTCTATTTAGCCCTGCTTAATTTGCTCAGGGTGTGGAATGGTCTTGATTACCTTGGCAGGAATCCCGACCGCAATCGAATTAGCGGGGACGTCCTTATCGACAACGGCCCCCGCACCAATAATGGCGTTTTCGCCAATCGTGACCCCGGCTAAAACGGAGACCCCGGCGCCAAGCCAGGCGTTGTTTTTGGGCCCGTTCGTAAGTAAAATCAGACACCCACAGCTTAGAAGTGACAAAGATCTCTTCGCGCGGAATGCCGGATTCCTTAATGGCGGCCCCAACGGCCTCTTCGTTATTGTAAGCGGCGGCCGTGTCGATCATTCGGTAGCCGGCCTTTAGGGCGTCAGCGACCGCTTGTTTAGCTTAGTCATAGTCGGGAACTTGAAAGACCCCGAAGCCGAGCTGGGGCATCGGGACCCCGTTATTTAAAGTAATGGTGGGAATTGTCATGGTGGTCATCCTTTCGTGTGCTTAGTTGACTTTATTGTAGGGCGGTGGTACTCAGTTGAAAATTACCTTTTGAACATGGTAGGATACGACCAACGTATACTAAGGAGGGCTGGCGATGATTGAAAACTACTTGCTAGAGGAATTAGTGACCTTCCAACGAATGGGGACCCTAAAAAAAACGGCCGCCCACCTGGCCGTCACCCAACCAACCGTGACCCGGGGGATGCAAAAGTTAGAGGATGGGTTGGGCGTCAAGCTCTTTGACCGCCACCCCAACCGCCTCGAGTTAACCGCAGCCGGGGAACTGGCGGCAAAGGAAGCCGCGGCCGTGCTAAGGCGCCAAGAACTGATGGTCAACCGGGTACAAAATTTCGTCGCCCAAAACCAGGCCCTGACGATTGGGGCGGTGGTGCCGGGACCGCTGATTATTTTGAAACGACTGGCCGGCGCCCCGCTGTTTAACCACCAAGTCGACGAACGCTTAGTTGAGCCGGAGCGGGTGCCAGAAGAACTGACCGATGATCGGCTGGGGATGGTCTTTACCACCACCGATTTAACCGGCCCAGACTTGATTAGCCAACCACTCGGGGGGGAGCACCTCTTTGTCAACTTGGACCGCTTCTTGCCCCAGGCTAACCAAACGGCGGTCAGTTTTAAGGACCTGGCGGGATTGTCCTTTGTCGTCCTCGATGACATCGGGGCGTGGAAGGACGTAATTGGCAAAGAAATTGAAGATGCCCACTTCATGTGCCAAGACGAACGCGACGCCATGGACGAAATCACGCGCTACTCCAGCTTTCCGTACTTTACCACCAACGTAACGGCGGCCGACCCGTCCTATCACCCGGTGCCAGCCAACAACTGGGTGGAACGATCAATTAAGGGGCCCAAAGCGGAGCTGACGATTTACGTGACCGTCAAGCGGCAACGCCAAACCCAGGTGCAACCGTTAGTGGACCGCTTGAAAGCGGCCTGGGCAAAGCTACCGACCACCCCCACCACCGGGGGAACAAATGTGCTAAAATAGAGCAATTAAGCGATTGAGAAGGGGTCAAAATGGGAACTGTAATTATTTTACCGGAGCTGGGGCAGGCCACGGCGGCCTGGCAGGACTTAGTGGTGGGCCACCGCCAAAAGCAGGTGGTTGATTACGAACCGCTCTTAGAAGGGGCGCCGGAATTTGAAGAACTAAGTGCCCAAATAACGGCGCTGGTGCGCGCGGCCGAACAGCCGGTCACCTTGGTGGGCAACGGCTTTGGGGCATTGGTGGGTCTGCGGGTAGCCGCTAGCCAATCGGGGCGCATTGACCGCCTCTTGTTGGTGGCCCCCAACTACCACTTAACGGCCGACCTGACCGTCAGGGCGCTGCCATCGTTATTTACCCCCAAACCGGTCAAACAGCTCCTACGCTCCTTAAACGGGACCACCCTGGCCAAGTGGTTAACCACCGTCCAGTGCCGGGTGAGCGTGATCGCTAGCGACCGCGACCGGGTGGCCAGGGACCTCGACTTACGGTTAGTCGACAGCCACTTTGTTCCCGTTAGCTTGCGCAAGGGGCTCAGTGAAGAGACCCTGGCGGCGATTGAAGATGAGTTGGCCTAGGAAGCGCTTGCCAGGCGGGGAAAATTCCGTCATAATGAACAAAAAGTAAGCACGAGGAGGAATTGCCATGCTACACAATCCCGTTGTTGATCAAATTACCAACCACCGTTCGATCCGTAAGTTTAAGGATCAAACGTTGACCGCAGAGCAGCTACAAACCCTGTACGCCGCCGCTAGTCAAACCTCGACGTCGATGTTTATGCAACAGTTTTCGATCCTGCACGTGACCGACGAAAAGTTGCGTGAGGGTGTTCGGAACATCTCCGGCCAGCCGTACATTGGTGCTAACGGGGATCTGTTCGTCTTTGTCGTTGACCTTTACCGTAACCAACAGATCCGCCAGCAGCTGGGTAAGGACGATGGCCGCCTGCACACGACCGACATCTTCTTCCAAGCCGTTGAGGACACGGTGTTAGCCCTGCAAAACTTCCTGACCGCCGCCGAAAGCCTGGGGCTGGGGGGCGTCGTGCTCGGTTCAATCAAAGATGACCCGGCCGAACTGGTCAAGGTCTTGAACATGCCCAAGATGACCCTGCCGTTGTTGGGGTTGCAAGTGGGGGTTCCCGACCAAGAACCGCAATTAAAGCCGCGTTTGCCACAAAACCAAATTGCCTTTGAAAATCACTACCCAACCGACTTTAAGGTGGGGGATCTAAAGGACTACGACGAAGTGGTCACGACTTACTACGACTTGCGTGATGCCAACCGGCGGATCGATTCCTTTACCAAGCAAATTTCCGGAGCCAAGCTGGCCGTTCACGACACGACCAGGGATAAGCTAGCCGCCACCATCCAAGCCCAGGGAATGGCACTCGACTGGGGCAAAAACTAGCCGGCGCCCCGACTTTTTGGTATTCTAAAGGAGCCACCGTAGCTTAATAGGTAGAGCGTCATTCATGGTAAGGATGAAGGAGCTGGTTCAACCCCAGCGGGTGGCTTAGGGAAAGTGCAACTAACCTTTTCGACGGGCCGTTGGACTAAGCTAGGACGGGGGTTGGGGCGGAACGCACCGTTCTCCGGCCGTACTTAGGCACTAGGCCCGTGGTTGGGAGCACGTTGTTAGAAGTGCGAATCAACCCTTGGGCAGGACGTTTGAGTTGTTACAGAATGTAGCCGGGAGAAGGTAACGGTTCTCCTGACTTTTTAAGGAGGAGAAAAGAGGATGCGCAAGTACCGGTGGTGGCTAGTAGCCATCTTGATTATTATTTTAGCGGCATTTGGTTTACACTTGGCCACTAGTAGTAAGGTCAGTCAACACACCGTAACGGTCGGGGCGATTGGACCGGACGTTCAGGTCTGGCAACACATCGCAAAGTCTAAGGCGGCTAAGAAAGCGGGTATTAAGATTAACGTTAAATCCTTTACCGATCCGATTGGCCTTAATAAGGCAACGGCTAGTGGTGAAATTGACGTGAATGCCTTTCAGTCTTGGTCGTACTTAGAGACATACAACAAGCAAAATAAAAAGGCTCAGTTAGCTGCATTGGGGACGACCTACTTAGAACCAATGGGAATTTATTCGAAACGATACAAGAAGGTTAGCGATTTACCAAACGGGGCAACAATTGCGATCGCCAATAATCCGGCTAACACCGCTCGTGGATTGCTCTTGTTACAAAGTGCTGGGTTGATCACCTTAAAAAAGGGCTTTGGCGTCACGTCTGGAACTAACGAGATTGCATCTAATCCACGCCATTTCAAGTTCGAAGAGATTGATGATACGACTGGACCACGGGTCTTAAACTCTGTCGATGCCGTATTGATCGGAAATACGATCGCCTTGACCGGTCACTTGAACGTCTTAACCGATTCGATTTACCACGAAAAAATCGATCAAACGACGAAGAATAACATTAATATTTTAGCAACCGCCAAGAAGAACGCTCACAACCAGACCTACCTGAAATTAGTTAAGCTTTACCACAATCAGCAAATTCAGGAATGGATCAAAAAGAAGTACCAAGGAACTAAGGTGGAAGTCAATAAACCCCTCTCGTACCTTGAAAAGTAGTAACCCTACTTTTCAACCAAGTTTGGTGACCCAAACAAGATTATCTGGTATGATGAATTATGCAACAAAAAAAAGGCGCCCCTTCGCGTCTTTTTTGATTAAGGAAATTTTGGGTACGGTGGAGTCTGTCAGAAAGGTTTTGTATGTCTTTTATCATAACGCTAACGGGAATTTTATTCGTTACGCAACTGGTTTCCCACTTCTTTAACCGCTGGGGAATCCCAGACGTGATCGGCCAAATTTTAGTCGGGATCGTGGCGGGGCCGGCCGTTTTGGGTTGGATTCACCAGACCGCAATGATTGAGGAGTTCCAAGAGATCGGCGTGATCGTTCTAATGTTTATCGCCGGGTTGGAAAGCGACCTGTCACTGCTGAAAAAATACCTCAAACCGGCGATGGCCGTCGCGGTGGGGGGGATGGCCCTGCCAATCGTAGTCATGGGCCTAGCCTCGCAATTGTTTGGCCTCCAGTGGTTTGAGTCACTCTTTATCGGGGTGATTTTCTCGGCCACCTCGGTTTCGATTTCGGTGGCCGTCTTGCGCGAGTTTAACCAGATCGACAGCAAGGAGGGGGCGACGGTCCTCGGAGCGGCCGTGGCCGATGACATCGGTGGGGTTTTGATCCTGAGTGTCTTAATCTCCTTGATGAACGGTAAGGGTGGTGAATCGTCAACTAGCCTGCCGCTGATCATTATGATGCAAGCGATCTTCTTTGGCGGGACCTACCTGCTGGTCCGCTGGCTAGCCCCGTACCTGATGCACTTGAGCAAGCGCCTGTTGACGACGGCGGCCCCCGCCGTGATGGCAATGATCTTGTGCTTGGGGATGGCTTCGTTGGCCGACCTAGTTCACCTAAGCGGGGCAGTGGGGGCCTTTTTTGCCGGGATTGCCGTTGCTAACACCAAGGCCCGCCACGACATCGCCGAAGCCTTCGAGCCGCTTGGCTACGCCGTTTTCATCCCGGTTTTCTTTGTCAACGTGGGGCTGGTGATGCGCCTGAACCACTTCTTGGACTCACTGGTCTTCATCGTGGTAATGACGATTTTGGCCTGCCTGACCAAGTTGATTGGTTCCGGTGGTGGGGCCATGCTGATGGGCTTTGATCGCCAGTCTGGTTACGTGATTGGGAGCGGGATGATTGCCCGCGGGGAAATGGCTTTGATCACCGCCCAGATTGGGTACGAGGCCCACCTCCTGTCGTCTAAGTACTATTCCGACGTGATCACGGTGGTTGTGTTGGCGACTGTCTTGGCGCCCTTCATTTTAAAGCACGCCTTAAAGCGGCTGCACCACCCCGTAACTTATTAAAGCAAAAGAGCATTCCGACCTAGCTGGCTGGAATGCTCTTTTTTATCTTTGTGGTTCCGTGGGGGGTTCAATGGTTAAGTACTGGCTGGCCGCCCCGGTTAAAGCGGGCGTGACCGGCCCTAGCGTTAGCATCGTCAAGGCGTGCATTGCTCGGGTCGCCATCGTGTACAAGAGCCCGGTAGCTTGGTCGCCGAGGTGGGCGGCCGAGACGTTAGCGATCACCACGCCGTCGAATTCGAGCCCCTTAGCCAGGTAAATTGGCAAGATCAAGACCCCACTGGGGAGCTGGCTGTCTTCTTCGCTCAGGCGGTGCAGGTCAGTTACTTGGCCGTAGAGGTGGTGGTAAACCTGGCTGGCCTCTTCTTGATCCCTGGTCAAAACGGCGACGGTGGGAAATCGTTGCTGCATGGCTTGGACCGCCTTGATTAAGCCGGTTTGCCAGGCCGCTTGCCCGTAATGAACCTGAAGCTTGGCCGGGTCCCCGTGGCGGGCGAAGGCGGTGATTTCATCGCCGTCGGGCAACAGGGATTTGGCGAAGGTGGTGATTTCAAAGGTGGACCGGTAAGAGCGGCGTAGGGCAATTAAGCGGGGGTGCTTAGCCGCTAGGGCGTCGCCAACCCGGTTCAAGAGGGTTTCTGGTAACTCGAGCGGTTTGAAGAGGGCCTGCTCGGCGTCGCCAATTACGGTAAACTTAGCGTCCGGAAAGGCGTGCTTGAGGTAGATCAAGGTCGCCAGCGAGTAGTCTTGCATCTCGTCAATGAAGACGTATTGGAAACTGCGGTTTTGCCCCCCACCGGTCAAAAGGTCGCGCAGGTATAAGAAGGGAGCGGTGTGGACTAGCTTGATCCGGTGAAATTCAACGCCGTGACTAAAGTCGGTGGCCAGTTGCTGTTGCACTGCTTCCGTGATAGGGCCGGTCAGGGGTAAGTGAAGCAGGAACTGGCGGTAGAGGGCGTGAAAGTCCAAAAAGTAGTTGTTGTAAATGGCGTCGGCGACCACCCGGAGCCGTTTTTTCGCCCAGCGGCGGGCTAGGTAGGCGGCTTGGGCCTGTTCATCCGCAAAGTCATCGATCGTCTTTTGGCCGTAGAGGGCGTGAAGCTCTTGGTTGGACAGGGTGTCGAGCTCTTTGGCCACCCAGTCGCGCTTGGCTTCGGTGGTAGCTAGGTGCTGAAGGCGGCGGAGCAGGGCGTTTTTGACCTTAACTAGCCGGTCGGCCACCGTCATTTTAGCGACCTGGTGGTGATAGATGCTGGCGATCGCTTCTTTGGTAAACAGGGTGCGCCCTTCAAAGGTCAGGTCGGCGAACTGGAGGGGGGCTTGGCTGTTGGCCAGTTGGTCGACGTAGTCCTTGACGGCGGCCATGCTAGCGGCGCCCTCCAACCAATCCGCTACCGGGTGGGGGGCATTGGATTGCTGGCGGGTTTCGTAGCGGTCAAAGAGTGATTCAACTTGTAGCCCTTCAAAGCGGCGGGCTAAGAAGTTAGGCAGGGGTACCTGGCGCATGTTACGTTCACCAAGCGAGGGTAGGACCGAAGCGATGTAGTGGGAGAACAAGAGGTTGGGTGAGAAGAGGACGATTTGGTCGGCGTTCAGCGATTCACGGGCGTGGTAGAGCAGGTAAGCAATCCGCTGGAGGATCGCCGAGGTCTTCCCGGAGCCGGCCACCCCTTGGACCACCATCAAATCGGCGGTGGTGTTTCGAATGATGTCGTTTTGTTCCTTTTGGATCGTGGCGACGATGTTTTGCATCGCCTGATCGTTTTGCCGCCCCAGGGCCGCTTGCAGCATGGCGTCGCCGACCGTTTCATTGGTGTCAAACATGTTTTCAATCTGGCCGTCATGGATGGTGAACTGGCGCTTTTTAACCAGGGTCGTCCGTTGGGTACCGGCCGGGGTTTGGTAAGTTACCGGGCCCAGGGTGCCGTTGTAATACACCCCGGCAATCGGGGCGCGCCAATCGTAAATCAAAAAGTCGGTCCGGTCCTCATTCATTAAAGAGGCCGTGCCAATGTACAGGGACTCGGCTTCTGCTTGCCCCGGGTCTTGAATGTCGATGCGGCCAAAGTAGGGTTGGGCCCGCAACTGTTTTAGGGTGTCCAGTTGGTGAGCCAGGATGGTTTCGTTTTCGCTGGCCCGGGCCACCAGTTGGCGCTGTTGTTCGATTTCGGACCGTGATTCGGCAATGTCGTCGATTTCGTAGCGGTTAATTGAGGCGTTTTCGCTGTAGTTTTGTTCCACCGCCCGGGTTTCTTGGTGGGCGGCCGCTAGTGCTTGTTTGGCCCCTTCAATTTGGCGGTCGATTTCCTTGATTACCGTATCCACCCGCGCTTGTTCTCGTTGTTGTTCCGTTAGTTCAGTCACCAAATGACCCCCCAAATAAAAAATTGTCAATCCATTGTAGCACTCGGTACCCATCAATTAACAGAAATCTGCTAGTTAACTTTGGCCGGGTGAGAATTTAATTTGTGGGGGATTATCCGTGTTGCCCCCGGTTGAAAAATGGTAACATAAGAGGGATAAACATTACGAAAAAAACAAAAATTGAAAAGGGGGGTGATGAGTCGTGGAAAACCTGGCGATTGTTGACCTGGGCTCTAATTCCGTCCGCATGGCAATCACGGAAATTGCCGACAACGGGGACTTTCGGGAGATCAAGCGGGTCAAGGAAAACACCCGCTTGTCCGAGGGAATGGGAACGGAGAAGATCCTCCAACCGCAAGCAATTGAACACACGATTGCGGCCTTAAAACGGTTCAAGCGACTTTATCAGGGTTTGCCCAACCTGCAGGTGCGTGCGATCACCACCGCGGCCGTCCGCCAAGCAAAAAACCGCCGCGAGTTTTTGGACCGGGTCAAAAAAGAGACCGGCCTGGAATTTCAGGTGCTGTCCGGGCGCAAGGAGGCCTACTACGACTACCTAGGGGTAGTGCGCACTTTAAAACTGAGCCACTGCCTGATTTTAGACGTGGGCGGTGCCAGCAGCGAGTTGATCCTCGTTCAACACAAGAAGGCCCGCGACCTAATCTCGCTGCCGTTTGGGGCGGTTAACCTGTCGGAACAGTACCACCTGGGCGGCTTCGTACGGGCCGACGACCTCTTCCGTGCCCAGTCAATGGTCATGGAGCGCTTCAACAAGATCCCGTGGTTGCGCTACGCCACCCGGGTACCGATCGTCTTGTTGGGCGGGGCCAACCGGACCCTAGCCCGGATGACCTACGCCCACCGGGAATTCCTTTCACGGCTACCGGCTGTCGTCCAAGGTGGTGTACGGCACCTACCGGGAGCTATTGAACCGTAACCTAGCCCAACGCAAGAAGATGCCGGGACTAGAGGCCGACCGCGCCGACATCATCATTGGGGGGATGTTACCCCTGGTGTGCTTGTTGCAACGTAATAGCGACGGGCGGGTAATTTTCTCGGAATCCGGCGTGCGGGAAGGGATCATTACCGAGTACATTCAAAAACGGCAGAAGGGGGAGCAAAATGGCTAAGGACTGGACCCACGGTTTTTACAAGCGGAGTGCGCAGGAACGGCGTAGCTTGGTTAAACAAGCGAGCGCCCTTAGTGATCAGCAAGCCCAAACCCTAGCCAACCAAGCCACCCAGCTCGGCGATCAACTGGTGGAAAACTACCTAACCGACTACCACCTGCCCGAGGGCCTCTTGGTCGGGTTAGTGGTCAACGGCCAAGACTACATCCTGCCAATGGTCACCGAGGAGCCATCGGTGATTGCCGCCGCTAGCAACGGTAGCCAGCGGGTTGCCAAGAGC
>ERZ773021.706-NODE-706-length-12747-cov-3.2188_pt1 | contig 12747 bp, 12 predicted proteins | sample MGYA00511668_ERZ773021 | MGnify/ENA primary metagenome ERZ773021 (study PRJEB29015, sample SAMEA2737961) | human oral metagenome | biome: human oral; feature: human-associated habitat; material: dental | place: China | collected 2032 ... | reverse complement strand
ATGAGTTATATTAGAAAATTTGGTTTACTTCGCCCAGTAGGTGCAGGTTTAGGTGCAGAATCTAGTGGTAATATCAATTACACATATGCATTTGATCAAGCTAATACGGCTTATGGTCAAGGGATAGATGTTACTGTTATTCAAATGATGCAGGCTTTTTCTGCAATTGCTAATAAGGGTAAGATGGTTAAGCCACGCTTGGTAGATAAAATAGTTGATCCTAATACAGGAAAAACAGTTTATAAATCAAAAACACAAGTGGTCGGTAAACCAATTACTGCAAAAACAAGTAAGAAAGTTTTAGATATGATGGAAGCTGTTGTCTATGACGAAAAAGGTCTTGGACAAGATTATGCAATTGATGGCTATAAGATAGCAGCTAAAACAGGAACTGCCCAAATCGCTAATTCAAACGGAACAGGTTATTTGAGTGGTAGTTCTAATTATATCTTCTCAGTTGTAGGAATGGCGCCTGCCGATAATCCAAGATATATTATGTATTTGACTGTAAAACAACCAAAATCATTTGGAAATAATGATGCTACTAAGAATCTATCAACTATTTTCAACCCAATTATGAAAAAAGTTTTAGATTCAAGTCAAGTAAACAATACTAATCCTGGTACAGTTAAAGTCGAAAATGTTGTTGGAAACTCAGTTGATGATGCTAAAGATAAAATTTCAAAACAAGGCTTGGTACCTGTTGTAGTTGGTAGTGGTGATAAAGTAGAGAAACAATCAGTCGAGGGAGATCAGACTGTTATTTCTGGAGAAAAAGTATTATTATTGACGAATGGAACTAAAACTATGCCAGACATAAATGGATGGTCAAGAAATGACATTGCTAAACTGGCTGATTTAACTGGAATTACAGTTAATTATACTGGATCTGGTTATGCATACTATCAAAGTATAGCGGCTGGAGGAGCACTTAAGAAATCTGATATAGTTGAAGTAAAATTAAAATAGGAGAGAGAAAATGAATTCAATGTTATTGATTATAGCACCGGCTGTATGTGCATTTATTTTGACAGTGATTTTTGTACCAATGTTCATCAGCTACTTTAGAAAAAGAAAAGAAGGACAAATGATTCGTGAAGAAGGTCCAAAATGGCATCAGAAAAAATCTGGTACACCAACAATGGGTGGATTTGTTTTTAACCTAGCAATTCTTGCAGTTGTTTTGGTTTTTGGACTACTGACTAAAAATTTACATGCTAAATTATTAATAATCACCTTTATCTTAGTTTTATATGGCTTTTTAGGTTTCTGGGATGATTCTATTAAACTATGGAAGAAACAGAATGAAGGTTTGAAAGCTTGGCAAAAATTTCTTGGCCAAGTAGTAGGTGCGCTTCTTTTTGTATTTGTTTTTGTGCATGAAAAACTTCCATTATCCTTAGCGTTATTTGGACATGAATTGCATTTAGGATTAGTGTTGTATACACTATTTGCTATTTTCTGGTTAGTAGGTTTTTCTAATGCAGTTAACTTAACTGATGGAATTGACGGACTAGTTTCAGGACAAGCAATAATAGCTTTTGCAACCTATGGAATTATAGCTTATTATCAAGGCCAATTTGATGTATTACTATTCTGTGCTACAGTAATTGGTGCATTACTTGGCTTTATTATCTTCAATCATAAACCAGCTAAAATTTTTATGGGTGACATGGGTTCATTAGCGTTAGGTGGTGCGTTAGCTGCTGTTTCTCTAATGACACATCATGAATTAGCTTTATTAGTTATAGGTTTCGTCTTTGTTATGGAAACAGCAAGTGTGATTTTACAAGTTGCCTCATTCAAGTTAACTGGTAAAAGAATTTTTAAAATGAGTCCAATTCATCATCACTTTGAAATGTGTGGCTGGAGTGAATGGAGAATTGATATTACTTTTTGGTGTATAGGAATTATTTGTTCAGCAATCGCATTAGCGTTTATTCTATAAAAATTAAGCATTAAGGAAGTCTTGTATTATGAAAATGATAGAGAAATATCGTGGAAAAAAAGTATTAGTATTAGGATTAGGTAAGAGTGGTGTGAATGCAGCTAAGTTACTGAAAAAGTTAGGTGCAGAAGTTACTGTAAATGATAAAAATACACCGTCTGATTTAACTCAAGTAAATGAACTAAAAAATGAAGGAATTGAAGTTATTACTGGTAGTCATCCTTTAGAATTATTAGAGAATATTGATTTAATGGTTAAAAATCCTGGTATACCATACACAAATGTTTTAGTTAGTGGTGCTAAAGATAAGGGAATAAAGATAATTACTGAACCTGAACTAGCTTTTGAAATTAGTGATGCAAGATTTGTAGGAGTAACAGGTACAAATGGTAAGACAACAACTACAACAATGATTTCTTTGATGCTAAATCAAGGTCAAACTGAAGGTAAGGCTTACGTTGCTGGTAATATAGGTGTTCCTGCTAGTCAAGTAGCACAAGAAGCAACAAGTAAAGATACAATTGTTACAGAATTATCTAGTTTCCAATTATTAGGAATTACAGAATATCATCCTAAAGTTGCTGTATTAACAAACATATATGAAGCACATATTGATTATCATGGTACAAGAGAAAATTATGTTAATGCCAAGATGCGTATCGTCATGAATCAAACTGAAAATGATTACTTTGTGGTAAATTGGGATAACGAAGAATGGCAAGAGTTAAGCCAACGTTCTAAAGCAAAAATTGTTCCATTTTCTCGTCTAGGTAAATCTAAGGACGGTGCATATGTAGCAGATGGATATCTATTCTATAAAGAAGATAAAATAATGCCAGTTGATAATATTAAAGTACCTGGTACTCATAATGTAGAAAATGCATTAGCTGCTATTGCTGTTGCAAAGATATTTGGTAAATCAAATGAAGATATTAAAGAAGTTTTAACAACATTCTCAGGTGTACGTCATCGTACTCAATATGTAACAACTCTAAATGGTAGAAAATTCTATAATGATTCTAAGGCTACTAATATGGAAGCGACTGAAAAAGCATTAGCTGGTTTCAATAATCCAGTAGTATTATTAGCTGGTGGATTAGATAGAGGATTTACATTTGAAAAATTAGAACCTTCATTGAAGAATAAAGTTCATGCGATGATTGTATTTGGTGAAACAGCTGATCTGATGGCAAAGGCTGGTAAAGAAGCTGGTGTTGAAAAGATTATTAAAACTAAAGATGCAGTTTCTGCAGTCCCTGAAGCTTATAAAGTAAGTAATGAAGGCGATGTTATCTTACTATCTCCAGCTTGTGCTAGCTGGGATCAATGGCCAACATTTGAAGTACGTGGGGATAAATTTATTGAAGCTGTAGAAAAATTGACAGAAGAGTTGGAGGAAAAGTAAATGCGATTATTAATTTCTGGTGGTGGAACAGGAGGCCATATCTATCCAGCACTAGCATTGATAGAAGCTATTAAGCAAAAAGAACCAGATTCAGAAATTTTATATGTTGGAACTCATAAGGGTTTAGAAAGTCGTATTGTTCCTTCAGCAGGAGTTCCATTAAAGACGATTAAAATTCAAGGTTTCAAACGCTCTTTATCTTTGGAAAATTTTAAAACAGTATATCTCTTTTTAAAAAGTGTGCATGACTGCAAGAAAATTATCCGTGATTTCAAACCAGATGTTGTTGTAGGAACAGGAGGCTATGTTTGTGGTGCGGTTGTATATGCTGCAGCTAGGATGAAAATTCCAACTTTTGTTCATGAGCAAAATAGCGTTGCTGGAGTAACAAATAAATTTTTAAGTCGTTTTGTAGATAAGGTAGGAATATGCTTTGAAGATGCTAGAAAAGATTTTCCAGCATCTAAAGTTGTTTTTACTGGTAATCCAAGAGCTCAACAAGTTGCTGGTATGAAAGATACTGGTAGATTAGAAAAAGAATACAAGCTAAGAAAAGATTTACCAACAGTTATGATTTTTGGTGGTTCTCGAGGAGCAGAAGGAATTAATGCTGCTGCTCTAAAGGCTATTCCACAATTTGCTAAAAAAGAATATCAGGTTTTATTTGTTACTGGTAAAGTTCACTATGATAAAATAATGACTAAAGATGAAGCTAAAAACTTACCGGATAATGTGAGAATAGAGCCTTATATTGCTGATATGCCAGCAATTTTACCTGAAGTTGCAAGTATTGTTGGTCGTGCTGGTGCAACAAGTTTAGCAGAAATTACAGCCTTAGGAATTCCGACTATTCTAATCCCAAGTCCATATGTAACAAATGACCATCAAACAAAGAATGCGATGAGTTTAGTTAATAAAGATGCAGCATTGATGATTAAAGAAAAAGATTTAACTGCGGATACTTTAGTTAGAAATATCGATGAAATTATGAATGATTCCGATAAAAGATTACAAATGGGTAAAAATGCCAAGAAAGCTGGAATTCCAGATGCAGCTAACCAAGTAATCAAAGTACTAGAAGATATAATGCATAAATAATTATTCAAGATATTAAAGTAAAGGAGGTGATTGCGTGTTTGGTAAACGAAAAGATTCTAAAAATAAAGCCATGAGAGATAATGAAGAACTTACGCCTTGGGAAAGACAGCAATTGTTGCGAGAAGAAAATATAGAGAAAAAACAAAAGAAATCTAAAAAAATCTTGGTAAGTAGCAATTTAGTTAAATTCAATGGTCTTAGAAAAAGAAGACTTCAAAAGCGAGTAATAACTCTAGCATCAATTTTTGGAATTAGTGCAATAATATCTTTATACGCAATCCTTCCAGTTAGTAGAGTGAGTAATATAGAGATAGAAGGCACAGATAGCCAAACAAAAACTGCTATTATAGAGGCAAGTCAAGTGAAAAAAAACGAATCTTTATTCGCGGTTGTACCTACTAAATTTTTGATTAGGCAACGTATAAAAAATGATGTAGCAACTGTCAAAGATGTCAATATCTCTTTGAAAAAAAATGTCGTTAAATTTAAAGTTACTGAATATGATATTGTCGGATATATTCAAAGAAAGAATACTTATTATAAGTTAACTTCAAATGGACGTGAATTAAATGTAGGTCAAAAGGCAACCAATGGAAATTACCCGTTATTTCTTGATTTCAAAAAGAAAACTTTATTACATGAAGCAGCACAACAGGTAGGAGAGATGCCTAAAAAAGTAAGATTTGGAATTTCTGAAATACATTCTAGTCCAACAAAGGTAAACCCTAAACGAGTGAGATTAGTGATGAATGATGGAAATGAAGTAATAGGAAGTATAGATACTTTAGCAACAAAAATGAGTTATTATCCAAGCATGGCTAAAGCTCTAGGTAAAAAAGGTGTGATTGATCTAGAAGTGGGTGCATATGCTTATCCTTATGATAATAAGTAATAAAGTTGTTTCAAATGTTTAACAAAGTAAAGTACACATCTATTGCTTAATGTGGTAAAATTTATATATTGACTAAATATAAATAAAAATAGACAAAAATTATAGCTTAAAATTTGAGTGTAAGAGGAGGTCAAAATGATGGATAATTCTGAAATATATGTGGGATTGGACATCGGAACGACTTCAATAAAAGTCATCATCGCAGAACATGTGAAAGGACAAGCAAATATCATTGGTTACGGTAATACAAAATCTGCTGGCTTAAATCGTGGTGTAATTGTAGATATTGATCAAGTTGTTGCAACAATAAGAGATGCTGTTAATCAAGCTGAAAAAAAAGCTAACTTGGATATTTCTGAAGTAACAGTTGGAATACCTGCTAATTTGCTACAGATTGAAAAATGTCACGGTATGGTTTCCGTCAGTGATGAAAATGGTAACTCACAAGAAATTACGAAGAATGATGTGTATAAAGTAACACAAGCTGCTTTGGTACAAAATCTTCCTCCTGAACGTGATGTTATTGATATCATTCCAGATGAATTTATTGTAGATGGTTTCGATGGAATTAAAGATCCCCGTGGTATGATGGGGGTTCGTATGGAGATGCACGCTGTTATGTATACGGGTCCTAAGACTATTTTACATAATATCAAGAAGTGCATACAAAAAGCAGGTTTGAAAGTTAAAGCAACAGTGGTAGCTCCTTTGGCTACTGCCAGATTAGCAATGTCTGATGCAGAACAAGATTTTGGATCTATTTTAATTGATATGGGTGGTGGACAGACAACTGCAGCTGTAATTCACGACCATAAATTAAAGTATACATATGTAGACCAAGAAGGTGGCGATTATGTCACTAGAGATATTTCGGTAGTTCTTAACACTTCCATTGAGAATGCCGAAAGCTTGAAGCGTACTTATGGTTTTGCAATGGCTAATCAAGCATCTTCTGAAGATGTATTTCCTGTACAAGTTGTAGGGAAACAAGAACCTGAACAAGTATCAGAAGAATATTTGGCTGAAATTATAGAAGCTCGTATGAGACAGGTGTTTGAAAAGATAAATCGTTCTTTAAACGATGTTAATGCTTTTCAATTACCGGGTGGAATAATTTTAACTGGTGGAATGGCTGCTTTACCAGGAATTAGAGAATTAGCAGAAGAAATTTTTGGAGTAAGCGTTAAAATTTATATTCCACAAGAAATGAATTTACGTTTCCCATCATTCTCTCAAGTGATAGGATTAGTAAACTATGTAACTAAAATGAGTGATATTGAACGCTTAGTTAAAGGTAGTTTGGAAGGAAATACAATTGATATAACAGCAGATACTATTCCATATGCTGATAGCATGATTAGTAATAATTTTGATACAACAGCTGTATCTAATGATTATGTGGATGATTATGTAGAAACTGCAGATGTTGAACCTCAAGACTTACAAGAAACACAACCTAAGCATAAGCAAAATAAAAAGAAAAATGGTATATTGTCGAAAGCTAAGAATTTTATGGAATCTTTCTTTGACTAATTAATTGGAGGGTAAAAGAATGGCAATGGAATATTCATTAGATTCAAGTCAAAATACAGGCGCAAATATAAAAGTAATCGGTGTTGGTGGTGCAGGTGGTAACGCTGTTAACCGTATGATTGCTGATGATGTTAAAGGTGTTGAGTTTATTGTAGCTAATACTGATGTTCAAGCTTTACAACATTCAAACGCTGAAACAAAAATTCAATTAGGACCTAAATTAACACGTGGATTAGGTGCAGGTTCCAATCCTGAAATCGGTAGTAAAGCTGCTCAAGAAAGTGAAGAAGCAATTGCCGAAGCTCTTTCCGGTGCAGATATGATTTTTGTTACTGCTGGTATGGGTGGCGGTACAGGTACAGGTGCTGCTCCTATTATTGCAAAGATTGCTAAAGAACAAGGTGCTTTAACAGTTGGTGTTGTTACACGCCCATTCAGTTTTGAAGGACCAAAGCGTGCAAGATTTGCTGCTGAAGGTGTAGCACAAATGAAAGAACACGTTGATACTTTAGTTATCATCGCTAACAACCGCTTATTAGAAATCGTAGATAAGAAGACACCAATGTTACAAGCATTCCAAGAAGCAGATAACGTATTACGTCAAGGTGTACAAGGTATTTCTGATTTAATTACATCACCTGGTTACGTTAACTTGGACTTTGCTGATGTTAAGACTGTTATGCAAAATCAAGGTTCTGCTTTAATGGGTATTGGTACTGCTAACGGAGAAAATAGAACAGCAGAAGCTACAAAGAAAGCTATTTCTTCACCTTTATTGGAAGTATCAATTGACGGTGCAGAACAAGTTTTACTTAACATCACAGGTGGCCCAGACCTAAGTTTATTTGAAGCACAAGATGCTTCAGATATTGTGGCTCAAGCTGCTACAAGTGATATTAACATTATTTTCGGTACTTCTATCAATGAAGAACTTGAAGATTCAGTTATCGTAACAGTTATTGCAACTGGTATTGATAAAAAGAAAAAAGAAGCACCAAAGCGTACAAGAATGAGTAATCCCCTTAACAATGCAGGTATTAATCATTCAACAACTGGTGTGAATGAAACAACAACTAGAAATCAAGGAGATCCATTAGGTGATTGGGATTTAAGTCGTGAAATGAATAATCCTCGTCAAGCTACACAAAATGAACGTGGAAATGATTTCCAAAACGTTGAAAAGAAAGATTTCGATGTGTTCCAAGCTGATTCAGATGCAGATGATAGCAACGATGATTCTTTAAATACACCACCATTCTTACGTCGCCGTCGTCGTTAAGATTTCCTTTGAAGGAGTGTTAAGATGTCATTAAGTGAAAAGCTAAGTAATTGGTTCAATGGAGTTCCAGAAGAAGAGTATTACGAGGAAGTTACTGATAGCAAACAAGCAGTCAGTACTAATACTGATGTTAATAGAGCTTCTGAACCAGAAAAAGATAATAATAGACAGGTGATGTCTTTGATGAGTTCTAAAAACAATAGTACAACAGTTCAAAGAGAACAAAAGATCATGGTCTTTGATCCAAGTGTTTTTTCAGACGTTAAGAATATCGGTAAGATGATTTTAAATGGTAGAGCTGTGATTGTTAATTTTAGAAAAATGGATGAAAATCAAATTCATCGTGTAATAGATTTTCTTTCGGGCTTAATTTTTGCTGTTAATGGTGACATGCAAAGAATAGGTGAAAAAATATTCTTGTGCACCCCTAAAAATTTTAAGATCGAAGGAGATTTGTCTAATCTTACAGGTAGATGATATTAGGTATAGGTTAGGAGTAATTAATTGATATTTTTAGTTGATAGAATTTTTAATCTGTATTCGACATTAATCTTAATTTATGTATTAATGTCATGGTTTCCAGGTGCATATCAAACTAAGTTAGGTCAATGGTTAGGAAAGATAGTTGAACCATATTTAAGTTTGTTTAACTTCATTCCCCCAATTGCTGGTTTGAGTTTTGCACCAGTAGTAGCGTTAATTGTTCTACAACCTGTTGAATGGGGTGTAGACTTTATACTTGGACTGTTAGGACTTTATTAATCATGGATAGTAACATTTTGCAGCATTTTAGAAAAGATGAAGAACCATTAATTTCACAATTGTCTGATTACATTATGCAGGTAGAAAACGAATATCGACCAATATTAACGCATTTCCTGAATCCAAGGGAACAATATATTGCTCAGTCGTTGATACACAAAAATCAAGATGTAAAAGTTTCTTTTAGTGGTGGTTATGAAAATGCTGAAGAAAACGAGCAATATTTTACCCAAGTTATTACGAGGTACAGGATGATGATTTTAATTTAGAATTAATTATGATTAAATATCCTGTGAAATTTACATCGTTAACTCATGGACAAATTTTAGGAACTTTGGCTAATAGTGGGTTAGATAGAGAAGTAATTGGTGATATAATAGAACAAAATGATACTTGGCAATTCCTTTGTGAAAAAGAAGTAAGTGACTACTTCAGATTGCAAATTGATAGAGTGGGTAAGATTAAAGTTAGACTTGAAGATGCACCACTCGATGAAATTGTAGTTCCAGAGTTAAATTGGCAAGAAAAAATGGTAACATCTTCTTCTCTAAGAATAGTTTAGTTAGTGTTACGTTCAACATATCAAGGGAAAGTAGCAAGAATTTAATTAAAGCTGAAAAAGTACAGTTAAATTGGATGACTGTTGCTAGACCAGACTATGAAGTTAAGTATGGAGATATATTATCGATTCGTGGTTATGGTAGACTTAGGATCGATGACCTATTAGGTATAACTCGTAAGGATAAATTAAGAATTAGAGTTTCTGTATTGGAGAAGAATAACTGATACGTTTTTGGAGGTGTTGGGGATGGCTTTGACCCCTTTAGATATTCATAATAAAGAATTTCATGTAAAATTACGTGGCTATGATCAAGATGAAGTTAATGATTTCTTAGATCAAATTATTAAAGACTATGAAAATACTTTAAAAGAAAATGACAGATTAGCAGATAGTTTGCAACAAAATAAAGAAAAATTGAAATACTTCAATGATTTAAAAGATTCATTGAATCAATCAATTATTGTGGCTCAAGAAGCTGCTGATAAAGTTAAGGCAAACTCACAAAAAGAAGCTGAAATCATTAATCATGAAGCACAAAAGCAAGGTCAAGATATTATTGATCAAGCTAATGCTAAGGCAAAACACATCATTGATGAAGCTTCTAGAAAAGCTAAGAAGATTGCAATTGAAACTGATGATTTGAGAAAACAAGCTCGTATCTTCCGCCAAAGACTTCAAGTAATGATGGAATCACAACTTGAAGTAATTAAGGGTAGTGACTGGGATGAAATTCTCAAGCAAGGCGATGTAAGTAGTTTTGAAGAAATTCAAGATGCAATTCGTCATGATGATTCACTTGACAATTTTGGTCAAAATGAAGTACAATCAGACGCAAGTAGTGATGGAGCAGAGGTAATTGTTCCAGGCCAAATTGATGCACCAACTGATGTTGTTACTCAAGATGTCCCAGAACAACCTCAAGAAGAATCAGTTTCTCAACAAACGAATGAAACTGTTGTTATTTTCCCTGATGATGATCAACCTCAAGGAAAGCACTTTGCTCCTGAAGATTAATTTATTTCTGAAAGAACGCGAAAATCATATTATATAGGCAGCGAGTCGATGGTCGGTGAAAGTTCGATATATCCCTGATATGATTTTTATCATCTTTCAAATACTTTCCTGAAATAATAGTAGGGTAAGTCGTTTCATCGCGTTAATGATGACTAAAGAAACTACTAATTAATGATAGTTAAAATTTGGGTGGTACCACGGAAATCTCGTCCCTTGCTGGATGGGATTTTTTTGTTTCCAATTTTTAACTGAGAGAGAAAGGATGGATCTTATGAAAGTCAAAGATACTTTAAATTTGGGTAAGACAAAATTCCCAATGCGTGGTAATTTACCTGTTCGCGAAGTTGAAAGACAAAATGAATGGGAAGAAAATAAAGTTTATGAACAAAGGCAAAAATTAAACGAGGGAAAACCAAGTTTTGTGTTACATGATGGACCTCCATATGCTAACGGTAATATTCATATGGGTCACGCAATGAACAAGATTTCTAAGGATTTCATCGTTCGTTCTAAATCAATGATGGGATTCCGCGCACCTTATGTACCAGGTTGGGATACACACGGTTTACCAATTGAACAACAATTGAAAAAAGCTGGTGTTGATCGTAAAGCATTATCTGTAGCTGAATTCAGAGAAATGTGTCGTCAATATGCTTTAGAACAAGTTGATAAGCAAAGAAAAGACTTTAAGCGTTTAGGTGTTGCTGGTGAATGGGATAACCCATATTTAACATTGAAACCAGAATATGAAGCACAACAAATTCGTGTCTTTGGTAAGATGGCAGAAAAGGGCTTAATTTATAAAGGTAAAAAGCCAGTATTTTGGTCATGGTCATCTGAATCAGCTCTTGCTGAAGCTGAAGTTGAATATCATGATGTAACATCACCATCTGCATTCTACGGTGAACAAGTTGTTGATGGTAAAGGTGTATTAGATAAAAATACATATATGGTTGTTTGGACTACAACACCATGGACTATTCCTGCTTCTGAAGGTATTACAATTGATGCTACATTCGACTACGCAGTTGTACAACATGACGATGATGAACGTAAGTATGTTTTAGCTGCTGATTTAGTAAATGCTGATGCTGAATTATTTGGTTGGAATGATGTTAAGATTGTGAAGACTGTTAAGGGTGCAGAATTAGAAAATGTTTTATGTCAACACCCATTCTATCCAGAAAGAAAACTTGTAACTATGTTAGGCGACTTCGTTACAACTGATGCTGGTACAGGTCTTGTTCATACAGCTCCTGGCTTTGGTGAAGATGACTTTAACATTGGTGTTAAGTATGGTTTAGATGTATATGTTCCTGTTGATGATAAGGGATATATGACAGAAGATACTGGCGAAGATTTTGCAGGTTTATTCTATGAAGACGCAAATGAAGTTTCTTTGAAGAAATTGGAAGAAGCTGGCGTACTTTTGAAGCAAATGGATTACGAACATAGCTACCCATTTGACTGGCGTACAAAGAAACCTATTATCTTCCGCGCTACACCACAATGGTTTGCATCTGTTGATAAGATTCGTGACCAAATTTTAGGTGCAATTAATGAAGTTCAATTCTTCCCAGATTGGGGTCAAAAACGTCTTTACAACATGATTCGTGATCGTGGTGACTGGGTAATTTCCCGTCAAAGAGTTTGGGGTGTTCCATTGCCAATCTTCTACGGTGAAGACGGTGAAGCTATCATGACCAAGGAAACAATTGAACATGTTGCAAAATTAGTTGAAGAACACGGCTCAAATATTTGGTTCCAACGTGAAGCTAAGGACTTATTACCTGAAGGCTTTACAAGTGAACATTCTCCAAATGGTAAATTTACTAAAGAAACAGATATCATGGATGTTTGGTTCGATTCTGGTTCCTCACACCAAGGCGTATGTGCTGAACGTGATTACTTAACATATCCAGCTGACCTATACTTGGAAGGTTCTGACCAATACCGTGGTTGGTTCAACTCTAGTTTGATTACATCTGTTGCTTACTCTGGTCATGCACCATACAAGCAAATTCTTTCTCAAGGATTTACACTTGATGGTAAGGGACGTAAGATGAGTAAATCATTGGGTAACACAATTGTTCCTAGTGAAGTTATCGATAAGATGGGTGCTGAAATTATTCGTCTATGGGTATTGAGTGTTGATACATCTGCTGACGTTCGTGTATCTATGGGAAGTTTCCAACAAATCGCTGAAAGTTATCGTAAATTTAGAAACACAGTTCGTTTCTTACTTGCAAACACA